>WNFQ01000670.1_pt1 | contig 23077 bp, 21 predicted proteins | sample 5400171 | NCBI WGS metagenome assembly WNFQ01 (sample SAMN13153356, study PRJNA577476) | soil metagenome | isolation source: 20 cm soil under Madrone tree | place: USA:California | collected 2016-06-14 | reverse complement strand
ACGAAACTGAATCCGCGACGCTTAAGGTCCTTGCTGAACGCGTCGGATGCGAGCGAAGTCGCAGGAATCTCCCGCATGATCTTCCATCGGTTAAGCTTTGGCCGTCCGTCAACGAAGCGCCAGCAATAGGAGTCGAAGCTTCCGAACTCTTCCTGGATTTTGAGAAAGGCGCGCGCGTTGCGCACGGCGGCCGCGATCTTCATGCGGTTGCGAATGATCTCAGTATTTAATGCGAGCTTCTCGATTCGTCGAGCGGAAAATCGCGCGACTTTCTCCGGATCAAACCCTTGGAAAGCGCGCCGATATCCCTCCCGTTTCTTCAGTACTATCGTCCAGCTCAACCCAGCCTGTGCGCCTTCGAGCACGAGAAACTCGAAGTGCCTGCGGTCATCGTGAACTGGGACACCCCACTCGCGATCATGGTATTGGAGCATCAGCGGATCATCGACATTGACCCACGAGCATCTCTTGATGGTTGCGCTTGCGCTGCGCATGAAGACCGCGGCCTTCTTTTCTTGACGTAAATGTGATATCTATTATAACATTATGTCGAGGATTAACAACAAATTCTCAGTCGGTGTTCACATCATGACAGCGCTCGGCGACCATCACGGTGAACAGGTCACCTCAGCACATTTGACCGCAAGTGTGCGGGCACATGAATCGCAGGTCCGCAGTGTGCTCTCCAAACTTGTGAAAGCCGGTTTAGTGATGGCATCTCGCGGCCGCCATGGTTTTTCGTCGTTGTCGCGGCCAGCAAATAGAATCAGTCTGTTGGAAATTTACAGAGCAGTCGAGGCGCCCCCTATTTTTTCGATTCACGAGTATCCAAGGGAAAAGACATGCCGCACGAGCTGCACGCATAAAGAGGCGATGATAGAGCTGCTGGCGGACACTCAGCGAGCGTTTGAGGCCCGGTTGGGCCAGCGAATGCTTTCTGGGATGGTCGCAAAAGCGAGGCGCTACAGGTAGTTCTCGATCGAAAATGTCAGAACTGGTCGTGCAGGATCCCGCGCCGGAGATCGCGATGGATAATAACCCTTCGCCTAAGGCAGACAAGACGCCGGAGACATCACGTGATGCTCCCTTCACAAGGTTCATTGAATTGGACGGGAGATCCCCCGTTCCATCGCAGTTTCGTACTGCGGGGACTTTTACGATCACCCGGCTCCAGTCGCCGGCGGGGCTTCCTGACCGAATAACAAAGCTATCGCCCGTCCCCGCTCTGCTAGTATCAGTCTCCCTTAAATCGCTGCCATCATCCAGCTACCAGGTGTGGGCAGCAGACAAGCTCATTGCCACTTCCGTAGTCCACCCGTTTCGCTCCAATGTCATCGATTTCGACTCACAGCCAAGGTGCTGGGCAGGTTGTGCCTTCGACTACGTTCACTATTCGGTCCCTCGTAGTGGACTGGATGACATTGCCGAGGATCTCGGTTTTGGCCGGGTCAGGGACTATCGCCTGGCAGTGCTCGAAGACGATCTAGTTGTGGCCCAGATCACCAAAAGCATCCTTCCGTTCCTTCGGCGCAGCGATGGTCTTGCGGTGCTGGCTCTCGATCAATTGAGCCTCATCCTGGGAGCCCATCTTCTCCAGCGGTATGGCGTGCTCAAGAAAACAGCACGTTGTTCAAGGGGAGGTCTGGCGCCGTGGCAGAAGCGACGAGCGTCGGAACTTCTTCATGAGAACATGCAAGGCCGAATCCGGCTTTCGGACATTGCAGGCGAATGCGGACTTTCCGTCAGCCACTTTGCCCGCTCATTCAAAACCTCTTTCGGCACCTCCACTCACCAGTGGCTGATTCAGCATCGCATTGACCACGCCAAACACCTGATGGCCCAGACCAGCATGTCGCTGATCGACATCGCGATTCGCTCAGGATTTAACGACCAGGCAGCGTTCACGCACACATTCCATCAAGTCGTCGGGGTCAGCCCCGGAAGATGGCGACGGCAAAGCATGACAAGGCATTTCCGAGCGTAAGGCCCCTCACTTCCCGCGGTTTCGAGCCTGTCGCGCCTCCGGGGCCGCCAATGCGACTCATTTTTAGGCAATAAACAATAAAACCAGCAAAATTCTGCAAGATAGCAGGCAGTTTTGACCCTACGCTGACTGCGCCCCTCTTCAATGTCTGGTTCGATCGAACACGAGAGCCAACCCCTGGAGAACAAAATGAAACCTGCGCAAACCAAACCTAGCATCGTCTTCTGTCACGGGATCTGGGCCGACGGCTCCTGTTTCGTCAAGGTGATTCCAACGGTTCAGGCGGAAGGGCATCAGGTGATCGCCTCCCAGTATGGCCTCGACACACTCGCCGGCGACGTCGCCGCAGTAAGACGCACACTGGGGCGGGTCAGCAGCCCCGCCATTCTTGTTGGGCACTCTTACGGCGGAAGCGTCATCACGGCTGCGGGAACTGATGACCGTGTCGCCGGACTGGTTTACATCGCTGCCCTCGCCCCTGACGCCAACGAGACATCGCAAAGCCAGATCAATCAATTCCCGGTGAGCGAAGTTTTCTCGCACATCGAAGTAGCGGACGGACGCGTTTGGATGAAGCCGGAGGGAGTCCGCTCATTTGCGGGAGACCTGCCAGAGGCTGAGCAGAAAATGGTATGGGCGACGCATTATGCACCAGACGCGGACTTGTTCAATCAGAAGGTGGATGGCACTGCGTGGAAGTCGAAGCCAAGCTGGTACATCGTAGCCACGCAAGACCGGACCGTGCAGCCAGAGCTGCAACGTTTTGTCTCGAAGCGCATGGGCGCCAAAGTGACCGAGGTCGCGAGCAGCCACGTCCCGATGCTCTCAAAGCCCGACCTGGTGATTGAGGTGATCCGGACCGCCGCAAAGGCCGTTCAGGCCCGCGCCACGGTCACATAAAAACCGCAAGCAGCCCGGTAAGAAGTAGGCCGAGGCTTGCGGTTGACGAGCTTGGCCTCGCTTTTCCGGAGAGGAGGGGAAAAGTGCCAGTCAGGCATTCCGTGAAAAAGGAGAAATGCGATGACCTCCGAAGTCCTGACGACAAGAGTAGCCGATGGAATTGCGGTCATTACACTGGGCAGCACAAGGCGCATCTATTTCGATGAGGAGATGGGCGACACGCCCACCGAGGCGCTGGAAGAATTCGCGGGCGACGCTAAGATTCGCGTTGTCGTGGTGACTGGCGGCGCACCCAGTTACTTTATTCGTCATTTTACCGTCGCTGCGCTTATCCGCCTCGCACAATCTCTGCGCGATTCCGGTCGCGAGTGGCCCGAGAACGCGACCTACAATGGGGGATTCTTCGACAAGGCCATGGCGCTATGCGAGAGCATGCCAAAAACCAGTAATCGCCGCGATTTCCGGCACAGCCCTGGTTGGTGGATTCGAGTTCGCGCTCTCTTGCGATCTGCGTATCGCGGAGGAGGGTGACTACCTGATCGGATTGCCGGAGGCGAACCTTGGACTCCTTCCCGGCGCCGGCGGCACGCAAAGGCTGCCACGCACCATCGGAACGCCAGCCGCGCTCATTCACATTTTGATGGGCGATCCGCTGACTCCGCGTGAAGCCGAAAGGAAGGGGCTGGTGCACGAAACCGTCAGCGGCAAGGCTCTCGATCGCGCATTGGAGATTGCAAAGCGCCTGGCGGCATATACACCAGAATCGGTGGCTTACATCAAGCGCCTCGTCCGCAACGCCACCGACACGCCGCTGGCACAGGGGCTGGCACTCGAACGTAATCTCTTCTTAAAATTGTGCATCACCGCACCTGCACTCGCGCGCATGCGTGCCTATGAAGAGGAACACGTCACCTCGCCGTCGCGCTCGATTGTGGTCCAAGCAAGGGGCGTGAGTCATGACTGAATCAGCGGCGCACGTGCGGGTCATCGAGGAAACGTCTGCGTACTGGAGGGTTCTGTTCGAAAACCCGCCTTTCAACATTGTCGACGCCACCATATTCGAAGGGCTCCAGGACCTGCTCGCTCGAATGGATGCCAGCCGGAGCGTGCGTGTCGTTGTATTCGAGAGCGCCAATCCTGAGTTCTACCTTGCTCACTTTGAATTGACAGGCAAGACGGGAAACATCACCACAGCTGTCGGACCTTCCGGCCTCCCGATCCTGATGGATACGTTCGTCCGTCTCACCAAGTCCCCGGTGGTCAGCATCGCGAAGATCCGAGGCTGCGTTCGGGGCGTTAGCAGCGAGTTCGTCCTCGCCTGCGATATGCGCTTCGCGTCGCGCGAGAACACGCGACTGGGCCAACCCGAAGTCGGGGTGGGATTGCATCCTGGCGGCGGGGGTACGGAACGCCTGCCACATCTCGTCGGCCGCGGCCGCGCGCTCGAAATCGTTCTCGGCGCGAACGACTTCGACGGCGACACTGCGGAACGATACGGAAACGATACGGATACGTTAAGCGGGCACTTCCGGACGCGGAGCTGGACAGCTTCGTCGACGCGCTTGCACGCCGGATCGCCTCCTTCGACCGGGGTGCTATCGCGGCGGCCAAGAACCTCGTTAACCAAGTCTCGTTGCCATCCGCCGACCGGCTCCTCGACGCCCTCAATTCCTTTCAGACAGCCCTGACATGGACTGAAACGCAACGGCGAATCCAAGCTCTGTTAAAGCGCGGACTCCAAAGTGACCGCGACTTCGAGTATCGATGGCCCGCGGCACTCGATTCGGCGAAGATATCCAGGCGTTGAATCAGATAGGTATTGGCATGCGGATTGCCGATTCCGAAGGGGGCAATCTGCGTGGATTCCACTCGCTCGCGCAGATCGAGTCCGAGCGAGGCGTAGCTATTGGGATCACTGCTCGAGAGAGGAATGTACTTCAGGTTATCGAGCGGCTCGGTAGGCAGCGACTACTCGAGCGGTGCTCTGCAATACGGCGGCTTCAGAATCGAACGCAACGATGTGGGGCCGGGAAAGTTATCCGCCTACTACTCCCGTTACGATGCGAATGCGGCGCACTACCTGGATGGCAACGGGAACGAGCGGCGCGACAACCTCGACCTGCGTTATGCAATTGCGCGAGGTGCCGTCGATTGGGACCTCGAAGGAATGCGCCAGACGGGTCGATTGGGCAACGAGGAGATTCGAGCCTGGGCAGTGGGATCGCGCGGTGGATATGCGTTTAAAGGAACTCCTTGGAGTCCACGAATCGGGATTCAAGTGGATTTGGCCTCCATTGTGGGAACCCTTCAGTTTCTAGTTCGCCCGACGGCACGGTGATTGACGTTTTCTGTTACACAGGACAATGAAGGAGATATGCCCGTGAATAGCCCAAAGCCCCTAATACAACCCGAGGAGTGCGCATTGCTGCTGATTGATCAGCAGGCGGGCCTCGCATTCGGCGTCGGGTCAATTGATCGACAAGTGCTCTTGAACAATGCCATAGCGCTTGCGAAGACGGCCATCGTGTTCAAGCTCCCCGTCATTGTCTCCACCTCTGCGAGCAAAGTGTATAGCGGACCGCTGATGCCTGCGATCCAGGCGGCGCTTCCGGGCATTCAGTCCATCGAACGCCGCAACATGAATATCTGGGAGGACGACGCGGTCCGAAGCGCCGTAGTGAAGACCCAGCGGCGGCGTTTGCTGATTTCGGGATTGCTCACGGAAGCCTGCGTTTCATTTCCAGTGCTATCCGCGCTTGCCGAAGGCTACGAAGTGTTCGTTGTCGGTGATGCCTGCGGCGGCCTGACGATGGCTAGTCATGAATTGGCACTGCGAAGAATGGAAGCGGCGGGAGCGCGAATGACTTCCTGGATCCAAGTCTTGCTCGAACTACAGCGCGACTGGACCCGTCACGAGACTTACGATGGGTGTCGCGCCATTGTCGAGTCTAACGCTGGCGGATACGGTTCGACGCCATCAGCTCAACATTTGGCGATAGGCTCCACTCGATCAATGTGTCATCCGCTCAATTGACTTCTGTGATCTCAGCATCTTACTAATGCAAGTCGGACTCCTTCAATCGCGCGAAACCGCCTCGTGACACTCTGCTTCTCAAGGCGATGTTGCTTTGCGCATTCGCTAGTGCGACAGCGTCGAGAGTGAGGAGCATGAACATGTTGAAGATCCGGACGCCTGCGGCGATCTCTCCACAGAAGCTCACAACCGCGCGATGGATCGCGCCGTCCAGGCCGGCGCCGTTCCGATCACGACGTTCCAGTACCTCTTCGGGCTCCAACAGGACTGGGCACGCGCGGAAACCTATGAGGGCGTGATGGAGATCCTGCCTACGCATTCATCGCATGGCATTCAGGTCCGCTTTTCGAACTGGGTACTAGGCGAGCATGGCACGGAGGCCAGCACCAGCGTGCAGAAACGCTATTCGGTTTTTAGGATCAATACGGTATTCGACCATTACCAGAACCGGGCCGCGGTCGGCTTCGATGGCATGAGTCGTGACCGGGTTAGGCCAGTGCATGGACGGCGAGAAATCGACATTCGCTCCTGTTTGCAACTTCCACCGCCACGTGAGGGGAATTCCTATTGCCGCGCCCGCCGATGCGAGAAGCAGCGCCGCCGGCAAACTCAATGCACCGAACATCAACGTCACATACATGGCAAGACCGCGACCGCGAACCCACTCCGGCAAGGCAACTTGCGCCGAGACATTGAGACTGGCCACAGCGGCGATCCAGGACGCGCCTGCAATGAAGCTGGCGACTATCGCAGTCGCGGGTTGGCGAGCGACGGCAAACAATGCCGTTGCGAGTGCTGTGCCTAGACTGGCAGCTGCAACGAGGGAATCGGCTCCTAGCTTTCCCCTGAGCCGGCGCAAGAGGAACGCGCCTCCCACGGCTGAAGCGCCAATGGCACCGAGTAGCACGCCGTACAGCGCGGGGCCCCCCGCGATCTGCGTACGCGCGACCAGTGGAAGCAACGCCCAGTAAGCGCTGCCAAATACGAAGAATGCAATCGTGCGAATCAGTGTTGCTCGAAGATAAGGGTTGTATCGGGCATAGCGAAGCCCGGTGCGAATCGCACTTCCAAAGGACTCGGGTGGCAGCGCTGAAGCGCTTTTTGTCGGTGCGCGCCACCATAAGAGAGCCGCGATGACGCCGATATTGCTAAAGGCATCTAGCCAGAAGGGTGCCGCAATGCCGGCTGCGTACCCACAGTCGCCGTTGGCGACGGCGCCTTTGGAGTTTCCTCCGAATGGTTACGTTCTTCTGACCGGCAAGGACGACCTGCGCTCGATCAAGCCGCGGCCCAGCGTCGAGGACCAGGACCGAGTGCTGCGCTCCGGCAATCTGCTCGGCAAATGAGGGCGCCCACGACGCCCGAACCGACCACAACGAGATCGGCATCCACGTCGCCGTTGTTGAAGCGTCGTGGACACAGGCTGGACGTACGCTCAGGAAGTGGATTTCGGCGCCGTACTGAACTTGAAAAAAACTTGGGTGGGCTGATGCAGGTGTCGTCCGCGTCCTTCTGTCCGATCGAATCGGAACTGCTGCGCAACAGAATACGGGCGCATACATTCAAGATCAGGCGTATTGGGGACAGGGACAGAACTTCAGACTGGACGAGGTGAGCTACGAGCGCTCATACTGGGGGCCTGGACCCCCAAGGTTGGGGTTTCGGGCGGTACATGCAGGAGGCGCCAAGATCGGATAGGTACGTTGGCGAAACGCTAGTCAGTTCGCAGGCCGCTGGACTCCCAGAGTCGCATCCTGCATCTGTCAGAGCAGCCTGCTGCATCGCGACCAATCGAGCACGGGGACGCCGAACGCGGACTGTTGATTCTAGCGAGGCGCTGAGCACCGGATCGCGGCTGAGGCAATGACCGGCGGCGCGGCCGTCCCGCCGGAGTCGGTTTTTCGTCATGCGTGAGAATCGCGCGGGCCGCTCATTGATGCGGGCTATCGCTCCTATAGAGAGAGCCGATTGGACTTGGCGCAGTCCTGAGGTCAAACTGCACGCAGGGCATCGTAAATATTGACGACGCGTTGGCCGAAGATGCTTTTTCAGCTTATGCGCGACTTGACAAGAACGACTCGAATTGGGGCTGCGCGCTGGTGGCAATGGACAGGTCATGGAGAAGGCTGGTCAATCTCGGCAAGGCAATAGACGATGAGCACTACCTCAACAGACCTCAGCTCTGCTGAAAGCACTCATCGGCTGGCGGTGGAGATTGAGGCGCAAGTCGAGCACCTCGACCTCGCGACCGTGATCAACATTTCGCAAGCTGTCTCGGGCGAGTTAGTCCTTGAGAAGCTGATCGACGCAATTATGCGTACGGCGATTGAGCACGGGGGCGCTGAGCGCGGCGTGCTGGTTCTCTCGCGATCGACCGAGTCGCGGATCGCCGCGCAAGGCACGATGTGCGACGGCAGGATCGTCGTTAAGCTGCACGACCAACCCATGACCCCGGCGGTAGTGCCGGAATCGCTGATGCGGCATGTCCTGTGTACGAACGAGAGCGTGACTCTCAACGATGCAGCGGCTCAGAATCAATTCGCCGCCGACGCATACATCCGGCTTCAGCATGTTTGTTCCATCGTTTGCCTGCCACTTCTCAACCGCGGTCAACCGATAGGGGCACTCTATCTCGAGAACAACCTCACCCCTAGGGCATTCACGCCGGCTCGGATCGCAGTGCTCAAGTTGCTCGCCTCGCAAGCCGCGATCTCGCTGCAACAGGCCCGTTTATGCCGCGATCTCACCGAACGCGAAGCAACAATTCGGTGCCTGGTTGAAGCACAAGCCCCGCAGACCGGGGACGAGTTGCGTGCCATTATCGACAATGCACACGTATTTCTCTGGTCCCACTTGCCCGACGGGTACTGCGATTTCCTCAATCAGTCTTGGTTGAACTATTTCAACCTTTCCTTGCAAGAGGCGCAAGGCGCTGGCTGGGCGAGGGTGCTCCACCCCGACGATGCTGCGCACCATCTCGAAAGTTGGCAAAAGTCTGTATTGACAGGTATTCCGTTCGAGACCCAAGCACGATATCGCCGTTCCGATGGTGAGTACCGATGGTTCCTGAACCGCGCCAATCCGCGGCGTGACAAAACGGGAAGGATCGTCAAGTGGTATGGAACAAACATTGATATTGAGAATCTGAAGCGAACCGAGGCAAGGCTACGTCAAAGCGAAGCCTACCTGGCGGAAGCGCAAAGACTCAGTCACACCGGCAGCTTCGGTTGGAATTTAGCTGCAGGAGAGATTATCTGGTCAGACGAAACCTATCGTATCTTCGAGTACGATTACGCCAGGAAGCCGAGCGTGGACATGTTGGTTCAGCGTGTACATCCCGAAGATCGGGCCCTCGTACAAGAGCTCATCGATCGAGTATCCAAGTCAGGCGCTGACTTCGAACATGAGTATCGATTGCTGCTGCCTGACGGGCGAGTTAAGCACGTCCACGCAATCGCTCACGCTTCACAGGATGCATCCGGCAAACGGGAGTTCATCGGGGCTGTGATCGACGTCACCGAACGCAAGATTACCGAAGGACAGCTACGGTGTCGTGCCCAGGAACTCCAAAGAAGCGAGTTTTATCTTGCGGAAGGGCAGCGTCTCGGTCATACGGGGAGCTGGGCTTTCAATCCTTCGGGTTTTTTTGAATATTGGTCTCGGGAATTGTTTCAAATCTATGGGCTCGACCCCCGGAGGGGAGCCCCCACGCTCGAGCAGTACCTGGCCACCATTCACCCGGAAGACCGCGACTTCATGGCGGAGACCGTAAAGGGGATGTGCGCGCTGGGCTCCGGATTCGACGTAAAGATGCGGATCATTCGACCGGAGGGCGTTCGCTACATTCGATGCGTCGGTATCCCGGTCTTCGACAACGGGGTTCTCAAAAAGTCTCTTGGCACCGCCATGGACATAACTGAGCAAGAGCAGCTGACTGTGGAATTGCAGCGCCGCGAAGGGTACTTAGCGGAGGCGCAGAAACTCAGCCGAACAGGCAGTTGGGCTTGGAATCCAAGCGAAGATATCACGTATTGGTCGGAGGAATGTTTCCGGGTTCTGAGTTTCGATCCACAAGCTGCTTTGCCACATATAACAGAGTTTTTTCAGCGGCTCCATCCCGACGACCAACCTGGAATCAGGGAACTAGTCCAGACGGCGATACGCGAGAAATCAGACTGGGAGGGGGACTACCGCATCGTGCATCCGAACGGCCCCACTAGAGACATTCACGTCGTGGCTCATCCTGTTCTGAGTGCGTCCGGCCAGCTCGTTGAATTTGTCGGCACTGTGATCGACGTCACTGAACATAAACGAGCTGAGCAAGAACGAGCGAGGCTTCGTCAGATGGAAGAAGAACTACGTAACACCCAAGCCGAGTTCGCGCGCGTAACATGCGTAGTGACGATGGGGGAGCTCACGGCCTCGATCGCGCACGAGGTTAATCAGCCCCTGGGCGCGATGGTCACCAGCGCAGCTTCTGCCGCTCGCTGGCTTGCGGCCGAGCCGCCGCGAATGGATAAGGCTCGCCGGGCGCTCGAACGCATCGCTGCCGATGGCAGGAGAGCGGGGGCGATCATTGAGCGGATCCGGGCACTCCTAAAGCGCGAGACACCGCGCAAGGACTGGCTGGACGTCAATGAAATGATCCTTGAGGTGATCACGCTGCCCCAGTACGAGATGCGCCAGAACGATATTGTCCTCGAAACGCGGCTCACCGCGGACCTGCCGCGCGTACTGGGCGACAAGGTGCAGTGCCAGCAGGTGCTTCTCAATCTGATCGTCAACGCGATCGAGGCGATGAACGCGATCAAAGAGCGGCCTCGCGAGCTGACGATAGTGTCAGCTTCGGATGGACCGGATGCTGTATCCATTGAAGTGCGCGACTCCGGGACGGGAATAGACCCGGATCAGACACCTCACATATTCGAGCCATTCTATACGACCAAGGCAGAGGGGCTTGGCATTGGATTGTCGATCAGTCGCTCGATCGTCGAAGCACATGGCGGTCGCCTTTCGGCGGCAGCGAACGCACCCCATGGCACGGTGTTCTCTGTTTCCTTGCCGGTCAACAAACCGGGTGCCGTAGATACGCCGGATAGCTTGCTGTAATAGAGGACAGGGAGGGCTTGCGCGGGGCCCGGACCGGTCCTGAGGGGGAACGTCTCATGGTCGAGGAGCGAGCCGTCGTCTTCGTCATCGACGATGATTCATCGATGCGCGTGGCGCTCGAGGATCTCGTGCGCAGTGTGGACCTTGAGGTGCGCACATTCGCCGCGCCGCAAGAGTTTCTGGAGAGCAAGCCGCCCGACGTGACGGGCTGTCTCGTGCTTGACGTACGATTGCCAGGGATGAGCGGATTGACCTTTCAGAAGGAGCTCGCGAAAGAGGGGCCGGCGTTGCCTGTGATCTTCATCACCGGCCACGGGGACATCCCGATGAGCGTACGGGCAATGAAGGCGGGCGCCGTCGAGTTCCTCACCAAGCCCTTTCACGATCAGGATCTGCTCGATGCGATTCACGTCGCGCTCGAGCGTGACCGGAGAAGCCGCCGCGAGGCGGTGTGCCTTGTCGAGCTGCGCGAGCGCTTCGCCATGCTTACCGAGCGGGAGCGTCAGATCATGACCCTGGTCGTCATTGGGCGGGCCAACAAGCAGATCGCCGGGGAGCTGAGCCTGAGCGAAATGACGGTCAAGGTTCACCGCCAGCAAGTCATGCGGAAGATGCACGCAGGATCGCTACCCGATCTGGTGCGAATGGCAGACCGGCTGGGCAAGCCTACCGCAACGTCGTAGGCGATCGAAACCAAAGTCGTAGCGCCTCCATGCCTTAATCTTCTGAAATGTTCGCGTGTGCGAATGCGGCCCCCGCCCGGGGGATTGTCTCACACGTCCGCGCGCACTAGTCTCCCGCTTCAATGCCATCGGGAGATCGGAGTGCCCAAGGCGCCGCTGGTTGCGATCGTTGACGATGACGAGTCGATCCGGGACACAACCAAGGATCTGCTCGAGTCTGCCGGCTTTTCGGCGGCCGCGTTTGCGAGCGCCACAAGCCTGCTGAAGTCCAAGCGCTTAAACCAAGTCTCGTGCCTGATCGCGGACTTGCGCATGCCTAAAATGACCGGACTCGAGCTCTATCAGCATCTGGTCGCCTCGTATCGCCCGATCCCCACTATTCTCGTGACCGCCTATCCGGACGAACGGGTGCAGGCACAAGCGATCAAGGCCAACGTTTGCAAATCATAAACCTACGTTAGCAAGCAGAATTCTGATGCAAGAAGAGGCGGAGATTTATGACCGACGGCCCCGGACTTTTATGTCGGCGAACTTCCAGAAGCGGACATCTGAACTTGGCTGCTACAGTGGGGCTTCGCATAATGTATATTATGTTAAATAATAGTTATAGTAACCGAGCTATCGAGCCGTGTCGCGTCTCATCGCTGCTGAGACTGTCTCACCTTCGTTGAGATGAAAAACTCAAGACGCATTAGAGCCTTAGGTGTCGTGAAGACCTTCCGTGCCTTTCACTGATTCACGCTACCTTTGGACACGGTATCGAAGTCTCACGTTCTACGGTCACGACTGGAATTGCGGAGGTCGGAGGTCGAAGAGAAACTGCCGTTAGAACTAAGCGCGTGAGATTTGACCCCTGAGATTCAAGCTGACCACAACAAGGTCGCTTAATCACTTACTTTTAGTTGGCCCGTGAAAAAGTAGGATTGGTTTGCAGCAACGCCGATGCAAGCAATCCTAATGAGGCGTTGAGCACTTTCGCCTTTATTTCTCGTCAAAAGTGAGATTTTGCCGCATTTCTGGGCGATGTAACCCGCCAGCCAGAAAAAATGGCTCTTGGAGCGAAGGTAAAGCCAAGTAAATCAATGCCTTATGTTATGCGCCCTCCGATTTCAGTTTTGGCGAGATACGACAGCTATCGAGCCGATTGTCGCTGTCGGTGACACGGATTTTCGGTAACCTCCGCGTCCATTTTGGCAACGATCTGTGGAGCGCGCCTATTCCACGCCATCACGCGTCGCCCAAAGCTCGCAGCCCATCGACAAGAATGTCGCGCACATCGCGACTTCGTTCCATTGCAGTTTCTCGCGTAAGCCAACGGACATTAACTGCTAACCAGAAGAGCTGCCAAATATTTTCTCCAATTTTCGCCCGTCTTTGCGTGACCTCAAATTCCTTCAGTCGTGCAACTCCAAAATATACGTTTCACGGCAAACATTGAATTAATCTTCAACCTTTTTTAACGCCATACCAGGGCCTTTGCAAGATGGCAAAAGTTCACGTCACAAACTGATTCAATTTCAAGACAATCGGACGCCGTGTGCCAAATTCTTGTCAACTAAATTGCTGTCGCTCTAGTGCAAGCTTCGTTAGCGCTCATTTGTGAACTGCTTTGTGAACTGCTTTCGATGGTACGCGCATGACTATGTTTGTTTTGGAAGGATCTCGTGCGTATCGCGAATTGCAAAATGGATCACAAATCTCGTCCGAAATTTGCTGAGATGGTTAGGCGCCATGGAATGGCGTCAGAGATTCGCGAGATAATTGCGATCTCAGGGGTCAGGGAGCGACGCTACACTATGCGGCGGTTCCGACAACCTATCCACATGTGGATTGCTTTGATTTTCGCGCTTCCACTACGCGGCCGCTACTTCGCTATGCGTACGCATGCGCCCACGCGGGACGACTGTGGACCACGTTGCAGCGAGCCGATGATGATCGCGGGACGGTGAGTACCAGAATGGAGACGTAGGCAGTGCCCTGTCCTGCCGACGACTCGTCATCCGACATTGTGTCGCGCGCGGAACGACAAGGTCGCCGGACAGCACGTCACCGTGTTCGATTATCCGGACGGGCGCTTCATGATCCGCTATGAAGGGCGAGAACTCCCCTACTCCGTCTTTGATCGGTTGAGCCAGATTCGCCAGGCCGACATCGTCAACAACAAGCGACTGGCCCCGGCACGACCAACGGCCTCTGTATGCAGCCGGTTAGTAGACTTCCTCAGCTTTGGAGGGCAGGAGCGAAGGTAAACGAACTGACGGCTCACCGTTTACTGTAGCGCCCGCGTGGGCCAGGTTTAGCGACAAATTCTTCAGAAGGTCAGCCGGGAAGTTCAGCGTGGGCTGGGTGAGCGCGTCGAGTGAGGCGACTTGATCAGCCGTGAGAGTGATATCGAGAGCGGCTAAGTTGGCATTTAGCTGGTCCATACGGCGAGCGCCAATAATTATGGAGGTAACGCCCGGACGGCTTCGCACCCAGGCCAGCGCCACGGCTGCGACCGTGGTGTGGAGCTCTTCGGCGATCAGTTTGAGCTGATCCAAAATCGTGAGTTGCTTCTCGGTCGGCGTCGCAACCGGAGCGCCACGGTCTGACTTCATAGTGCCCAGATTCTCCCGGGTGTACTTGCCAGACAGTAGCCCACCCTTGAGCGGAGCAAACGATGCCACTCCTAGCCTGAGCTCTTGCGCGGCAGGAATCAGCTCACCTTCCACCGTTCGTTGAAGTAGTGAATATTCGATCTGCAGTGCTATCAGCGGTGCCCAGCCTTGAAATTGCGCGATCATCTGCGCCTGCGTCACCTTCCAGGCTGGTGTATCGGACAGCCCAATGTAGCGAACCTTGCCCGATGTAACGAGATCATCGAGAGTCCGCAGCGTTTCCTCGATTGGAGTGAACTTGTCCCACAAGTGGAGCCAATACAGGTCTACATAGTCGGTCTGAAGACGGCGCAATGAGTGCTCGAGTTGCGTCAGGATCGCCTTGCGGCCGGCGCCGCCGCCATTCGGATCATCAAAATGAAGGTTGCTGAAGAATTTGGTGGCTAGCACGGTACGTTGCCGTTTCGCGGCATTGTGAACAAAGTAATCACCGATGATCTTTTCGGAATGACCATACGTATACAGGTTGGCGGTGTCGATGAAGTTGCCGCCGCGGTCGAGAAAGCTCGAAAGGATCGCGTTTGCCTCGGACGGACTTGACCCCCATCCCCGATCATTCCCAAACGTCATCGTCCCCAGGCAGAACGGGCTGACGCGCAGACCCGAATTACCTAGGGTTATATATGAATGAAGCGACATACCAGAGTTCCTCCTTCCACGGGACCGTTGGTGGCGCGGCGCCGACGATGATCGCCAGACGCCCCTGCTAAGACGGAGACGCGAGCGGTACCCTGCCCTGCCGGCGACTCGTCATCTGACATTGTGTCGCGCCGACTAGCATTCCGTGTGAGGCAGCGTCACGCGATGATCCATTCACTACTCGCGGCTGAGCGGGGTTCCGACTCGCGATCGGGACTGCCTCGATTGAGTCCGCCGACTCGGGCGGGTTGAGTGTGACCCGTCGGGCAGCTTTCTCTTTGAGGCGATCGATGAACCAGCGTCCTGCGGGTCCTAAGGGGCTGTCGGCCAGATACACCGCCGACATTGCTATAGCGTCGCCCTCGGGTGGGTCGTCTTCGACCAGGATCTCAACCAGCGCGCCGCTGGCCAGATCGGCCTCAACCATGTGCAGCGGCATGATGCCAAATCCGAACCCGGCGCGCAGGAAGTGATGCTTGGCCGCGAGATCGCAAAGACGCCACACTCTCGGGGACAGCAACCCGAGTGTGCCGGTTCGCCACACACTGGAAAGATCAGCGTGCACGAGCTGAATATGCTCGGCTAAGACGCTCATTGGAATCGGCGTGCGGGAGCTTGCCAGTGATGCCAGTGGGTGCTTCGGCGAAACCACCTTGATGGCTCTGACTGTCAGCAGTCGCTCGTGGTTGAGATGCGGTGGCACCGGTGGCATGCATCCCATAAGACCGATCGCGCAGCGCCGATCGAGCACGGGGTCTGCCACGGCCTCCCACATCTCGACGTAGAGCCTGAGCGGAATCGCGGGGAACTGCACTTGGAAGGCGGCCACAGCGGACGCTAACACCGCTACCGGAAACATAGCGTCAACGACCAGGGTGAGCTCGGCTTCCAGCCCACCGGCAAGACCCTTCGCCCGTGCCTTGAAGAGGTCCATCTCGCTCGCCACCGCGCGCGCGAGCGAGAGGAGCGACTGGCCTTGGTCGGTCAATGTTGGAACGCGACCGCTGCGATCGAACAGCTTTACACCGATCTGCCCCTCGAGATTGGCCAGCGTCTGGCTCACCACGGATTGGGCGCGTCTGAGCTGCCGGCCGGCCGCCGAGAAGCTGCCTTCCTCCGCCGCCGCGATGAAGGTCCGTAACTGATCCAGCGAGACTCCATCAAGCATGATTTCTCTCCTGCGTATACAGTGCCGAGGCCAGCCAATTCACCGTGCGGATGGACACCAACAGGGCCATGTGATCATTCATCGCCGAGTGCTCCGAGTTGGCGTTCACCACTGTAGTTCGCGGCCGTGCCTGTCCACGAAGCGCAGGCCAGCTTGACCGCGACTGCGCTCGACCATAGCGACGACCTCGGGAATGCTTTCTTGAGTCGAATACGTGGCTCCAGGCCCTCCCATCTCGGTACGCACCCACCCTGGAGCCACCAGCAACATCGCCCGTGGGTCGCTTGGGCGCCGGGCGGCGAAACACTTCATCAGCATGTTGAGTGCGGCCTTACTCGCGCTGTAGAGGTCCCAATGCCCCCCTGTTGTGGGAGATGCTTCCGATCTCGGACGACATGACAGCGATTACGCCTTTTGCCGGCACCAGCGTTTCGAATATCTCGAGGGCGCGCATTGGGCTCAATGCATTCGTCAGCATCAGATCGATAAAGTCGCTTTCGGCAACATCCAGGGACGTCTTCTCCCGAGCTTTGCAGATACCGGCGTTCATGAAGAGAGTGTCGAGAGAGCGGTTGAGCTTGCTGCGCAGCGCCCAAACGGACGCCACGTTCGTGATGTCGACTCGTTCTATGTTGAGACTCTTGGGGTAGCGGGCCGCGAGCGCCGCCAGCCCCACCGAGTGGGCGCGTTCGGTGGCGATGATGCGCCAGCCACGGCTACAAAACTCCTCCGCAAGCGCAAGTCCGAGTCCGCGCGATGCGCCTATCACAAGTACAGTCTTACTGTCTGACATGGCTTTTCCAGCTTCCTGCAGTAATCAAACGACCTGTGGCAAGGACGAGCTTTCCTTGCGTGCTGCGGCTTTCGATAGCGCGATGAGCGGCCGAGGCTTGCTCGAGCGGAAAATTCGTCGTGGGCGCCAAACGTAGCCAGCCTTGCTGAATGGCTTGGATGACGGCGAGCGCCCGACGCTGCATTTCCCGAGGATCTCTGATGTACTCAAACAATGTGGCACCCGCGACGCGGGCGGCCCTTAGAATCAGTGGAAGAACTTCGACATCGGACGCAATCCCGGAAGCACGGCCATACGAAACGGCCATACCGCGGCGCGCGAGGGCTTTCACTGAATCGCTAAATGTAGCCGCACCGACGGCATCGAGCGCGAGATCCACGCCCCGTCCACGTGTGATCTCAAACACCTCTTCTAGAAAGCCATTGCTGTAGTTCACGGTGTGGTCTGCACCGAGCGACCTCGCAGTTTCGAGCTTTTTTGCAGATGAGGCGGTGGCGATAACGATAGCGCCGAGATGCTTCAACCACTGCACCAGAATCTGCCCCACACCGCCGGCGGCCGAGTGAACCAGGACAACGTCCCCGGGACGGATATCGCGGTATTCGGCCAGCAGATACTGCGCCGTGACACCTTGGAACAGCATCGATTCACTGATTCCGAACGAATTCGGAACTAGAACGGCCTGCTCTACCGGAAGAACGATCTGCTCCGCGTAAGAGCCCAACCGGTTGATCCAGGCGACGCGGGTGCCGGTTTTCATCTGGGTTACACCGAGACCCACTTCACTGACCATTCCCACGCCCTCGAGGCCCGGGGTGTACGGTTTTGGGACTTCAGCGCGGCCGTCGCGCTGAAAAACATCCACGTAGTTCACTCCGGACGCCTCAACCTCTACCAACACTTCGTTGGGTCCTGGCTTAGGCGATCTCGTCGACACCAGTTGCAGGACATCCGGACCACCGGTCTGCAGAATGCTGATTTTGCGCATGGTAACCTTCGTCTCAAACGAGTAATTTGGCGATTAAATAGTTGGCGCTCATTCTTTTGTCGCTTTTGAAGTCCGTCGCATCAATTCGTGCTGCGGCCAGCCACCGGCCAGCGCCTGATACAACGCCACCGCAGCCGTTGCGCTTCGCATCCGGCTATCGACAAAGGCGTACTGTGCAATGAGCACGTTGTGCTCAGCATCCAACACTTCGTACAGCCCGATCGCTCCCGCGCGATAACGGGTGCTCGCCAATGCGGCCGCTTGCTCACTGTCGTGCGCAGCGCGCTCGAGCTGCTCGTTCTCGTCACGCGTCTTGGCATACCGCACCAGCGCATTCTCGGCGTCTTCCAGTGCGAGCAGCACCGTCTGCTGGTATTGCGCGAGCATTCCGGTCGCATCAGCCTGGCTGGCGGCGATCCGCGCACGCACGCGGCCGACATCTAGGAACGACCAGTCGATGCCGAGCGCTGCCAGGCTGGTCCGGCTGCTACCCTCGAACAGTCCGCCGGTCTGAATTGCCGTCGTGCCAAGTGCACCGATTAGGCTCAAACGCGGAAACAAATCCGCGGTAGCGACGCCAACCTGCGCGGTCGCGGCATGCAGGCGCGCCTCCGCCGCGGCGATGTCAGGTCGTCTGCGCAACAGATCGGCAGGTGTACCGGCATCGATTTGCGCCGGCACGGCGGGCAGGGGTTTGGCGGGATCGAGTTCGACGATCAACGACTCTGGCGGACGACCGGTCAACACGGCTAGGCGATGTTCGGCTACGGCGATCTGTGCCTCCAGCGCCGGCACCTGCGATCCGGTGGTCTCCCACAGCGCACGTTCCCGCGCTGTATCGAACGTCGTACCGCGCCCGGCCGCGAGGCGCGCCTCGACCAAACGCAAGGTCTCGTTTTGGTTGACCACATTCTGGCGGGTAATGCGCAAGCGCTCCTGCAAGCCACGCAACTGGATATAGGTCCGAGCGGCTTCTCCCACAACGGCGACCTGCAAGGCAGCCAGATCTTCGGCACTCGCCGCCGTCTGCGCGCGTTGTGCTTCGACACTGCGACGCACGCGCCCAAACAGATCCAGTTCCCAACTCGCGTTTACACCCACGCTGTAGTCGTAATAGTTGCGCGGATAGCCATAAGAGAGAGCCTGGCTGACCTCCTGGTGGCCGCCTAGCGCATTCGCCGTGATGGTGGGGATGAAATCGAACTTCGCCCGTCGCAGTAATGCGTTGGCGCTGTCGTAGCGCGCGAGCGACGCTCGCAGATCCTTGTTGGCATCCAGCGCCAGGCTCACCAGCGCACTCAACTGCGGATCCTCGAAGCTTCGCCAGAACTCGGTATCGGCAGCATCCGGCAACACCGTACCCGCAATCGGATCGGAGGAAGCCTGATGCGCATACTGCGCAGGCAGGGCCATCTTCGGCTGTTGAAACTCAGGACCAACAGCACAGGCAGCCAGGGACAGCGCGGTCGCCAAGACGACGGGACAGATCAATTTAGTCATGAGCGTTCTCCGGAGGCGATGAGCTCGCCTTCGAACGCGCTGTGTTTGCCTGCCCACTGGGGCTTGCCCGGCGCCAGCTTACGCAAGGTGACGTAGAACACCGGAGTGAGGAACAGGCCGAACAGCGTGACACCGAGCATGCCGGAGAACACGGTGACGCCGGTCGCCGCACGTACTTCGCTGCCCGCGCCATGCCCCAACAGTAGCGGCACGGAGCCGGCGATGAAAGCTGCTGATGTCATCACGATCGGACGCAGACGTAGGCGACAGGCCTCCAGCGCCGCCTCCACGGTACCCCTGCCCTGCATTTCCAACTCGCGCGCGAACTCGACGATGAGGATCGCGTTCTTGCAGGCCAGGCCCATCAATACCACCAGGCCGACCTGCACGAACACATTGTTGTCGCCGCCGGAGAGCCACACACCGAGCAGCGCCGCGCACATGCACACCGGCACGATCAGGATCACCGCCAAGGGCAGCGTCCAACTTTCGTACAAGGCGGCCAGCACCAGGAACGCCAGCATCACGGCGAGCGGGAACACGATCACCGCCGCATTACTCTGGGTGACTTGCTGATAGCTCAGATCGGTCCATTCCAACACGATGCCGCGGGGCAGCACCTTGTGGGCGATCTCCTGCAGTTTGGCGATCATCTGGCCGGAGGACATGGCTTTCGGATCGGCGTCGCCGATGAGGTCCGCGGCCGGATAACTGTTATAGCGCATTACCGGATCGGGACCGTAGCCGGGCACGACGGTGACCATCGAGCCGATCGGCACCATTTCCCCACGGTTGTTGCGCGTGTACAGGCGGCCGATATCCTCCGCGCGTTGCCGATGGTTGGTATCGGCCTGTGCCATCACGCGATAGACACGTCCGAACAGGTTGAAGTCGTTGATGTAGACGGAGCCCAGGTAGGTTTGTAGCGTGTCGAATAGATCGGTCAAGGCCACCCCTTGAGCCTTGGCCTGCACGCGGTCCACTCGCACCTCCAACTGCGGGATGTTCGCCTGGTAGGAGCTGACCGGATAGCTCATGCCCGGCGTTTGCGCGATCGCTGCCTGGAACTTATCCAAGGCATCCTGGAGCGCGCCGTAACCCAGCCCTGCACGATCTTCCAGGTACAGAGAATAGCCCGAACCATTGCCGAGCCCCTGGATCGGCGGCGGCAGCAGCGCGTAGGCAAAGCCGTCCTTAATACTCGCGAACTTGGCATTGAGCTCGGCATTGATCTGCGCGGCCGTGCGGCGGCGCTGGTCGAACGGCTTGAGAATGACGTACGACGCCTGTAGGTTAGGCGTGTTGACAAACTGCAAGGCGTTAAAGCCGGCATAGGCAGGCATGATGTCCACACCGTCCACCGTATGCGCGATCTGCACCATTTGGTGCGTGACCACATCGGTGCGGGCCAGCGCCGCACCCGGAGGCAATTTCGCGCCGGCAAACAGATAGAGCTTGTCCTGGGTGGGAACGAAACCGCTCGGCACCGTGTGGAACAGGAATCCGGTCACAGTCAACAACACAACATAGATGGCAAATATCACGCCGCGCCGGCTCAAAGTGCGCGCCACCGTGCCGTGATAGCGATCCGAACTGCGATTGAAGAAACGATTGAACGGCCCGAACAACCAGCCGAATGCACGCTCGATCCCACGCGCCAGGGCATCTTTCGGCTCGAGATGACCCTTCAGCAATTTCGCGGCCAACGCTGGCGACAGCGTCAGCGAGTTGACAGCTGAAATCACGGTGGAGATGGCAATTGTCACCGCGAACTGCTTGTAGAACTGTCCGGTAACGCCGGTGAGGAAGGCCATCGGAACGAACACCGCGCACAGCACCAGCGCTATCGCCACGATCGGCCCGGACACCTCTTTCATGGCCTGGTGAGCAGCCGCGCGCGGAGCCAGCCCTTGTTCGATATTGCGCTCGACGTTCTCCACCACCACGATGGCGTCGTCGACCACGATGCCAATCGCCAGCACCAAGCCGAACAACGTCAGCGTGTTGATGGAGTAGCCCAGCAGGTACAGCCATCCAAAGGTGCCCACGATGGAGACCGGAACCGCAACCAGCGGAATGATCGATGCGCGCCAGCTCTGCAGGAACAGGATCACCACCAACACCACCAGGATCACCGCTTCGAGCAGCGTGTGCTGCACGGCACGGATCGATTCACGCACGAATACGGTTGGATCCCACTGCGCACGCCAGGCCACGCCGGTAGGAAAGCTCAGGGACAGCTCATGCAACTTCGCGTACACCGCATCGGCGACGCCAATCGCGTTGGCACCCGGCGACAGGAATATCCCGGTCGTCGCGGTGTTCTTGGTGTCGATCAGCGTATGCAAGGTGTAGTCACCAGCGCCCAGTTCTACCCTCGCTACGTCGGACAGGCGTGTGATCTGGCCGTTCACGCCGTTTTTCACTACGATGTTGCTGAACTCCTGCTCGCTGCGCAGACGGCCACGCACATTGATGGAGATCAGGAAATCGGTGCTTTTCGGTGACGGTTCGGCACCGAGCTGACCGGCCGAAACCTGCACGTTCTGTTCGCGTATGGCATTGATCGCGTCATCGGCGGTCAGCCCACGCGAAGCCAGCTTGTCCGGATCGAGCCAGATGCGCATGGCGTAGTCGCCTGCGCCGTATAACTCAACGTCCCCTATTCCCGGGATGCGGGACAACTCATCCTTGACGTGTAGCGTGATGTAATTGCGCAGATAGAGCGTGTTATAACGACCGTCCGGCGAATACAGCGCGAGGTACATCAGAGGCGTGGGCGATTGCTTCTGCGTCGTCACACCATACAAGCGCACGGCATCCGGCAATCGCGAGAGCGCCTGGCTCACACGGTTCTGCACACGTACGGCAGCCGTGTCAGGATCCACCCCGGGCAGGAAGGTGACGACCACCTGCAAACTGCCGTCAGAGCCAGCGACGGACTTCATGTACATGATGCCTTCGACGCCGTTGATGGCCTCTTCCAACGGCTCCGCCACCGAGTCGGCGATTTCCTTGGGATTGGCGCCCGGATACGTCGCACGAACGACGACGCTGGGTGGCACCACTTCCGGATATTCGCTGACGGGCAGGATCGGGATGGCGATCAGGCCGACCGCAAAGATGATGATCGACAGCACGATCGCAAAGATCGGTCGCTCGATAAAGAATTTGGAAAAGTCCATGAGTGCGGCTCCGGTCAGTTCATCGCCGTCTGCGCACCGGAAAGCGCGCTATCCATGACGACCTCGCGTGGCTTGACCGGCGCACCGGCGAAGAAGATTTTCTGCGTGCCGTCGACGATGATCTTGTCGCCCTCGGTCAGCCCCGACTCCACCACGCGCAAACCGTCAGCGACGCGACCGAGTTGCACATCCCGGCGCACCGCGGTGTCGTTGGGTCCCAGTACGTAGACGTACTTGCGATCCTGATCGGTGAGCACTGCCCGATCGTTGATCAGCAGCGCCTTGAACTGACCGCGGTCATCCAACTCCACACGCGCGAACAGGCCGGGCGTGAATTGACGTGCGGGGTTGGGCAGGATGGCCCGTGCGCGCAGGGTGCCGGTGGCCGGGTCGACCTGGTTGTCCAGGAAACCCACCGCCCCTTGATGCGGAAAGCC
>WNFQ01001963.1_pt1 | contig 23083 bp, 25 predicted proteins | sample 5400171 | NCBI WGS metagenome assembly WNFQ01 (sample SAMN13153356, study PRJNA577476) | soil metagenome | isolation source: 20 cm soil under Madrone tree | place: USA:California | collected 2016-06-14 | reverse complement strand
CGATTGATCGATGCGGAAATCGCAGCGCCCGTATCCCTCTCCACCAGCCACGCTCCAGGCGGTGCGGGCGATGGCGGTTAGCTCGCTGGCAAGGTCGTCGGAAAGATCGGCGGGACAATTCGGCTTCGCGCCGAGATCCTCATCGCTCCCGGTTTCCCACTTGGATCGATAAGAGACGATATGCCACATCCCCCTCGGCATCTGGGCGAAATCGATTTCCGCGATCGGCATGACCTCGTCGCCGAGGATGCCGACGTTTACCTCGCGACCGGGGATAAAGCGTTGGACCAGCACTTCGTCCCAACCCTCGAACATCGCCTCGACCCTGGCCGAGAGGGCGCGCATGCTTCTGACAACGGAGCGCTGCTCGATACCGACGGAGGCATCCTCGGCGACCGGCTTGCAGATCGCCGGGAAACCGACGCTCGCGATTTCTTCACCGCGGCGCACGTGAGCCCAGCGCGGGACCGGGAGTCCGGCACGATCGAGCACTCCGTTGACGACGTTCTTCCTCAGAGTCAGTCCGGTCGTCCAGCTGGAGCTGCCGGTGAAAGGAATTCCAAGGAGCTCGAGGGCCGAAATGACCATCGGCTCGTACACAGCCTCTCCGTCGATGCCTTCGACGAGATTGAAGATCAAATCGAATTTTCCCTTTCGAACACGCTCGACCCAGCGGCCGTCGTTGCTCACGGGCACGCGCACGACCTCGGTGGCCCAATCGAGCAGCGCACTCTCCACCGCTTCGATCGAGTCGAGCAGCTGGACCTCGGGAGTTTTCCCGAGGGCAGAAAGGCCATCGAACAACAAGGCTATTTTCATCGCGTGTTCCTCCGCGTGGTATCGGTCACGCCGATCCGCTGGCGGCGAGCGCTGGCGCGTCGTGAGCTCCGCCGGCACGCGAGAGAGAGCGGTGGAGATCGACTCCCTGACGCGCGGCAGCGTATTTCAGGCAATTCTGAATGAGCTCTTCATAGCCGATCCCCGCCGCTCGCGCGGCTTTCGGCAGACACGAATTATCCGCCGGATCGGGAAGAATTCCCGGCAGCGGATTCACTTCCAGCACGTTCGGCTTTCCGTCGGCATCGAGGCGGACATCGATTCTTGCCCAGTCTCTGCAACCAAGCACGCGGAACGCGTCGAGCGTTACGCGCTCAATAGACGCCTGAAGCTCTCTCGTGATACGCGCCGGACACTGGAAAATGTCGAGCGGATTCTCCGGACGATCCCAGACGAACTTCGCGTCGAAGCTGTAAATCGGAAGCGCGCCCTCGGGCAGCGACTCGAAATTCATCGCGACCAGGGGCAGCACCGTCGCTTCGGCGCCATTGCCGAGGACCGCGCAGGTGAACTCCTTGCCCGGCAGAAATTCCTCGACGAGAACCGGCTGCCGATAGTTCTCCAGCAGGAACTCGGTCTGCCGGAAAAGCTGGTCGCGGTCCCGGCAAAGGTTGCTGTCGGTGATTCCCTTCGAGGAACCTTCGTGGACCGGCTTCACAAAAAGCGGCAGCTTCAGCTTCTCGGCCACCCGATAGAGGTCGGCGAGCTTCTCGACGAGAAGGAACTTCGGCGTCGGGATCCCGTGAAAGGCGAGGGTCTCCTTCGCTCTCGCTTTGTCGAGGCAGAGCGTGAGCGTGAAGGGGTCGCTTCCGGAGTACGGAATTCCGTAAAACTCGCAGATCGCGGGAACGTGGGCTTCGCGGTTCACCCCGTGAAATCCTTCGGCGATGTTGAAGACGATGTCTGGTCTCGCCTGCCGGAGCCTCTCCGGAAAATCCTCGTTCGCCTCGAGGCGAACGACTTTTCCGAGGTGGGAGAGAGCAGATTCAACCGCGGCGATCGTGGCCGGGCTATCCCACTCGGCGAATTCGTCGCGGGCGATTAGCTCCGCTATCGAGAGGTCGGAGATTCTACTGGGAGGCTCTTCTTCGGGGCGCGGAAGCTCCCCGTCTTCCTGACGGCCGCCCTCTGATGCCGGGCTGGTGAGCTCTGTTGGCTCGGGTTTTTGATTGTAGGCGAGTCCGATAAGAGTCATCGACACCTACAAGAACTCACACGATCGAATCATTGATCACGAGTATATAAACGCGAACCACATGGCGCAATAATTATTCCGCGTTTCGGAAAAGAAAAAGTTTTCGCAAAAAAGTTTTTTTTTGGAAGCTCCGGGATTTTTTGACCCGGCCGACTTTTTTTTGAACCTTCTCAGATTTTCTTTCCTCGGGGCATCGCAGGCTTTTCGGGGCATCGCATCAAAGCCCGCAGCCAAAAGCTGGCAGGCTGGCAGCCCTATGCGGGTAGTCTTCATTCAGCCCTTTCTTTTTTGCTCAGACTTTGTGGTAGATGATCCGCGCCGCCTCGCGCCGATCTTCTGCCTGATAGAGCTCGAAGTCCGAGAAGAAGGCCGGAGTCTCTTTCGAGAGAAGTTTGAGCATGGCGATGGCGCAGCGGCGGATCTCCAGCTCGGCTCCTTCGCTCGCGCGAAGCTCCAGCATCGTTCTCCAGGCTCGCGCGTTCGCGGTCACCACGATTTTCGTCTCGGTGGAGTTGGGAAGAACTCCTCTCGCCGCCTCTCTCGACATTTTCCGGCGGTGAACCTTGTCCGCGACCCACCCATAGCGCTCCATCAGGTGTTCGACGAGTCGAACGTAGCTTTTCTGCGCCGCCTCGACCTGGGCCCGCCATTCATTTTCGAGAGCCTCGTCCCCGACGATCGCCGGAGGGACGACGAAATTGGCCTCCGACTCATCGACGTAGCGCTGACTGAGCTGGCTATAAGCAAAGCCGGCGCGATGCCTGACGAGCTCGTGGGTAAGTGAGCGACTCACGCCCTCGAGCAGGAGGGAATAGTTCGCGTGCTCGAGAACACTTCCGTGTCCCTGCTTTTTGATGTTCTCGAGGTACTCGCGCGTCGCCCGGTTGGCCGGATTCTTTTGGCTCATATAGCAGAGACGGCCGGCAAACTCGGCCAGCCTCTCGCCATCGGTGCTCTCTCCGAGCCAGCGGACGTTCAGGTGGTCGGGCTCGAGAAAGACCGGCCGGGCGAGGAGGGTTACTATGGGCTCTGTATAGTACAAAGGCTTTTCGGTGGGTTTGAAATGGGAAACTACAACTGAAGACTGCCTGCTCCCCGCTGCCCGCTTGCGGCCGCCCGCTGCGCGCCTGACAACCGCAAGACCGTTCATTGCTGCAACGTTTCACGGCTGGAACCTCGCGCGGAGAAGCGGCAGAAAGCTAAGACGATCCGCCGATCAGCGACAGCCGGAACCGATCGTACGCTCGATCTCTCACCATGTCATCGAGCGCCGCTCTTGCCCGGTCGGGTAGTGGAGCGAGCAACGGATCGTACTTGATGTCGGTGATTGCCTTCTGATTCGGGAGCGGAACCTTCACTCCCGGGTTGAAGATGTTCGCCGGATCGAAGGCTCTCTTGACGAGCGCAAAGGCGCGAATCGCGTCCTTGTGCCAGACGCGATCGAGCAGCGGAGTCCTGATTCGTCCGTCACCGTGCTCCCCTGTAAGCGTGCCACCGAGTCGCGCGGTGAGTTTGACAACCTCGTCGAGCAGGCCCGAGACCTTGTCGCGCCAGTCCGGCTGCCTGACATCGATCAATGGGTTCACGTGCACATGGGCGTCGCCGGCATGACCGAAGATCACTCCGCTCACTTCGCGTTCTGCGAGCGCCTTCCTCACTCCCTGGACGTAGTCCGGAAGCTTCGGCAGCGGAACCGCACCGTCCTCGATGAATTGCATCGACGCGGAATTTCCGCACTGTCGGCTTCGACTTCCGCCAGCAGGATCGCCGCCGACCCCTCCATCCTCTGTCGGAACTTCTCGTCGCCGCTCCTCCCCGAAGCGGCATACGCGAGAAAGGTTCTGTCGAGCAGCTCGCAGGCGCTCGCTCCCGCTTCAACCGCTTCGGTTGCCGCCGCCGTCGCCGTTTCGAGCGACGGAAAGGATCCGAGCACGCTGCTCGTGGCCGCGGGAACCGGAGAAAGTGCGAGCTGAATCCCGACAATGATCGCCAGCGTTCCTTCGCTCCCGACGAGAAGATCCACCAGGTCGGCTTTCGTCGAGTAATCGTGAATCGCGTATCCAGACGATTCCTTGCGGACCCCCAAATGCATGATGGGTCGCCGCTTGTCGCTCGCCACGATCTCGCCGTGGACTTCGCGCATGAAGCGATTGATTGCTTCGATTCTCTTCGGTGCCGGTTCGCCCCGAGTGATCATGGCGCGATCTCCATCGGCGAAGACGCAGTCGAGTGCGTTTACCCAGGCACGGGTCGCGCCGTAGCGGAGGGTGTGAGCACCCGATGCGTTGGTGGCCACCATTCCGCCCAATGTGCAGAATTGCCCGCTTGATGGATCGACGGGAAATCGCAAGCCCTTTCTCCTCGCGGCCACATCGAGAGTCGACCAGATCACACCCGGCTCCGCCCAAACGTTCCGGTCCCTCTCATCGATTCGACCAAGGTGATTGATGCGTGAAAGATCGACGACGACTCCCCCTCCAATGGCTCCGCCCGACATGCTGCTTCCTGATCCGCGCGGGATGAGGCTTGTCCCCGACTCCGCCGCCCACTTCACGAGGACGACCACATCTTCCGCGTCAACGGGAACAGCAACGGCGGATGGGATCGCGCGTCCGATACCCGCCGCCTCGGAATAAACAGCGCGCGCAAGCTCGTCCTCGCGAAAATAACCGCGGAATCCCGGTAGACTCACAATCCCAGGCTACTCGGTCGCGGAGGCGACGACGAGTAATCGTAGAACCCTTTTCCGGATTTCCTGCCGAGCATGCCGGCCAGCACCATTCGCCTGAGCAAAGGCGGCGGAGCGTACCTGCCCTCCCGATACTCCGTGAACATGATCTCGGCGATTTTATGAACCGTATCGAGGCCCACGAAGTCGAGGAGGGTGAACGGTCCCATCGGGTGGCCAGCGCCCAGCTGCATTCCCTTGTCGATGTCTTCGACTGAGGCGACGTTCGATTCAAGGGCTTTGATCGCATCGATCATGTACGGAATCAGCAGCAGATTCACGACAAATCCCGAGCTGTCTTTCGCCCGGATCGGCTCCTTTCCGAGGGCCCGGACGAAATCCAGAGAGCGCTCTTCTGTTTCCTCGCTCGTCGTGATCGTGCGGACGACCTCCACCAGCTTCATCAGCGGCACCGGATTGAAGAAGTGGATGCCGAGCATTCGATCGGGCCGCCCGCTCGCGGCGGCCATGGCGATGATCGTCAGGCTCGAGGTATTCGAGGCGAATATCGCATCGGGTCGCGCGATCTTATCGAGCTCGGACCAGAGGCTGTTCTTGACCTCGAGATCCTCGACCACGGCCTCGATGAAGAGATCAGAGTCCGCCAGCTCCTTGAGGTCGGTGACGAACCGAAGATTGCCGAGCGTCTTGTCACGCTCCGCTTCGCTGACTTTACCCCGCTCGATGCCCTTGGCGAGGGATTTCTCGATGGACTGCCGCGACTTGGTACACAAGGCGTCGGAGACTTCGCGGACAATCGTGGGAAATCCTGCCGCAGCCGAGACCTGGGCGATCCCGCTTCCCATCAAGCCTCCGCCAAGCACGCCGACCTTCGTGATTTTCTTCATCGAGCGGTCAACCTCTGGAGCGATTACGCTCTAATCTACCCTCTCGGTAACCGCCCTCGCGAAGAGATCACACCCAGCAGCCCGCCGGGCCTTTCGAACTCGCCGTGCTCGAGCCGATCGAGGATCTGCTCCAGCGCGAGCTGTACGCTGGAGAGAACACCGCGATGTGTCCGTGCGACCCTGTACGCGGCGAAGGTGCCGCCGGCAAATGGGAGCACGGCGGAGCCGGCGGCGATGAAGAGGGGAATGTGGGCGACGATGAGCCCGAGTCCGAGGATTCCGCTCGCGGCGGCTCCCATCGTCGCGAGAAGCCCGCCGATTCCAACACGACGCGCTCTGCTGGCGTGAATGTCGGCGTCGAGCCTGACGACGACGCGGGTGGAATCGACCGGCATCACCGTCGCGGACACCTGGCCCGCATCCATCAAATAGTAGCCGCGGCCACTGACGTTGACGGTGCGTCTGAGCTTGCCGAAAAGTCCCCGCTGGGGCTCCCAGGTGATTCGGTCGGCGAAACGGCGTTGCACCTGAAGACACTCATCGCGAAGCATCCAGCCGTCAATCGTCGCAAGAATGTCGCGTGGTGTTCCGGGAACGGTCCTCGTGGCAGTCGCGAATCCGGCGCCCGAGATCTGCGCGACAAGACCGCGCTCTTCGGGGACATTGATGCGCGTTCTTTCCTCGGCGAGCGCCTGGTTGATGGTCGACGGATTCAGCCCGACTTCGTTTCCGATGTCGAGGAGCTGACTCTCGCTGATCAGATCACTGGAATCCGGAAGCGCGCTCGCGCCCTGAAGCTCCGCCGCCCGCGCCAGCACGCGCTCGAGCGCCTGTCGATCCAACAGTGTCTGCCGGCCGGGAACGGGCGCGGGCAGTGGAGGCTTCTCATCGGGCATGCAGAATTATATCTGCTTAACCTAGACCTGTTAGGCTGAGTTGTGTCCGTTAGTCATCCTGTTGTGGCACACGCAGTTCTCGTGAACTACGAGTCGGGTTTCGTTGCAACTTCGGTGTGGGGTGTACAATCTCAAAACATTACTCACTTAGCCTTCTTGTTGATCCTTGGAAGACGAAACGAGAAGGAGAATATGGGCTCGCCACCTCCAAACACTACGACCGCCTCAGCGCCGGCGATTTCCTGTCGTGTAAAACCCTGGACTCTCGCGTAGTCAGAATCCGCGAAATCAGCGGCCGCACTAAAGTTGCCTTCAATTTGGTAAGAGCGCTCCCACTCGCGGAAAGCTGCCAAGGGGACTACGAATAAGCGGCCGTTGGCGCGACACACTATTTGAGAATCACCGCGAAGTGGCCGGCGGCGGCTGAGAAAACCGAGTAAGCTATGTGGAATGCCGGGAAACGCCGCTCCGGGCTTCACGCTTAAGTGCAATTCGCCACGACGCAGCTCAAGCCGGCATCTCACCGGAGTCGGGAGCCTGGCAAGGTGACTCACAATTTGGTCGGCTGATTTGATCCCCTCCTCGGTGAAGTACTGAGTCTCGGGTTGGGGCGACTTTTCAGACTCTCGGATAGTGGAGTGTAGAACAAATAGCGCCAGACGGGCCGCGATCACGAGGTCACCAGGTCCTTCGTCACGCGTTACGCTCACTGCCTATTCTCCTCGGTGCTGGGGCGAAGTTTCGAGGATGCCGGGAGAGACGCGGGCCAGATCGAACGACAAACCATTTAATATCTGCTTAAATCCCCCCGAGTACGACGTCCAGCTGGCGGGTAAGGGCGTCCCGAATCGTGTCGGGGATCCCGAAAGTCGCTGTGAAGGTTGCCTGCGCGTTGGTGCCCGCTGGCCGGTTCACGGACTTCAAATAGTAGCGCATGTAGCCATCGAGAATCTCCGGCGACGTTCGCTGAATGAGAAGCGCTCCGGCGCGCACCGCCGCCGCACTCTGATAGCGCTCGCCGAGTCCGGCACGGCGCTGCTCGGGCGTGATGTTGTCGGACACGGCAGTGCTGGCGATCCCTGAGACCGCCTCATGCGCGATCACGTAGACCGCCTCGACAGCGTCGTTGGGTCGTTCGGGGAAGGTGACTGTGATCATGTTCGACTGCTTGCCGCTGGTCAGCGACCGGCCTTCGCCATCGAGCGGCAGAGAAAGCAGAATGCTTCCCTGCGCCTGCTGGGTGTTGTTGAGGAATCGCTGCATCCGCGGCCGATAAGTCCGCTGCCAGAGCGTGTCGACGAGATCGAGCACGTTGCTGCGCTCGCGCTCCTGCTGGAGCCAGTAAGAGTGGTAGAAGCGGGTGCTCTCGTCGTTGAGCGACTGGACAAAGAGGCGCAGCCAGTCCCGATCGGGTCCGGTTGGGAAATAGGCAGCGAGAAAGGCGATCGCGCCGGCCTGCTGTTGTGATGATGCGGCACGTGGATTTCCACCCGCGCGAACGAAAAGGTCGACCGTCTGGGTAAGGTCGGCCCACGTCTGGAACGAGAGCGGTACGAACTGAGCGTTGATTAGCTGCGGGTTGACTGCCAGGCGCGCCCGAAGCTTGTCGCGGTTTGCATCCAGCTGCGAGACGACATTCGCCCTGTTCTTGAGAACGATCATGTCGGTGCTGTATCCACGTTTGAAGAAAGGCACGAACGTGGTGTCTTCCTGAAGCATCGCGAAGCCGTGAAGCCAGAGGTCGACATGCTAGATGACCGAGGGTGTGGCGGGTTCGGTTGTCGGACCGGCACCGCCGTTGACGGTGCCACCCGTGCCGCCGCCAACTGATGCACAAGCAGCCGCGAATGCGGCGGCTGACGCCAATCCGAATATTCTGACCAGTGACTTCATGATTTCCTCGTTCGCCGCGGGGAGCGCAGCCTATTGAATGGATTCCACCACGATCGCGATTCCCTGGCCGCCACCGTTGCACGCGGTGCCGAGCCCGTATCGTTTTCCCTGGGCACGCAACGCATGCAGTAGGTGGGCCGTGATCCTCGCCCCAGACGCAGCGAGCGGATGACTGAGTGCAATGGCGCCACCGTGCACATTGAGGCGATCACGAGGGAGCGATAATTCGCGTTCGACGGCGCAGGTCTGGGCGGCGAACGCCTCGTTGACCTCAATCAGATCCATGTCGTTCATCGTCAATCCGGCCTTTGCCAGCGCGGTCCTCGACGCCGGAACCGGTCCGATTCCCATCACGGCCGGATCCACGCCCGCAACACTCCACGATACGAGTCTTCCGAGCGGTTCGAGCTTGCGCTCACGCGCAAACTTCTCACTGGCGATTACCATCGCGCCGGCTCCATCGCCGATGCCGGACGCATTTCCAGCGGTTACAACGCCGCCCTTTCGGAATACGGGCTTGAGTGCGCTCAGCTTCTCCAACGTCGTGTCGGGTCGCATGTGCTCGTCGATCGCCAGCTCCTCGATCTTTCCAGTCTTTGGATTGGGGATCGGGACCGGAACGACTTCGTCCTTGAAGACGCCTTCGTCCCAGGCCGCCTTCGAGAGCTGCTGCGATCTCAGCGCGAACTCGTCCACGCATCCCCGATCCAGCTTGTACCTATCAGCCAGGTTCTCCGCCGTCTCTGCCATGCCAAGCCCGACGTAGGAATCGGTGAGTCCCTCCCACAAAACGTCCTCCATCGGCGGCGCCTTGCCGAGGGGCGTGCCCCATCTGATCCCGCGAACCACGTGCGGCGCCAGCGACATTGACTCGGCTCCCCCGACGAGACAAACCTTGGCGTCTCCGAGGATGATTTCCTGCGCTCCACTTACAACAGCCTGAAAACCAGAGCCGCAGAGGCGGTTGAGCGTGAGCGCCGACGTTTCCTGGCGACACCCCGACTTGAGCGCGACGTGACGCGCGAAGTAGATGGAATCGTTGGTCGTGTAGAGGACGTTGCCGAAGATCGTCTGATCGACATCGGTCGCGGTAATTCCCGCGCGCTCGATCGCACTCTTCGAGGCGTGAACGGCGAGGTCGACGGGTGAGAATCCTTTGAGCTTTCCGCCGAAGGTGCCGAATGGCGTACGGACGGCGGAGAGGAAAACTACGCCCGGGTTTTCTATGGTGTCGCGCATAGTCAATCGAAGTTGGTCTACGCCTTTTTGCCGCAGTTGACGCAGAACTTCCAAACGGGATCGAGCTCCGCTCCGCATCCCGCGCAGTGCTTGGCGGCGAGGTTCTGTCCGCAGTGGGGGCAGTAAATCGCGGTACGGCCCTCGGGCAAAGTACCCCCGCAGAATTTGCATCCCACAGCCGCGTCCATCGTCGAGCTTCCGGGTGCGACGAATGACGTAGTCGCATCCCCAGGAGCGCCGTTGCCGTTTCCCGCCTGTCCGGTCGAATAACCACCGGCGTTCTGCGACGGGATCGCGACTCCGAGTTTCTGAAGCGCGTCGGGTGCGAGGGAGATTCTCGTCTCGGCGTAGTCCCGAAAGGCTCCAACGTCCGCGTGCGGCGACGCCATCTCCTTTTTCAGCCGATCCTGCATCGACTGATCGGCGCGGACGTAACCCTTTTCACCAGAGAGTAGCCGAGTTAGTGCGGCTTCGTAGTCCTGGTTTGTTTCGATGCCGAGGTCGCGACGGTAATGGCGATACGGGACGAGCGTGTCGTAAAGCTCCTGCACCGTGAACGGAACGCTCAGGTATTCAGCGTGTCCATTCCTGATGTTGTGAACCAGTCGCTGGAAGAGTCGGTCTAAGTCGTCCATGCTCGCTTGCTCGGCTGGAATGACTGATGGTCGGGGAAGGGTGCCATGTTCTTCAAGTCGACGGTTCCCGCCTTCTGTGCTGCCACCCAGCTATCGAACTCAGATTCCCGTAACCCGCCAGAATCTGATTGTTCCGCGGCGGCTCGTGTCGCCAGGAAATTCGCGTACTCATTCTGCGGCTGCCCGTTGTGTCCGCGCACCCATTTCCATTGAACTTCGTGATCCGACACGACTTCATCTGCCTCCTGCCAAAGCTCCAGATTCATGATTGGTCCGCCCTTTTTCTTCCAGTCGCGTGCCTTCCAATTAGGAAGCCACTCGTTCATCCCCTCGACGATGTACTTCGAGTCGCTGGTGAACAAGACTCGGTAAGAGTTGCCGCGGCGGGAAATCTCCTCAAAGGCCTCGATTACGGACCGAAGGGCCATCCGGTTGTTGGTGGTCGCGCGCTCTGAAATCCAGTAATCGCAGCGCGTGACCTTGTTGGATTTGGGATGAAGCCATTCAATCAAGCCGCCAGCCCCTCCGGGATTATCGCCTTCACGCCCGTTTCCGATGCACGACTCGTCGGCGTAGATGGCTACGAGGTCGCCGGATTTTGCGCGCGTCATTTCACGACCTCGAAGCTGTCCAACTCGTCGAGATAGAGTGTGATCTCGTCACCGGTGGTTGGGTGCGTCGCTTCGACTGCTTCGCGGCCGCTGATCATGCGCAGTCTGGTTGGTAGGACGACGTACTCCGTTCCGCGGCGGTAAGCGGCGATACGCTTGCCACTGGTGATTGCGCGTTCGAGAATGTCGTACTGCTTGTGAGTCAACTGCGCCACTGAACAGCCTCCTCTATGCGGACGAGTCAGTCTCGTCACACCATTCGCCGACAACGCGCGTCAGCACCCGGGTGGCGAGCTCTATTTCTTCGACCGGCACAAACTCCTGGGCAGCGTGGGCCAGCGCGATATCGCCCGGGCCAAAACAAATCGTAGGAATGCCGGCTGCGTTCAGGAGCGCCGCGTCCGTCCATGCCGAAAGGCCTTCGATCCTTACCGGCAACTCCTCACGCTCGAGTGCGCCACGCAGCCTCTCGACGACTGGCGAGTCAACAGACACATCGCTCGGGAGCTGTGCCGTAGTCAATGTAACTCGCGCGTCGAACTGAGGATGTTTGGAGCGGACTCTGGCGCACGCGTCGGTGATTTCCTTCAGCGCCTTCTCGGTTGATTCGCCGGGAAGCGTGCGCCTCTCGATTGCCAGATTGCAGGTCTCAGGGTAGGTGGACATTCCGACTCCGCCCTGGATTTTCGAAGCATGGAGCGAGCCGCGACCGAGCAGCTTGTGATGGCGGCCCGACTCGCGCGTCCGTTCCAACGTTTCCAGCTCCGCCAGAAGCAGACCGGCGTGGGTGATAGCGTCGATTCCAATGTCGTACCGGCTTCCGTGCGCCGCTCTTCCCGTCAGTACGACTTCGATCCACACGAAGCCGCGATGAGCGGGGCAAATCGCCAGCCTCGTGGGCTCTGTTATGATGGCGGCATCGGCGCGAATCCCCGCGGCGAGCAGCGAGCGCATGCCGAGGCTCTCGTACTCCTCGTCGACGACGGCGGCAATGAGGATCTGGCGGCTGGAATCCGGGCGCGCTCCGTTGACGGCTGCGGCACACATCGCCGCGACGCCGCCTTTCATGTCGGCGGAGCCGCGACCATAGATGCGATTTCCCCGGACTTCCGCGCTGAAGGGCTCGTGAACCATTCCTTCGACCCCGACAACGTCGAGATGGCCGTTGAGCATGAGGGCGGGCGCGTCCTGATGTCCGATTCGGGCGACCACATTGGGCCGTCCGGCGACACTTTCCATCAATTGGACCGAGAATCCCCAGTCATCGAGAATCGATGCGAGGGTACGAGCGCAATCACCCTCGCCCGGTGAGTCCGGAGCGAGGGTGGGATTTCTGGAATCGATTTGTATCAGTGCGCGGGCGAGCGCGACTGCATCGCCGCGCGGGATGACCACTTTCTACCTTTTTTTCGCGGTCTTGCCTGAAGCTTTGGGCTTGGACTTGCTCGCGGATTTGACTGCGTGCTTCTTGGCCGCTGGCTTCATCGTCGGCTTTTTGGCGGCCGGCTTCTTGGCAGCCGGGGCGTGCTTGGCCGTGTGCTTCGCCGGCGCTGTCACATGTCGAGTCGGCGCCGCATGAGTGGCATGCGTATGTGCGTGCGTCGTGTGCGCGGCATGCGAGGCCTCAGCTTTTGGAGCCGCCGTCTTTGACGCCACGTGCGCGAGCGGTGTGAATGGTTTTCTCTTCACGTGAGAAGCTTCGACTTCGCGCATCAGCTTGTCGGCTTCCTCCTGGGTCATCTGACCGCGACGAACCATGTACTGGAGAAGATCGCGCGCGCTCTCGAGCACGAGTCCGGTCAGACCAGCGGCGGCGCCAACGACATCCTTCATTGCGGCGGCCATCTTGCTGCCCGCCTCCAGACTGATCTCGTGCGCCTTTGCCGCCATCTCGGCGACGGTATCTTTTACATCGGCTCCGCGATGACCCGGGCTCCGTTTGGGCGGGACCAAAGGTGCGCCGGGCGTGCCGGGAGCAGCAGGTGCTCCGGGCGCGGCGGGTGATCCGGGTGTGCCGGCGGCGGAGGCAGGTGCTGGTAGAGTAGCAACTGCGGTTGGTTTTTCTCTATCGGGCATTTATGGACTCCGGTCAGCAAAAGAGGCGGGGCTGACGGGGTATGAAATCACAGAAGCAGGGCTTTAAGCCCAACGGGGCTGAACGGCGCTAAGTATATGATTTTTCGTCACTAAAACAAGGTGGTATGATCCACGTTCTACGCGGGTCATACATGCGGGTTCTTGGCTTCCTGTAAGGCCAGTAATATAGCATTGACGGGACAGTAACCCGACATAATTGCCAAAATGAAGCTAAACGTACTCGATTTGACCAGGGTGCTGGCCGGTCCGGTTTGTTCAATGATGCTCGGAGATATGGGCGCTAACGTGATCAAAGTCGAGCGACCGGGCGAAGGGGATGAGACGCGGGGGTGGGGGCCACCGTTCGACGCCGAGGGTCAGAGTGCGTACTTCCTGGCCGTCAACAGGAACAAGAAAAGCGTCGCCGCCGACCTCTCTGACGTCCGCGATCGCGCGATCGTCCTGGATCTCATAACCGGCGCTGACGTGGTGCTCGACAACTTTCTTTCCGGCGCGTTGGGACGGCTCGGACTCGACCCCGAGGAGCTGCTCGAGCAGAATCGCGATCTCATCTGGTGCACAATCTCCGGATTCGGAGCGGAGAGCGCGCGACCTGGATACGATTTCGTGATGCAGGCCGAGTGTGGCTGGATGGCGATCACTGGTGAGAGGGATGGATCGCCCATGAAGGTCGGGATCGCTCTCGCCGATGTCATCGCCGGAAAAGATGCGGCGATTGCTATACTCGGCGTCGCTCTGGAGCGTGCCACCGGTCCAGTCCCGGCTGAAAGGCGCCGGATCAACATCTCGCTCGCCGACAGCGCGAGAGCGGCGCTCGTGAACGTGGCGCAAAACGTCCTCGTTTCCGGGACGGATGCGAAGAGGTGGGGAAACGCGCATCCGAATCTCGTTCCGTACCAGTTGTTCGATGCAGCGGACAGGCCTTTCGTGATTGCGGTTGGCAGCGACGGGCAGTGGCGCGCGTGCGCGAATGCGCTTGGCCTTAACGATCTGACCGATGACGATGCGCTGCGGACGAACGCGGGGCGTGTGAAAAATCGGGATCGTCTCGTGTCAGCGCTGGGCAGGCGCGTGCGTGAGATGAACGCGCAGCATTGGATCGATCTGCTCGAGACAGCGAGCGTACCCTGCGGGCTTGTGCGTAGTGTGGCCGAAGTTCTCCACGGCGCGAACGCGGATCCTCGAACCGGTGTTCGTCCGAGCGTCCCCGGCAGCGTGAGATTTCCTCCTCCGAAACTCGATGAGCATGGCGAATCGATTCGAACTCTGGGGTGGCGCACCTTTCGGTGATTACAGATATTATCAGCCGCTTGTTTATGGCCCCGCCTCCGCTAGTTCGTTCACCCCCGAGGAGAAGTTATGACGCGTAACTGGTCGATCTCTGCTGGTGCTCTCGCTCTCGTCGTTCTCGCTGCGTGCAGCGATGACAGAACTACGGGTCCGGCCGGCCAGGACGCCTTCGCACGCTACGTAGCGATCGGGACGAGCCTCAGCATGGGTGTTCAGTCGGACGGTGTCGTTTACTTCAGCCAACAGCAGGATTGGACCAAGCTTCTCACGCACCAGGCATTCGCGCAGTACACGCAACCGCTCGTTGCGCCTCCCGGATGCTTCTCTCCGCTTATTGCTCCGCTGCAACTCAGTAGGCGTTTGAGCGGAATCAGCGCGGCCGCGAGCCAGACTACCAGCATACCCGACACGGCGTGTACTTCATTCGGCGCTGTCACGCTTCCGACGAACGATGTCGCCATCGACGGAGCGAACACGTACGATGCGCTTTATGTGACGCCGGAGACTGCGTCAGTTGAAGGTGTGAAACGACGCCGTCAGTATCGGCTCGTCCTGCCGCCGAAGACATCCCAGGTTACGGCAATGATGCGACAGAACCCGACACTGGTGTCGGTGGAGCTCGGGGCGAACGAAGTTCTTGGAGCAGCGTCGGGGTTGCTCTTTCCGAAAGCGGGATATCGGGGCGCGGCGGCGCAAGGCACTTTCGTTCCACTTGCGGTCTGGCAGCCCGTCTACGATGCGCTCATCGACAGCGTCAAGAAGACCGGAGCGAAAGTGATGCTCGTCGGACTTCCGAAGACTAATGGCTTCGTGTCATTGCGCACGGGAGACGAGCTGTATGCGGATCGCGCTGCTTTCCAGTCTTTCGGTGTCATCATCGCGGCCGATTGTCAGGGCAGCGCAAACGCGATCTTCGTTCCGATCAAAGTTTTGAATGCAGTTGGTGCCGCGCAGGCTACAGGACAACCGCAAACGTTGAGCTGCGCGGACACGCCCGGAGCGCAGGACAACATTCTCACGCCCGCGGATCTTCAAGTGGTAAACGGTCTGATCGACGGGATGAATGCCCACATCAGTTCGGTGGCCCAGGGCAATGGGTGGGCTTACCTGGATCTCAGCACGGTGTGGGCGCAGTGGGTCACCCACCGCGGCGCCTTCAGCATCGTGAGTCTTCTGAGCTGCGTGCGGCCTTATGGGCAGTACGTGAGTCTCGACGGACTGCATCCGAACGTGCAAGGTTATCAGGAAATGGCGAATGCGGGTGCCGATGCGCTCAACACCACGTACGGTTTTGCAATTCCTTCGAATCCGCAGACGGTATTGACCACTACTTGCCCGTAGCATAGAGCTGACACGGTTTCGGAGGGCGAGGCCAACAACCTCGCCCTCTTTGCATCATGCGGTACATCGGAAACAAAACCAGGCTTCTCCCTTTCATCCTCCGCACGCTGAAGCGGAGTCGGATTGGCGTCGGGGCGGTTCACGACGCATTCGCGGGAACCGCAAGCGTGAGCCGTGCGCTGAAGGCGAAAGGTTGGCGCGTCCAATCGAGCGATCTTCTCATGTCGTCGTACGTGTTCCAGCGCGCTTACGTCGTCGCCGATCACAGGGATCCTTCGCTCGACGATATGGCCGCGGAACTGGCGTCCCTGGCGCCGCAGCCAGGCTTCATCAGCCGGCATTTCTCTCCGATGGGCGGCGTGGAGAGCAAGGGAAGGATGTACTTCACCCCTGATAACGCCGGACGAATCGACGCCGCACGCGAGAAGTTGGAAAGTTGGCGAAAGGCTGGGATGGTTGATGAGGACAGCTACTATTTGTTGTTGGCGGCGATCATAGAAGGGGCGGACAGGGTCGCCAACACCGCGGGCGTGTATGCGTCGTATATGAAAAAGTGGCAGCCGAATGCGCGCCGGGCATTCGGAATGGTTCCGGAGGTCCCCGTCAAAGGATCCCAGCCCGCCCAGGCGCATCTCATGGATGCTATCGAAGCGGCGAAATCGATCGGAGACGTAGATCTCCTCTACATCGATCCCCCCTACAACTCGAGGCAATACGTCGCCTACTACCATATTCCCGAGATACTGGCGCGTGGCTGGACGGAGTCGGTGCCAGCGATTCGCGGGAAGGTTGGACTTCTCGCCGGTGAGGAGGGGCGTAGCCAATGGTCGCACGGCCGGCGGGTTCAGAAGCTGTTCTCGGCGCTCCTTTCAGCCACGACAGCGACACATGCGCTCGTCAGCTTCAATTCCGAGGGGCACCTGGCGCCCGATACGCTCCTGTCCCTGTTGACCAAGGCATCGGCGGACGGAAAGGTGTCCCATTTCAGCCAGCGCTACAGACGGTATCGGGCGGACAGCGACCGGGAGGGGCGGCATTATCATCGCGATATCGCCCTCGAGCACCTTTATATGGTACGGCTCCGAGAAAATAGGCCGGATCCGTCAAACTCGGTTGCTTCCACGAGCCGTTGATCGTCAAAACGTCGTATCGGTGATAAGGTGTTATCCCCGCGCCAGTTGGGTCTGTATAGGGCCACGCAAAGGGATTACATTAGGCAGGTGAAGATGACAGCCACACCGCTGCAAAATCAGACTGCTCAAACGCTGGGTGCGGGGGGCTCGACGCCGGATGCAGCGGCGCCGCTGATCGATGCTGATCAGGAGATCATTGCCAAGGTTCTGGCGGGTTCAAAGGATTCGTTTGGGGTGTTGATAACCCGGTATAGCGATCCCTTGTATCGACATGCACTTGGAATGACCGGAAGCCCGGATGTGGCGGAAGACATACTTCAACAGTCTTTTATTAAAGCCTATCAGCATTTGGGCGAAGTTCGCGGCAGATTTGACGCTTGGGTGTTTCGAATCGTCGCTAATTCGTGCAAGGATTGGCTGAAGAACATTCGGCGAACGCACGTGAGCTACGACGAGGATGATCAACCCTCGACGTACTCGACGCCGGAAGAAGAGATGGATCGCAACGAGCTGCGTACAGATTTGCAGTTTGCTCTGGCCAGACTTGCTCCCTCGCTTCGTGAAGCGTTCGTGATGAAGCATGTAGAGGGGAGATCGTACGAAGAGATGGCGCTGTTACTGGAAACGACCGTTGGCGCTTTAAAGATGCGAGTGCATCGAGCGCGAGAGGCCCTCCAACAACTGCTCGAGGAGAAGTACGCATGATGCGCGATGAAGCTGGTTTCGAGAGCAACGAAAGAATCACGGGCAGAGAGCCCGTTCAAAGAAAAGAAAAGCCCGCCGAGCAGATGTACGATCGGGAGGTTCCGATTACCGGAGTACCTGGTCACACATTGCTGCACGACTGGCTTGACGGTGAGGTAGACGAAATGCGCGCAAGTGAGGCTGAGGGCAAATCGAAGGTGGAGCTGTGGACCCGCATCAATGCCGAGAGCGAGATGCTCCGCCGCCGGGTAACCCCGGTGCACGTCCAACAGCGTATCATGGCGTCCCTGCCTGACACTCCCGGCACCGCCACCAACTGGTGGAAGCAGCAGGTAACGATCACGCCCGTTTCGGCTATCGCAATCGGCGTGGCACTCCTCGCGGTTGGCGCCTTGATCATCCAGGCGCTCCGCTAGAGCTGACTTGTTTGATATAAAGAACGCCCGACTCCTTGCGAGCCGGGCGTTTTTTTTGTCCATTTCACGCTGCAAATCTCGCCCTCGGCGTAGACCTTGCAGCACTGCTAGATCTCTGTACTGTTAAACTCTGTTCTATACTGTATAGTAGAACGGCGAGACCATCCCTGATCGGAGGCATCGAAGATGAAGAAGTCCATCGCTGTAATCGCTTTAATCGCCGCCCCAGCCCTGGCTTCTGCTCAGGCTGGACTCTCGAAGATCCAGTTCCTGGCGCTGCAGCAGGAACTTCGTGATCAAGGTTGCGGGGTGACGAACGTCGATGGCCATTACGGCCCCCAGACGCGTCGCGCTATCGCTACCTGCGCCAAGAAGTTCAACTCCGCCAACAACGCCGCCGCGCTGCTCACCGCGATGAACATCGGCTTCGGCCCGAACGACAACCCACCGGCTGGTAAGTCGGGCATGAGCGGGACTTCGGGCGGAACGGCTTCCGAAGCGAAGGCGGAAGGCGAGAGCACGAAGACCGAGGCGAAGGAAATGAAGAAGGCCACACACCACGTCGCCAAGAAGAAGACAGCAGCGAAGTAACGCTGGCTGGGGGCTCGCGCCGCCGGACCTCCGTTATATCTCGAAGGACAGTTGCACATTGGGGACGAGCGCCGAAGCAGGCGAATCGTCCCCTTCTTCTTGGTCCCGCCTCGTCCAGCCGCGCACTCCATACTTCGCGCACAGCTTTTCGAAAAAGCGAGCCAGACCTTCGCGATATTTTTCGCCGGCGTTAGAGCTGTTCCCGTAGGTATTGCGGTATCTCTCCGCCAGATGTGGGAATTCCTGCTCGATGAAAGGCAGGTACCGCTTTCTCGCCTCGGATTGGAGTCTCACAGCGCACGCGCCGACGTAGGTCGCGCCGGCTTCGGAGACCCGCTTGACCAGCGCGTCCAGGTCGGACGGGTTGTCAGTGATGCCGGGCAGCACCGGCATGCAGTTGATGCCCGCGTCGATTCCCGCTTCCCGAAGTCGCGTCAGAGCGCGCACTCTGGACTCCGGAGTTGGCGACCGCGGCTCGATCCGCCTCGCCAACTCACGGTCGAGGGTGATGAGCGAGATGTGGACGGTGAGATGCGAGAGACGATTGATCCGGGAGAGCAGATCGATGTCTCGTGTGATGAGCGGACTTTTCGTGATGATCACCACGCTCAATCCCGGATGTTCCGCGAGCACGTCGAGAATTCCGCGGGTGACCCGGAATCTTCGCTCGGCCGGCTGGTACGGATCTGTTGCAGTGCCAATCACGATCGTCTCGCCCGCGAGCAACTTGAGGTGGCGATCGCTTCCGAATCGAAGCGTGCGACTCAGAATCTCAGGCGCGTTCCGCTTGACGAAAATATTCCGCTCGAAGGCGAGCCATGGCGGCAACCGGTTGTATGCCTCGCCGAGTACGTCGGTCATTTTTTCGTCGGTAGCGGCCCGCTCCATGACGTAGCGATGGGTGTAGCGGGCGTAGCAATAGGCGCAACCGAACGCGCAGCCGATGTAGGGGTTTATGGACCAGAATCCCATCCCGGTGGTCTCGGGTCCGTTGAGGACGCTCTTGGCCGGGGATGAGTAATAGCGGATGTCCTTCTGCTCGCCGATTACCGGGAGTTGGCGGGAGGCGCGGTCGTACTCCGCCCCGAAAAGACCGGGGTCGTTGGGCTTCATATAACCGAATATAACCCGAAGCTAGTGTCCCGGCTAGCGTAGCGGGAACTGCAACCGAACGGGTGCCAGGCTGGAAACTGCAACTGAACGGGTGCCAGACGTCAGTAGCGTAGTTGCGAGTGATTAGTTCACGACGCCCAGACTTGCCTTTTAAGCGTTAAGAGCACGTGCATTTTGCTGTGGCCGATATTCACTCGAGATAAGTCGGGGCGTAGTGAACTACCAAACTGGCATCTATGCCACCGCCGACTGGCACCCGTTCAGTTGCCTTTGCAGTGCGGGTGCCAGGATCAGAATTTGAACCCGACCCCCAACCCGTTATCCGTCGGCCGAACGAAGAAATGCGAATAGGCCGGGTCACGTGAAATGCGTAGCGCCTGAATCGCGTTGAACCCGCCGAAGATGAGCGACAGCTGTGTCTTGGATAACGACGAGGTCCGAGCCATAAAGCTGACGTCGCTCACGGATCCGTTGCGGCCGATCGTGATGTAGAAGAGGGTCGTGCCGATTCCGCCGGCGAGGATTCCCCGCTCGATCGCTCCACCGCGGGAGTGCGGGATGTCGAGAATCGCTTCGTCGATGAGTGCCTGCGTCGTGAGCCCCGCCGCGGAAAAAAGAAATTGCTTGTGTGGGTACTTCCGGCTGTCGATCCCCGAGAACACCGTGGGCCTTCCGTGGTCGAGCCCGACGTGCGGGTGAAAGCCCAGTGCCAGCGCAGTGAGAATGTGCGCGCTCTCGTGCGCGAGAAGGCTCACGCCAGCACCGATGGCGAATTTCTTCCAGTAGCTGTCGGCCAGCTTGTCCGCATCACTGGTGGAGTGCTCCTGAGCGAGGGCAGCTGTCGGCAAGCCGGAGAGGAGCATGAAACTCGCGATGCTGGTTATCATTGCGCGCCATGATCTCGAACTTATCTTCCTCGCGGGGCACTCTGCGCGGAGCAAGTAAACTATGGCTGAACGTTTATCCGACATTGCGATCCAGCGAGAGCTCGGCAATCTCACGGGCTGGAGCAGACGCGGAGACGCGATTACCAAGACGTTTCAGTTCCGGAATTTCCTGACCGGAATCGGTTTTGTATCGGCGGTAGCCAAAGCGGCCGAGGCGGCGGACCATCACCCCGACATCGATATCCGCTACACGAAGGTCACGTGCACGCTCAGCACGCACTCGGCCGGCGGGATTACGCAGAAGGATCTCGATATGGCTCGGAAGATAGATCTCGCGCAGGAGAAGATCAGTTAGGGGAAGTGCAACTGAACGGCGGGGCTGTGATTGCAACTGAACGGGTGCCAGAACGTCAGTAGCGCAGTTGCCAGTCATTAGTTCACGACGCCCGGACTTGCCTCTGTGGCGTTATGGGGACAGGGCGTTGCTTGTGCTCTGATCCCATGCGAGATAAGTCGGGGCGTAGTGAACTACAGGCTGGCATCTATCCACCGACTTCTGGCACCCGTTCAGTTGCCGTTGCTTCTAGTTCCTCCGGTTTCCCATCACCCGAAGCACCGCCATGAAGATGTTCAGCAGGTCCAGATAAATCTGGACTGCTGCCCCGACATACTCATCGGGCCCGTAAAAGTTGCGGAGTCGCCAGGTGTCGAACACCAGCAGTCCGCTGAACAGCAGAACCGTCACCGACGCGAGCCAGAGGCCAACCGCGGCGTTCTGGAAAAAGAAATTCAACAGCATCGTGCCGATCAGCACCCACAGGCCGACCATCAGGAAGCTGCCCCATGCACTGAAATCGCGGCGGCTCACGAAAGCGTACAGCGTGAGAATTCCGAAGGCGCCGACGGTCAGCACCGCTGCCTGACCAATGAGCCCCGGCTGCGTTCTTCCGTAGAAGTAGAGCGCCGGAGCGATGATCACTCCCATCACGAAGTTGAAAAGCAGGACGAGACCGATGTTCATCGGGAACACGGCCTTCTGGCGCGTGGCGAGGAGCAGCGGCGCCAGTGAAGCGAAGAAAGCGATGAAGGGATGCTGGGCTACCGCCTGCATGAGCTGCGGCTGCGATAGTCCGAACGAAGCGCCCACCATCGTGACCAGAACGCTGACCAGCACCAGCGCGTAAGTCCGGCGAACGAGCGTAGCTCTCTCTTCGCCGGTACGGACCAGCGTTCCCGTCTGATATGACACACCCATTTGACTAGCTCCTAAAAGGATCGAACGTTCGGAATATATTACCCCGCACTTTTCGTTGCGATTCGGTCCAGCATGGCCGGCAGATGCTTGATATCGTCGAGGAAGTACGTCGGCTTGTAGGGCTCCAGAGCCGAGCGGGTGAACGGACCCCACAGCGCGGCAATCGTAATCACGCCGGCCGCGTTGCCTGATTTGATGTCGTGCGGAGAATCCCCGACGAAGACGGCCTCATCAGACTTGTAATCGAGCTTCTCCAGCGCCGCGCGAACGGGGAATGGATCGGGCTTGTGGATGTGCACCGAGTCGTAGCCTATCGCGACTTCGATATAGTCGTCAGCACCGATGAACTTGAGCCCGCGCTCCATCATCGCGTTCCCCTTGCTGGTGACTACGGCCATGGGGTGCCCACGCTGGTACAGAAGCGCCAGCGTGTCGATCACTCCTTCGTAGCGCGCCATCAACTGGTCGTGGTTCTCGAGCTGAAAGGTCCGATAGCGATTGACGAGACGTTCGCGATCTTCGTCGGATTCCACGTATGGCGTGAGCTGCTTCGGCAGCGGCGTGCCGAGTCCTTCGATCCACTCCGCGTCGGTCGGCTGCCGTGGCCGCCCCTGAAATGTGTGCTTCATCGACGCGAGCAGGAGCGCGATGGAATCGACCAGCGTACCGTCCAGATCGAACAAAACGGCGTAGGGACGCGATTCAACCATGTTGCCAAAGTAATCGCTCGCGGTGCGGCGTTGTAATGGGTGATTTCAGGGGAAACGCGGGGAACGAAGCGTTGTAATGGGGGATTCGCGGCGCGATATTAGAGGGACCATGCCCCCGGTTGCCACCGCCGCAATGCGCACGACCTTCAGCAAGCTCTTCGACGAGATCGGGACAGTAGATCAGGTCGGTATCGAAGAGCGGGTGGCCAAATTCACGACCCGGAGCATCAAGAAGGGCTCGAAGCTGTGGGGGCTCAAAACCGCGGTTTCGATGGTCGATCTCACCACGCTCGAGGGTAAGGACACCCCGGGCAAGATCGCCTCGCTCTGCCAGAAAGCGCGCCGCCCCAGCGCCGATCCCGACGTGCCGCCGGTGGCCGCGGTCTGCATCTATCCCTTCCTGGTGAAGCACGCCGCGCGCTGGCTGGCCGACACGGCCATCAAGGTTGCGTCGGTCGCCACAGCGTTCCCATCGGGACAGAGTCCGCTCCCTCTTCGCCTCGAGGAAGTGCGTACTGCTGTCTCGGACGGCGCCGACGAGATCGACATGGTAATAAACCGCGGATTGTTCCTGTCCGGTGAGTTCAATGCGGTGCAGGACGAGATCAGCGCGGTGGTCGAGGCGTGCGGCGACGCGCAACTGAAGGTCATCTTGGAAGTGAG
>WNFQ01000866.1_pt1 | contig 23113 bp, 16 predicted proteins | sample 5400171 | NCBI WGS metagenome assembly WNFQ01 (sample SAMN13153356, study PRJNA577476) | soil metagenome | isolation source: 20 cm soil under Madrone tree | place: USA:California | collected 2016-06-14 | reverse complement strand
CACGTTTATGATGCTTGCGCGATTCAATCAATGTGCAGGCGTCTTTGGCCACATCTGGAATCGAATGGATCGTCTTGGTACCGAGAACCAAGCCTGACCGGTCGGCTACTTCGTAAGTGATGGTGTACTCCTGCAAAATGTGGGCCACCCAGAATCCGACGATGAAGTCAGCTTTGTCATTCGACGTCAACCTCGTCCCTGAACACTGTTCTGTCTTGGCGAAGTACTGGGCCACATCAGTCAAATAGGAGTCTATCCGGGTGGTGAGGTCACCAGCGGCGTCCATCTTGGTTGTTGTGATCGAGGCTAATTCCTTCAAATGGATGGTTTGGCTGTGGGCAGGCGTCCCGACCACCATGACCCCCGCCAATACAAGGCCCGCCACGACCACCCAAAACCTGTCAAGTTTATCTTCCGACGTAATCTTCACTGTTCCCCTCCAAGTCTCTGTTCCTTCTTGCAACCGAAACGCTGCCGCACTGGCAGTCCGGTGTCCGCATAGAGACGTGCCCTGCTCGGCAGCTTACCGGGGGACATGAGTGCGCGGAAGATTACTATAGTGAACACTCTCTGTTGCGAACTCCGGTGGAAGACTTGCAATGTAAGAACGCGTTTACACTCACAATCCGGGCTCTGAGTGTAATTGCCTATCTGCGTCAGGCGTCACTGCGATTTAGTCGTCGTAGCCTTCCTTCGCCAGATCTAAATGATGGGAAGCAAAAGTATCGAATAGACGAGCGCGTTTGCGCCCACGAACTCCGGGAGCATCTTGTATGCTTCGCAGCCGGTATCGAACCCTTCCTTTTGACAGGCGAAAAAACGGGCGGCTGAGGGTATAGTTTTCGATTGTTGAAAATCTATCCAAGGTCGAGGTTGTGAGATCGTACCTGTCGAAATATCCGCCACTACACTCATTAGCCGGATTCTAAACTCCAAAGCTTTTTCTGCGGATCGAAAGTGCGCCCGAAGGTAATGGCGAACAAACTGCGAACATGCTATCATCCCTTTGCTCTCCCAAATAGGGGTCTCGTGCAGGGATCAACCCTTAACGTCGGATACAATTCCGGGCATGACCGAGGGACCCTATGATCAGATTTCAAATTAGCGAACTCGCAAAATTAGGCCGCTTTCCCGCCTCTAACTAAGGGAGCGGACTTAGACTTGCTTAAAAGACAACAGCAACTCTTAGACAGCATCACACCACCAGTATCGGACGAGGAAGCACGGGAACTTATTAAAGTGTTCGGCCCGGATGATTATTATGGGTTAGCTTGGACTGTTCTCCATCTCGCAGAGAAAGCACCGGACTGGCCGTCGGAAGATTGCCTTACGGACACAGAGAACCAGTTGGTCACAACACTACGTAATCGTGTGCTCAAAAAGCGCAATCGACTCCGTACCCAGAGTGGTTGACTTTCATCACAGTCCTGATCCTACCCAATCTTCTGAAGGCTCACTGTACAATCCTTTGCTATGGACAATCTCACCTCGGTACTCAATCAACTGGAGCAGGAACGGAACCGTCTCGCGTCTCAACTTCAAAGTCTCAATAATGCAATCACAGCGCTGAACGGAACAGGCAAGCGAACTGGTAGCAGAACAATGTCCGCAGCGGGGCGGGCACGGATTGCCGCTGCACAACGTGCAAGATGGGCGAAACTCAAGGGAAAGAAGGTCGTTTCAATCACTGCCCGCAAGAGAACGATGTCACCAGCCAACCGCAAGAAGATCGCTGCTGCTCAAAGAGCACGCTGGGCTAAGTGGCGGACGGCCCAAAAGAAGCGCTGATCCACCTCCTAAGCAGGCGTCGTAGAATACTGCATGGAAATCCTGAAGATGCTAAGCAAACCTGCCGCATGGGGAAGTGCATGGACAAGCGCATTGCTTTGCTTAAGTGCAGCCACCGGGTATTGGCTATCTGGGGAGCGTGGCAGAGCAATCTGTTGGGTTGTGCTCGGCGTTGCTGAGGTGGCGGCTATTGTTTTGTGGTGAATAACCCCGCACCAGGAGGCAGTCGGCGTAATGCTTGGGGGCAAAAACCGGACCTATGAACACTCCCCTGGCACGGGGTTGTGCTCTAAAGGCTAGCGGGCCAAAGTGGGCTCCGTCGATACAGTCTAATCGGTAGGGGAGGCCCGGCCCCGTGGGTCTGTTTGTTGACTTTCTCTGCCCTCAGCGCTTGGTCGCGGAGATTGTACTCTTGACGGCAGAACACCTTGTAGACTGCCCTACCGTCCGCCCAAGTTTTGCCATCGCTACGCCGTCTGGCCCGCGATCTTCGGCGTAACGCTGGAGGAGTCCGCACGCGCTTACATGAAACAATATGAGTGGCACACAAACCGACCAAATGAGCGGTCTCGATAAGGAATACAACCAAAAATGCAGACTCTCCGGTGGTTGACGAAAACGCATTTTCACCAACAATCCCGAATCCCCATGTATGAAATGGCTCCTAGGCTCCTGTCCACCATGTCACATTGGTTATTGTTGCTACTGCCTGACAATAGATTCCTCCGATTGAAACTTGCACAGGCACATGCGCCATTGCTGGCGTCCCTGGCCCTTGAGAGTTAGCTAATCCCGCGCTTCCTGCGAAATCAGCGGCTGCGTCTTTCCATCTCGTCATCTGACTCCCAACTGGGTAGAAGAATTGGAATCAATCTCCAACCCTCTACCGTCGTCCTAACAACGAAACGGTGCCCAAGACAGCGAGCACCGTCCAGGGCTTTTTCGTAAATGTTCTGAGCGAGTGCAGCCGCTTTGGGTGAAGAGCCTACGTCGGACAGCCAGACGCCAAGCTGGGCGCGTTCAGAAAGCTGCGCCAACCTTTCATCTGGTGTTTGTTGTGGGATGGCCCTGAGCGCGGCCAAGGCCGGTAGAGCATTTGAGGTTTTGTTGGGTGACTCGGCCTCGCCGGGCGCAAAACCGATACAGTACGTCGCAGCGGACATACGGAATATCGTCCGTGTGTTTCGTTAGCCCTCGACAGTTCGTTATCAGCGTCTGCCGAGGGCGCTTGTTATTTTCGTGGCCATCACAGCCACGGCACCACCTTAACCTAGCTAACTCGCAAGTGCAAGCAAAATCTTTTAGTTATACAAATGATGATATCTGGCCCGATATTTTTGGCGTTGCGGTCATGGATTTAATCAGGATTTTCTGTAGTAGGAAACCTGGACGACTGAGAAAATTCACAACCGCGAGTAAAAGCAATCAAAACCAAAATGCGTTTCATTATTTCCCTTTCGTTTCGTTGCGGCTGGCCGCAGTTTCGAGCAGCTTCATGCCCTTCGCGAAAGCAGCAGGGGTAATCTGCTTCTTGTAAACGTCCAGCGTGGTCTTCATGCTCTTGTGACGCAACAGCGCTTGGGCAACTGCGTAGTTGCCGCCAGTCGCTTCAACGGCTGCGGTACAGGCACCACGCCGGCCAGCATAGAGACTCTTCCATTTGACCGATGACGCTTTGGGTGTGAGGTCACAGCGGACGCACCTGTCCGAACCTTCGACGTGGGGAACGATCACCCGAGCAACCAAGTTGTGAAGGTCTACCGGAGTGTTGTCCCGCGACGGAAAGACCCAACCATCCGTTGGCTTACCTGACTCCTTACGCCAGAGTTGCAGGGGAACCGCAACTTGAGCAATGAGGGGCAGGGAAGCGAGCGATTCAGGAGTCTTGGGAACATCGACCGTGCCGCGCACTACTGAGCGCCGAATATGGACGCTCTTTGAATCGAAGTCTTCCCACTTCAATGCCGCGATCTCGCCCGGTCTGAGCCCAAGGAAGCACGACAACGCGATTACGAGCTGGCAATCGACATGATCAACGAGCGCCGAAACAATGTTCTCGGCTTCCTCTAGCGTGTAATGGTCGGTTCGTGCTGAGTCGATAGCGTCGTCCGGCATCTCTACGTCATGCCACGGATTGACCTTGATTTGCTGCTTGACGACTGCGTGCTTGAATAGGGAACTGCCAAGCGCTTTGATGTGCTTTATCGTGACTTTGCTTTGCGTGCTCGTCAGCGTCTGCAGGAACTGTGTTCCCATGAAAGGCTCGTATTCGCGCAACGTCCTATTGGCGAAATGCGCCTTGAGGTGCTGATTCCAGATTTGCTTGTAGCCGCGCACGGTCGAGGGCTTCTTGCGGGGCTTGCCGGTCAGCGTGACGACTTCTTCGAGGTAGGGGAGATAGCAGTGCTCCCAGAAGTCCGCGATGCGCATCTCTTGATGGTGAATATGTCTGCTCTGCTGGCCCTGGTTGATCTTGAGCATGTGCTCATCGCGGAGGAGCTTCACGGCCTTGCAGTCGCGTGCGTAATACTTCCCGCCTTTCGCGCACAAACGATGAGAACGTTGCACGCGCTTAGGCTGCGCGTCTACAATCTCTGTGACGTTTTAGCGAACGAAAAACCATCCTGATGCTTCGTAAATGTAGCCGCGCTGCACATGCCCCATACGCCCCCTCCGATCCCACACTTCGGAGCGTATCATGCAGCAGGCATGCAGTAAGGGGCACAAAGGTAACACGCAAGTTGTTGAAAAATAAAACCGGCCCCGTAGCTCAGATGGATAGAGCGACGGTTTCCTAAACCGCAGGTCGGCGGTTCGACTCCGCCCGGGGCCTCCATCCATCCTCTGGTTCGAATCGTTGCACACCAGCACGCCGTGGCACCGACGGAACCGACGGGTATCACAGACTCCGGTGTCTCCCCTTCAAGTATTATTTAGAGAGTCCCATGCGCGTCCTCTTCGAGATCTTCGGCCAGACCCTGAGCACGCTCTGGGCGCACAAATTGCGTTCGTTCCTCACTATGTTTGGCATCGCGTGGGGCGTGGGGTCTTTGCTTCTACTGGTTGGCTTGGGAGAGGGATTTCGCTCGGGAAACAGGAAGCAATTCGACTCCCTGGGCGAGAACGTGATGTTCATCTGGGGCGGTCGTGCACCGGCGGTGAATGGGAGCTTCACTGGGATGCGGCAGTATTACCTTACGTACAAGGACTATCTCGACATCCAGACCACGGCTGCCGAAGTCAAGCAATGTTCTCCCGTGATCCAGCGAAACGACATCCGGGCGGTGAGCGATTTCTACTCGAGCAGCGGACAGATCAGCGGAGTGCCTCCGAAGTTCAATCAGATTCGCTATCTCCCGCTGGCATCCGGCCGCTGGCTTAACGAGATGGACGAAAGCCAGAAGCGAAATGTGATTGTGCTGGGTGATGAAACCCGGCGGGTATTGTTTCCGGGGCGTCCGTATCTAGGCAGCACGATCCTGCTCAACGGCGTGCGCTTCGAGGTGATTGGCGCGATTCAGCGCATTGGGCACGGGGAGAATACCAACCAGAATCTGAAGAGCTGGATCCCCTTCAGCAGCATGCGCCAGCACTTTCCCGTGAACATCGATGTGCTCGACCCGATTTCCTTGATTGTGTACCAGCCTCGAGCTCGCGCACTGCATGAAGCTTCCAAGGTGGCAGTGCACAAGGTCGTGGCACGCAATCATGGGTTCGATTATCGAAATCTCGATGCCTTCGATGAGTGGGACACGATCCGCACCGTGGACAACGTGGGAAAGATCTTCGATGCGATGAACGCGTTCCTGGGCAGCGTGGGGCTGGTAACGTTGGCGCTCGGCGCAATCGGCATTATCAATATCATGCTGGTGGCGGTGGCGGATCGGACTCGCGAAATCGGACTGCGCAAGGCAATCGGCGCAACCAATGGCAGCATCATGTTTCAATTCTTTGTGGAGGGCGCGTTTCTTACTGTACTGAGTGGCGGCATCGGCATGGGGTTCGCGGCAGCCTTGATGGCAGGCCTCTCCACCCTGCCGTCGCCAGCGGGCTTTGATCCTCCCAAGCTAGTCCCGATGACTGCGGCGCTCGCGATTACGGCGCTGGCCATCGCAGGTGTGGCGGCTGGCTTATACCCCGCGCGGCGGGCGGCCACGCTGCAACCGGTGGAGGCTCTCCGCAAGGAATAGGATGTATCGCGACCTGCTCGAACAAGCGTTTGCCGCCATGCGCCACGATCTCCGCAAAACGATTCTGACCATGCTCGGAATGGCTTGGGGAATTGCAACCGTCGTGTTGTTGCTGGCGTACGGCAACGGTTTTGGCCAGGCCATCACCCACATCTTCCAGAGTTTTGGCGACAAGGCAGTCGGGGTTTTTCCGGGGCGTACTTCGCAACAAGCGGGTGGCAACAAGGCGGGTGCCCAAATTCGCTTTACCGGCACGGATATCGAACTGCTTCAAAATGTCGCGCCGCTCATTCGCCACATATCGCGGCAGTCCGACAAGCAGTGCACGTCGCAATATGGTTCCCGGACTTTTGACTTACCAGTGAAGGGCGTGGATCCGCCCGTAGCCGCCATCTGGAACATCGATATGGCCAGCGGGCGCTTTCTCGACGACGAAGACAATCTGGGACATGTTCGGGTCGCAGTATTGGGCTCCGAGGCCAAGGACAAACTCTTTTCCGGGATGGACCCGCTCGGCCAGGCGGTGCACTTCAACGGTGTCAGTTTTCAGGTCGTCGGGGTGGTCGCGCCGCGTATGCAGGAAGGGGATAGCGATATAAACCGCCAGATCTACATTCCCTTCAACACCATGGATGTGCTGCAAGATAACTTCTATCTCGGCGGAATCTGGCTAGACTACCAGGGCATGGATCACGAGAAGATGACCCGCACGATTCGCGAATCTCTGGCCACGGCGCACAATTTCAAGGCAGACGACCAACGCGCGGTCTTCGTCTTCGACGCACAGAAACAACTCGCCCAGTTCAATATCATCACCATGGGACTGAAGATCCTCCTGACTTTCATCGGAACGATCACTCTCGGGATCGGCGGCATCGGGTTGATGAACATCATGCTGGTGTCGGTCACCCAACGGACACGCGAGATCGGCGTGGAAAAAGCGCTCGGGGCGCGCAAGAAAGACATCATGTTCCAATTCCTGGCAGAGGCGATGGTGATTACCGCGGTGGGGGGCGTGCTGGGGATTTTGCTGTCGTACCTGGTTTCGTTTTCGGTTGGATCGCTGACGCTGTACAGCGCGATGGCCCAGCATGCGGACGCGGGTGATATCAGGCTGGTGGTGGCGCCCAACGTCCTGCTGATCGCAGTGACCATTCTGGCGCTGGTCGGCGTAGTAAGCGGCATGTTTCCGGCGATACGGGCAGCCAATCTGGACCCGATCGAAGCGCTTCGTTACGAGTGATTCTCGGATCGCTTCAGGATACCTCTTCTGGTACGGGGCCGGGAACCGTGGGGTCGCCCTGTAAGCCGAGACGTTTCCGCGCGCTGAACATGGGACCGTGGGCCAGGCGAGTCGGAGCGAAACGGCTAAAGCCGAATAACTGCCCCAGGTTATCGTAGATGGCCTCCATTCCGCCGCGCATGAAATACGTTTCATGCCAAAAGCCGGTGCCTCCGGAATCCTGCAGAAAGTCCTTCCACCATTGTTGGTGCGGCAAGCTCCGCGCCCAGTTTTCCAGAGATTGGAAGTCCCGCCAATATTGGCGCATTCCCGTGTGAATCGGAAAAAGAGAATAGAGAAGACTTTCGTGGAGAAGCAAGCCTTCGGGTTTTGAGTCGACCGCGGCGCTGATCTTCGGGCCAAAACTCAGCAAGGTACCGAGCCCGCGCCAAGTCCGAACCCGCATTCCCAGGTAAATTACCACTAAGTCGGGATAGGCCGAAAGATCGACCGTCTGGCGCTGCGTGTGAGCCATGAATCCTCCTTACTGACAAATGACAACCTCGATCAGGCTAAGGGACAACTCCATCTTCCAGAAAACCAGGTAGCGCCGGGCATCCTGCCCTCGACATTGCGCGGGCGAGACGCCCCCGCGACAGCGGCGCTACTCGCATCTGTCGCCCTTCCAGCTCCTATCACAACGCTCAAGGAAACGCACGCCCCCAGCCATTTTGCTTTCATTTTATCGGCTCAGCCGTCACTAGGAAGGGCTGCAGGTCAGTACCTACTCGTGTGCCACAACTCCCCAGCTGAGTTCCCAGAGAGATTGCTACAATTGCCGTTCTTCATGGAGCCGCCTCTGCTGTCTCTCACACCATCTTGTATCGAGGAGCATTTCATGTGCTTGCTTAGGAAGTGGTTCGTTCTTGGCGTGGTCTGCCTGGTGTTGCCGGCGATCGGGCAAGAGCGCGAAGGCCGACTGTTGCGCTTCCCGGACATTTATAAGGACAAGGTCGTGTTCGTATACGGAGGCAACTTGTGCCTCGCTTCGACCAGCGGTGGAGTAGCGCACCGCATCACCACGCATCCCGGCAGGGAATTGTTCCCCAAGTTTTCGCCCGACGGCAAATGGATCGCTTTCACCGGCCAGTACGATGGCAACTTCAATGTCTACGTGATGCCGTCGGAAGGCGGTCAGCCAAAGCAGCTGACTTTCTACCAGGGAGCTGCTCAACCTCTCAGCGACCGCATGGGAATCCACAATGAGGTGGTTACTTGGTTTCCCGATAGCAAGCGGGTTCTGTTCCTGTCGCGTCGCGATGCGACCAACGGATGGATCAAGCGACCATACAGTGTGAGTATCGATGGCGGCCTGCCCGAGCCGCTGCCCATGGACCAAGGCGGTCTGACCTCATTTTCGCCGGACGGAACGAAGATTGCCTACAACCGCATCTTCCGCAACTTCCGTACGTGGAAGCGTTATACAGGCGGTCTGGCGCAGGACATCTATATTTACGACATCAAGAACAATGTTTTTGAACAGCAGATACCGCATACGGAATACACCGATACCTTTCCGATGTGGCATGGCAACACGATCTTTTTCGCCTCCGACCGTGGCCCCGACCACAAGGTGAACCTGTACAGCTACGACCTCGGCTCAAAACAGATTGAACAGCTGACGAAGTTCACGGAGTTCGACGTGATGTGGCCGAGCCTCGGACCGGATGCCATCGTCTTCGAAAATGCGGGCTATCTGTACACCTTCGATTTCGCCAGCAAGCTGGCCAAAAAGCTCACAATCTCAGTCCCCGGCGAGAACGACGAGACCCTGAAGCACTGGACAAGCATTAACAAGCTGGTCACCGACTTCGACATTTCACCAGACGGGAAACGCGCCGCGTTCGCCGCTCGTGGAGATGTGTTTACGGTGCCCGCGAAGGAAGGGAGCGCACGCAATCTTACACGTACTCAGGGAATTCGTGAGCGCGGTGCAGCCTGGTCCCCCGACGGCCGCTGGATTGCCTATATCTCCGATCGCACCGGCGAAGCGGAACTCTTCACCACAGCCCAGGATGGTCTTGGCAAGGAGCAGCAGATCACCAGTGGCTACAAAGGTTTCAAGTTCAATCCGGTGTGGTCTCCCGACAGCAAGAAACTGGCATGGGCCGACAAGGATCTGCGCCTTTGGTACATCGATATCGGCGACAAGAAGCCTGTGGAAGTCGACCGCGCGAAGCACGCTGAAATCACGAACTACTCCTGGTCTCCGGACAGTAAGTGGCTTTCCTACGATAAGCAGGACGAGAACGGCAACAGCGCCGTGCAGTTGTACTCGCTTGCTGACAAAAAGATCACACCCGTGACAAACAGCTTTACCAACAGCTACTCCCCGGTGTTCGATCCGGGCGGGAAGTACCTCTATTTCATTTCCAATCGCGACTTCAACGAAGTGCTGGGGAATATTGATTTCGAGTTTGCGAATCCGAAGACGGCGCGCGTTTATGTCGTAACCCTGCGCGCAGATGAGCCGTCGCCCTTTCCAGCGTTGAGCGATGAGGTCACGATCAAGAAGGAAGAGCCCGCACCCGCCGCCTCGGCGAAAGAGGCAGAGAAGAGCGAGGCGAAGGACAAGTCGAAAGATAAAGCAAAGAAAGAAGACGAGAAGCCGAAATCCGACGACAAAGAGCCTGCCAAGGATTTCGGGATTAACCTCGACGGCATCCAGAATCGCGTCGTCGCACTTACCATGCCGCCGGCACAGATCCAGACATTGGGCGCGGCCAAAGACTTGGTTCTCTATTCGACGACGCCCATCCCGGGATTGTCTGGTCCTCTGCCAGGGGAGACGTCCGCCGTCCATGCTTTTGATCTCAAGGAGCGCAAGGATAAAGTTCTTATCGAGAATGTGGAGCAGTTCGCCGTTTCCTTCGATGGTTCCAAGTTGCTGTATCAGAGCGGCGAAGCCAACCCGGGCGCTCCTCCTACCCCGCGTACTTACGGAATCATCGACACGAAAGCCGACTCGCCCAAGAAAATCGGGGACGGCGCATTGAATCTGGGAGGCCTGCGCGCCGAGGTCGATCCTCCGCAAGAGTGGAAGCAGATGTTCAACGAAGTCTGGCGGCAGGAGCGCGACTACTTCTTTGCGGCCGCGATGAACGGTGTCGATTGGCAGAAGGAACGCGACAAGTACGCTCCGCTGCTGCCCTATGCTGCCAGCCGTTACGACGTTACCTATCTCATGGGCGAGATGATCGGAGATCTCTCCAACTCCCACACCTATGTTGGGGGTGGGGACTATCCTGAACTGCATTCCGTCAACGTTGGACTTCTGGGCGCGGACTATGAGGGGGACAACGCCACCGGCATCTATCGCTTCAAGAAAATCTATCCTGGAGAGAACTGGGATGCGCAGGCGCGTTCGCCGCTGACCGAACCCGGTGTGAGGGTGAAGGAGGGTGACTACGTCATCGCCATCAACGGACGCACCCTGCGCGCGCCGCAGACCCCGTTCGAATTTCTCACCAACACGGCTGGAGACACGGTTACGCTGACCGTCAATTCGAAGCCCACCGAGGAAGGGTCCCACACGGTGCAGGTCAAACCTATCGCGGACGAAGGCCTGCTGCGGGAGCGCGATTGGACCGAAAACAACCGTAAGAAAGTGGACGCCGCCACCCATGGCCGCGTGGGCTACGTCTACATTCCTGACATGGGTGCGCCGGGATTGAATGAGTTTGTGCGGCAGTGGTTCCCCCAGATCCGCAAACAGGGCATGATCATCGATGTTCGCTATAACGGCGGAGGCTTCGTCGATCAGTTGATCTTCGCGCGCCTGCGCCGGATTCTGGTCGGAATGGATTCGGCGCGCAACTGGGAGCCAGGAACGGTGCCGCCGGTTGTTTTCCACGGCGCCATGGTCTGTTTGACGAACCAGTACGCCGCTTCCGACGGGGACATCTTCAGCTACTTCTTCAAGGCCTACAAACTGGGGCCCCTCATCGGCGAGCGGACCTGGGGCGGTGTGCGCGGCATTCGCGGGCAGATTCCCCTGATGGATGGCGGGTACATCACACGTCCGGAATTTGCCCGTTATGACTTACAGAGCAAGTGGGTCGTCGAAAACAAGGGAGTAGCGCCGGACATCGAGGTGGATAACCGGCCCGATCTAGTGGTCAAGGGGCAGGATCCGCAATTGGAACGGTCAATCCAGGAGGTCATGAAGCAGATCCAGGCAAATCCCAAGACGCTGCCCCCGAAACCTCCAGATCTACCGGCTTATCCGGAGGGACCCGGATTATAGAACGCTATCACGCAGGCTCGTATCCACGACCTACCCCAAAGACGTGGGCTCCATTTTGGAATTAGTTACCTAGTTGGTGTCCTAACGCGTTGAGATCCGCGGCGAAACTGCGGATATCGGCCCATTTTCCCGTATAATAAAAACTTCCATGCCAAAGTATTCCATCGTGGTACCCCTGCATAACGAACAGGAAAACGTCACTGACCTCTACGACCGCCTGAAGGTCGTGATGGAGGCTAACGGCGAGAGCTTCGAGATCGTGCTGGTGGACGACGGCTCGGTCGATCGCACGTTTCAGTTGCTGCGTGAAATCGCCGCGGTCGACAGCCGTGTGACCGTTGTGAAGTTGCGCCGGAACTTTGGCCAGACGGCGGGGCTGGCCGCCGGTTTTGACCACGCGCGTGGAGAGTACATCATCGCCATGGATGGCGATCTGCAGCACGATCCCTCCGATATCCCGGTGTTCATTGAAAAGATCAACGAGGGCTACGACATCGTCAGTGGCTGGCGCAAAGAGCGCATCGACAACCTGTGGCTGCGCCGAATTCCTTCCCGCATTGCAAACTGGATGATGGCGAAATTGAGCGGCGTGGATATCCACGACTTCGGCACCACCTTCAAGGCATACCGCCGCGAGATACTGGAACAAGTTCCACTCTACGGCGAACTGCATCGGTTTATTCCTGCCTTGGCTTCCTGGCACGGGGCTTCGATCATCGAGGTCCCGATCCGTAATGTGAATCGTGAAAAGGGAACTTCGCACTACGGAATTTCGCGCACCTTCCGCGTATTTTTCGACCTGATCACGATTCGCTTTCTCCTGCGTTATCTCTCGCGGCCGCTTCATTTCTTCGGCACCGTGGGGATGATGAGCATCCTGAGCGGATTCGGTATCGCTGGATGGCTCGTCGAGCGCAAGCTGTTTCATCACTCGGAGCTGTTGATCCAACACGGGCCTCTGATGATCTTTGCCGCGGTGTTATTCCTGGCGGGGCTCAACATGCTGGCCGTGGGCCTACTGGGAGAGATGCAGGTTCGTCACTACCACGAACCCTCGCGCCGCGCGCCCTATTCGGTCGATCGTGTTTTGCGCTCGCAAAGCGAAGAGCACACCATCTCTGAGTAATTTTCGATTGCCGATTTCCGATTGCCATGGTGTCGATCCCATGACGTTCCCGACGGTCGGACACAATCGAAAATTGCCAATCGGCAATCGCAAATTCCCATCACCGAGCCTTGGCATGTCCATTCACGACTTCTAATCTCGCCAGCGCAATCGTCCTCCTGTCGGCCAAGCCAGCTGACCTGAGGCGTATAATGCCTCGGTTTGCCACCATGGAAAATGCCACGCAGTACGAACTTCGCCTCGCCAGTCGCATGTCGCGCCTGGGCACTGAAACCGCCTTTGAGGTATTGAACAAAGCCCGGGCTCTAGAGCGTCAGGGCAAAGACATTATTCACCTGGAAATTGGCGAGCCCGACTTTGACACGCCTACCAATGTGGTCGAATCGGCGGTCGGCGCCCTACACAAGGGTTGGACGCACTATGGTCCCTCCGCCGGCCTCCCGGAACTGCGCTTGGCGATTGCGGAATACGTCAGCCGGACGCGCAGCGTGCCCGTCAGTAGCGATGAAGTTGTAGTTGTCCCGGGCGGTAAGCCCATTATTTTCTTTTCTATTCTGGCCTTAGCGGATGTGGGGGATGAAGTTATCTACCCCAATCCTGGATTTCCCATCTACGAGTCCATGATCAATTACGTCGGCGCGAGGGCAGTGCCGATCCAATTGCGCGAGGAGCGGGATTTTGGTTTGGACGTGAACGAATTCGCGTCGCTCATCAATGACAGAACGCGCTTGATTATTCTCAATTCACCGCAGAACCCTACCGGTGGCGTGCTGAATAAGAAAGAAATCCACGACATTGCTGATGCCATTGGCGATCGTAACATCATGCTGCTCTCCGACGAGATTTACAGTCGTCTTATTTTCGAGGGCGAGCATTTCTCCATCATGTCCATTCCCGGATTCAAAGAGCGGACGATTCTGCTCGACGGTTTCTCGAAGACGTACGCCATGACCGGATGGCGCATGGGCTACGGTGTGATGCGCGCCGATCTGGCCGCTCACATGACCCGTTTAATGACCAACTCGAACTCCTGCACAGCAAGTTTCACCCAGATAGCCGGGGTCGAGGCCCTGCGAGGCGACCAGTCGTCCGTCGATCGGATGCGAGATGAGTTCATGCGGCGGCGAGATGCATTTGTCCTGGGCTTAAACAGTCTTAAGGGCTTTTCTTGCAGGATGCCCAAGGGCGCGTTTTACGCCTTTCCGAACACCACGGGAACAGAGTGGCCGTCTAAGAAACTTGCCGATGCGCTGCTTGAGGATGCTGGCGTGGCGTGCCTCTCGGGCACAGCGTTCGGAGATTTCGGCGAAGGCTATCTGCGTTTCAGCGTCGCCAACTCGCTAGAGAACCTCACTAAAGCGCTGGAACGCATGGGACAATGGGGCGCCAAAAATCTGTGACTGCCGACCGGCCATTTACATTCGATCTCGCGTCTTGCTGAACGCAGCCGATCTGAGCAACCCAATCGAACGTAGGATGAATAGAAGAATGCGCGTTTATGCTACTTGCGACATCGGAGAATCCCTCGACCTGCTGCGCAAACGCGGGTATGAAGTCGAAGTGTTTGACCATCCGGAGCCTCCTCCGAAAGACCTGATGATCGACAAGGTGAGATCGGGGATCGATGGGTTGATCACGACCCTTCGCGACAGAATCGATTCCGAAGTGTTCGAGGCCGGCAAAGGCACGCTTAAGGTCGTTGCCCAATACGCAGTGGGTTTCGACAACATTAACCGCGAGGACGCGAATCGCTATCGAGTTCCATTTACCAACACAGCCGACGTATTAACGGAGGCGACGGCAGAGTTTGCTTTCTTCATGATGGGTGCTTTGGCTCGCAAAATGTGGAGTGCCGAGCACCTGACCCGCGAAAACAAGTGGGGCTTTTGGCATCCTTACCTGCCTTTTTTGGGGGACGAGGTTACCGGGAAGACGATCGCCATCATTGGGACCGGCCGCATTGGCCTTGCGATGGTCAAGAAATGCGCGGGATTCGATATGGACATCCTGTGCTACGACCCAGCCTACCAGAACCACGAGTATGTAAGAGCCATCCAGGACACCAATGACCTTCGCTACGCGCGAGGTATTTCTCATCGCAAAAGCTGGATTAAGTACGTCGGTCTCGAAGACGCTCTCGGCGCCGATGACTACGTGAGTGTGCACGTCCCTCTGCTGCGAGAAGGCGAGACCCCCACCCCAACCTTTCATCTGTTTAACGAACAGACCCTGCGAAAGATGAAACCTACGGCCTACCTCGTAAACACTTCGCGAGGGCCTGTGATTGACGAGACCGCTCTCGCCAAGGCTCTACGCGAAAAATGGATCGCTGGAGCCGCACTCGACGTTTACGAGAAGGAACCGTTACCCCCGGATTCGCCGCTGCGCGATCCGTCGATCGAGGATCGCTGTCGTTTGTATCCACACTTTGCCAGCGCCGCAAAGATCACGCGCCTTTCCAGCGATCCGGACAAGGGAATGGCGGGTCGATGTGTGCAGGGTCTGATCGACGTGCTGGAGGGGAGCTATGGCGGCGATGTCACACAGATGCCCTACGTAGTGAACAAGGAAGCCTTCAGGCAGTGACGTCCCCCTGCTATGGTACAAGCGGGCAATTGTTCCGCCTGGGTGTCCCCTTCAAGACTGATACCGGAATTCCCTAACGATCATCCATGTTTTCCAAGCGAACCGAATGGAAGTTGACGCCGAATCGCTTCACGCAAGCGCAAGCCGACCTGCGCTCCGCGGGCATGGCGGTTCTCGACCTCAGCATTTCCAATCCCACTCGTGCGGGCTTTCACTTCGATGCCGAGGAAATTCTTGGATCACTGGCGAGGCCGGAGGTGCTGGACTACGACCCTCAGCCCAAGGGACTTCGCAAGGCCCGCGAAGCCGTGGCCTACTACTATCGCGACCAGCATGAGGGCAATGATGTCGATCCCGATTCGCTGATTCTCACGACCAGCACGAGCGAGGCTTACTCGTATATCTTCCGTCTGCTGTGCAATCCTGAAGATGAACTGCTGGTGCCGAAGCCCAGCTATCCGCTGTTCGAGTTTCTGGCAGACTTGGACGATGTAAGGCTGGTTCCATACCCCTTGCTTTATGATCACGGCTGGCAAATCGACTTGCCTTCCCTATACAAGGCGGTCAATCGTCACACCCGTGGCGTGGTAATCGTTCACCCGAACAATCCCACGGGGTCGTATGTCAAGCAGGACGAGGTCACGAGCCTGAATCGTTTTTGCCAAGAGTATGGGCTGGCCCTCATCGTCGACGAGGTGTTCCTGGACTACCCGCATGACGGCGCCGCACGAAACACCTTTGCGCTGAATAGCGGAGTTTTGACGTTCACGCTGAGCGGCTTGTCGAAAATTTCCGGTCTGCCGCAAATGAAAGTCGGCTGGGCCGTAACGAGCGGGCCGGAAGAACGCAAGGCGGAAGCGCTGGCGCGGCTGGAAGTAATCGCGGATACCTACCTTTCGATGAATGCGCCCCTGCAACTGGCCACGCCCGCGCTGCTCGCGCAACGCAAGAATTTCCAGCCCTTGTTGCTGGACCGCGTACGCACCAATCTGCGGGAACTGGACCGCCAGCTCTCCCACCAGAAAACTTGTGAACGTCTCGATGTCGAGGGCGGTTGGTATGTCGTCCTCAGAGTACCAGCCACCCAGTCCGACGAAGACCTCGCGATTGATCTGTTGCGGAAGGCGGCTGTGCTCGTGCACCCGGGCCACTTCTATGACTTTCCCAGAGACGCCTATCTGGTAATGAGTCTGATTACTCCAACCGCGGAATTTCGCGAGGGCGCGAGCCGAGTTCTCCAATTGCTGAATTCCTAGTGGTCGGCGGAGTCAACTCTTCACCAGAAACGGATTGTTTTCTCGCTCTTCGCCAATTGTGGTCAGCGGTCCATGTCCCGGCACAACCCTCGTGTTATCCGGAAGGGCAAGAACGCGGTCGTGCAGCGAGCGCAGGATCTTTTCATACGATCCGCCGGGAAGATCGGTACGACCAATGCTGCCGGCAAAGAGCGTATCCCCGGCAATCAATGTCTTCTCAATGGGAAAGTAAAGACAGATACTGCCCTCGGTGTGACCGGGCGTGTGCAGAACTTGCCCGGCCAAAGAGCCTGCTCTCACCACGTCGTTCGAGCCCAGGCTCTGGTCGATCTCGACTTTCCCAGGAGTCGCCATTCCAGTCCACGCCGCCTGCACGTCCAGCATCTTCAGCAGCGCGTAGTCGTTCTGGTTCAGAAGAATGGGTGCGCCGGTGGCAGCACGCAGCTTCATGGCTCCGCCCACATGATCGATGTGAGCGTGGGTAATGACGATCTGCTTCACCTGAAGGTTATGCTTGCGGATGAGTGCCATCACCTGCTCGATGTCATCTCCGGGGTCGACGACGATCGCCTCGTGCGACTGCTCGTCCCCAATGACCGAACAATTACAATGCAGCGGCCCGACCGGCAGGATTTCGTGAATCATATAGGTATTTTAGTCGAACGGTATGCAGGGTCCGTGTGGTAGACAGGGAGAGTCCTCCAGTGAGGAGGACTCTTAACATTCGGAATGCGTATAGGACTACTTCTGCGCAGGAGCAGGCTGAGAAGTCGGAGCCGCGGGTTTCGACGTACTCTGGGACCCCTTGACTCCCGACAAAACGGAATTCGAAGTTGGGCCACTTCGCCGGACGGCGAAGATGGAGAGCGTAATCGACGTCACCATAAAGAGCACCGCCGACCAGGTGGTCGCCTTGGAGAGCGCCGTAGCCGCGCCACGGGGCCCGAATGCCGTCTGGCTACCCATGCCGCCAAAGGCGGCCGCAATATCACCACTCTTTCCACTCTGCAGGAGCACGACGACGATCAGGAAAAAGCACACAATGATGTGTACGGTGTAAATCAAACCAATCAGATAACTCATACGAGCGCAAGCCAAACCGGCACGCTGGCCGGCCTTTCCCTGTCAAATAGTCGATTAGGAACTGGTGCGGAAGGGGGGATTTGAACTTACTCCATCACGTTGATAACACGTAACTTATTGATTTTGCATTCGGCCTCAAGGCCCAAATGCTCCACAATCCCGCTTCCCTTGTACGTTTATTGTACAGCGAAACGCACGACGAAAAAGAAAACTCAACCGAAGCCCTGTTCTCTTCCTGGCCAATAGTTTGACACCCCGCCCTGTCCTGGGTCAAGACTCTGACTGCGAGGAAATAGGGTTGCATGCAGGCGCGGGCCCGAGGCCTGACTTCCGACGAGCATTTCACGGTCGACGGCACACTGTTAGAGGCGTGGGCAAGCCAGAAGAGCTTTCAGGCGAAGGAAGGAAAGCCAGGGCCGCCCCCCGGATGATCCCGGCAATCCGACGGTGAACATTCGCGGCGAGCGGCGCTCGAATGAGGCGCATGAGTCGAAGACTGACCCCCAGGCGCAGGTGGCGCGCAAGAGTGACCGGAAGGAGTCACAATTGAGTTATAGCGGAAATCTGCTGGTGGAGAACCGCAACGGACTGATCGTGAACGCGGAAGTGTTCGTGGCCAACGGGACGGCGCGGAGGCAGCACGATCGGTTCTTGGAGAAGGTGGAGTGATGGGGGATTTCCTGATCGAAGCCCAGACCGGTGAACCAGCGCTAAGCCAGATGCATGCGCAGTTCCTCCGCCAGCTTGCGCTCGCTGGTGATGCGGTACGAATAACCGATCAAAAGAATGCGCAACAGAAGTTCGAGATCAATCGATGTCGACCGGTCTCGCTGCAGCGGTCCTTCAGTTGTTCGCGCACGCAAAAACTGATGTGCTTTTCGGGAACCTGATCTTCCAGCCGGAACTAGTAGAACAACGCTTCAGAGCGGTCGTTTTGCCCCATCACGATCAGCAGGCCTCCGACGATCGGAATCAAACAGAGCATGGGCGGATGCTTTCTTCTAACACGCTTCTGCTCAATCTCATCCGGGCAATCGACATGACTTTTTCAACACCCACAGGCGTTTGCGCTCAGTGACCCCAAAGGAGCAAGCCCCAGGAGGTAGTAGGCGATATTTCAACAACTATCCCGTCAGGTATACGAGAGTGTGGTGATGATTAACCTTCCAAACTTTCATGACCGCTTCTTTGACGGCCTGTGGACGTCAGACGACAAAATCGTGCACCTGTTCCTTCTCATAAGAAGGCCGAAATCGAAGCGCAAACGTCGGCGATGTTCTCGCCAGCATGCTGGCGTCCGGTGAAGTACAGCGCAATCTTCCAGCCCTGGCCGGTGGACACGATGCCGCTGCTGAACACGCCCGTGCGTTCGTCCGGCCGTTCGCGCGCGAGCCGCAACACTCGCACGCTGGTGTCGTCGTTGTGTACCGCCTCGCCCTGCGCTGCCTGCCGGATCAACTCGTCGCGCGCCGGTTTGAGTAACTCGGCCGCCTCTTCGACAACCTCCCATTGCGTCGCCGGCGGTAACGGAATCCCCAGCTGAGCTTGGAGTTGTTCCAACCGGTAGAACGGGGTCCCGCTGCCGTACTTGAGTTGCGCAATCATCGCGGCCGCTGTCTCGTCGTATTTTTCCGGACCTACTCCCTCCGGTTCTTGTGCGCTAAACACCTGTCCGCATGCACCGCAGCGCAACCGTTTCGAGTGAGTAGACGGTGGCCGCCAGCGGCGCCTGCCCAACAACGCGCACCAGCACTGGCTAAGAGAATGGAGTCCGCCCTGTGTGTGATCGCCCCGATGCGGTGGCCTGTTGGCCGCCGCAAACGATGTTTGTGGGAATCATTGTGGAGTGGTTGCTGGCGCGCTCGTTTGTAGTCCTGAGGTTCATTTTGCCTGCCGCAGGAATGCGCGGAAGAGCGGGTGGTAGAGCTTGTATCGACCTCATCCTGCGCGAATGAGTAAGCCGCGTTCGGTAAGGCGTCTGAAGTATTCGTATTGGAATTTTCTAGGTAAGCGTCCGCCGGAGACCGTCTGGACGAGAATGTAGATAGAAGGTAAGCGTCTGACCAACACACCTGTTCGCAAAATTGTGTCTGTGCTGAAGCAGGAGAGCGTACACCGAAACCTGAGCAATTTCCAGATTTGTTGTAACCGCTGTCTCTATGTCATCCTGACGCGTTTCAGCGCGGAAGGGCCTTACGAATCGCTGGGGGTTTGTCACCGCAGTAAACGAGGACAGAGCAGCGGTCCCTATTCTGCTCTAGTAAGCCTTCGCGATCACGACGCGCCGGTCCACAGTCTCCCCCGTCAAGATGCACTTGCCCGCTCCGTCGTACTCATCCACCGAGGGGATGTTCCTCACGCTGGCCTTGAATTCCTTGATCTTCGCATCGTTCTGCGGACCGTCTTTCAGGTGCACCATGACAAACTTTCCGCCACCCTTCTCGGCTGTCACGTCGTTGAGGATCGACTTGACTTCGTCGAGAGAATTGGCCAGCACGGTGTTGTCCTTCAGCCGCTGCTTGGCCCGAGCGTAGAGGTCCTTCTGTATCGTCTCCAGCAACGCCGCGAACTTTCCCACCACTTCCGCTTGGGGGACCACTTCCTTCGTTCCCGTGTCGCGGCGCTTCATCACAATGTTGCTGCTGGCCACGTCGCGCGGGCCCAACTCAAATACAACCGGCACTCCGCGACGCTCCCAGTGAAAGAACTTCGCACCCGGTGTCAGCCCGTCTCGCGTGTCGATGTGCGCTCCAAGATCTTTTGCCAGCTTCGTGGCCCGCTCCATCACTTGGGCGCGTTCCTCATCCTTGCGGAAGATCGGCACCAGGACGCCCTTTTGCGGCGCGACCTTCGGCGGTAGCACCAGCCCTCTATCGTCCGAGTGGGTCATGATCAGCCCACCGATCAGCCGCGTGCTCACGCCCCAGCTGGTTTGCCAGACATAATCCAGCTTGCCTTCGTTGCTCTGGAATTGCACGTCGAACGCCTTGCCGAAATTCTGCCCCAGGTCATGGCTCGTGCCCGCCTGCAGCGCCAGGCCGTTCTGCATCATGGCCTCGATCGAGTACGACCGGAGAGCACCAGCAAATTTCTCCGCCTGCGTTTTGGCCCCTTTGATCACCGGCATTGCCATTACGTCTTCCGCCACTTCTGCGTAAATGTCCAGCACGCGTAACGTCTCCTGGAGCGCTTCGTCGTGTGATGAGTGCGCGGTATGCCCCTCCTGCCACAAGAACTCCGTCGTCCGCAGGAACATTCGCGTACGCAGCTCCCAACGCAGCACATTCGCCCATTGTGGTTTCCGAGGTCGGACGAATGACGTAAGGTTCCTCCAACACTTTTCCGCCGGCAATGGTGACAATCGCCAACTCGGGTGCGAAACCTTCTACATGCTCGGCCTCTTTCTTGAAAAAACTCTGCGGAATGAGCAGCGGAAGATAAATGTTCAGGTGGCCGGTGGCCTTGAAGCGGTCGTCGAGTTCACGCTGCAGCACCTCCCAGACAGCGTAGCCGTTCGGCTTGATGACCATGCAGCCTTTGACAATCTCTGCCGGTTCGGCCATATCGCCCTGCAACACGACGTCCTGATACCACGCAGCAAAGTCTTTCTCACGCGGAGTAATTGGGGATTCTGCCATTGTTCTCTTTTTTCCCTGGATTTGCCCGGATCACAATCGCACCCCGAACCGGGCTGCGTCACGCGCAATCGGAGAAACAATTATCTTAATCTGTGATCACCCGGCAGGCCCAATTGCGAAACACAATTGCGAAACAGGGTAGTGGTGCAGATTGAAGTCCACAGGACTGGTATCCCCGAGTCGGCCTGTGGGAAACTGTGGGTCAGGTCAGAGCTCTCCATCCGGTTCAAGCTTCCAAGGCAACAACTCACCGATGCGATTGACGGGGTGATCGGCGATTCGGGACAGCAGCATTCGCAAGTAGTTTTCTGGATCACGGTCGTTCAGCTTTGCTGTTCCTATCAAGCTATAGATCGCAGCTGCTCGCTCGCCTCCGGTGTCCGAACCAGCGAACAAGTAGTTCTTTCGGCCAAGAGCAACCGCTCGCAGAGCCCGTTCTGCAGCGTTGTTGTCGATCTCTAACCGACCATCGTCGCAGTAGCGCGTCAGCGATTCCCAGAGTCCAAGCGCATAGCGAATCGCCGCCGTCGTGTCCGACTTGCGGGAGAGCTTCAATAGTGTCGTCTCGAACCATTGGCGCAGAGACTCAAGCAGCGGCTTGGCTCGTTGATGGCGAACTTCTCGGCGCTCATCGGGCGCCCGGCCGCGTATATCTTTTTCGATCCCGTACAGGGCAGCGATTCGTTGAAGAGCCTCACTCGCTACAGGCGAAGCGTGCGCCTGTTGCAAGTCGTAAAACTTGCGCCGAACGTGGGCCCAACACGGCGCTTCCTGAATGCGTCCATTCGCGTAAAGCTGATTGAAGCCCGCAAAGGCATCAGCCTGCAATGTTCCTCGGAACTCGCGAAGATGACGCGCCGGATGTTCGCCCTTACGATCTGGTGAGTAAGCAAACCATACCGCCGGTGCTGCCGTGTCGCCTGCGGGACGATCATCACGAACGTAGGTCCACGAACGTCCCGTCTTCGTCTTGCCATCCCCGGAGCTAGCACTGGCACCGGCGTGTCATCAGCGTGCAGTTTGCTCGCCGCCATCACATAACGTCTCAGGGCATCGACCAGAGGCGTCAGCAACTGACTCGTGCCGCCCACCCAATCGGCAAGAGTTGAGCGCTCCAGCTCCACACCCTGACCTGCATAAATCTCCGACTGACGATAAAAGGCAAGTGGTCCGCATATTTTGATGTAAGCGCATGCGCCAAGAGTCCCGGTCCAGCCATGCCACGCTCGATCGGACGGCTCGGAGCCGCAGCTTGCACGATTCGTTCGCAATGGCTGCAGCTCAGTTTGGGACGCACGTGGCGAATCACAAAGAAGCTCGCAGGCTCCAAGCGAAGGAATATTTCGGGCCAGAGTTGCTTCGGAGAGTGATCTCCATTTGCCAATAGCTCGCGACTGATGAATGCCAAAAAATACGGATAGCCTAGCGTTTTTGGTAAAGCCAGTCGGAGAGGGACTGCACGTCACGCGGATCGGAGCCGAATACGGCGTTCGCGTACTTGAAGGTTTCCTGTGGCGTGAAGGGAGCCAGAAGTAGCTTATTCTAGAAACGAACGGCTGGTTCCGCAAAGCTCTACAACCCTCACAGCCCCGCGAATCAGAGGTCTCAGTTGATTTCCTCAGCTGGTCCTCAAACGGTAGCGCGCCGCAAACCGCTACGCAGAAGTAATTAGATATGTCTCGTCTGCCCGAGTGTCAAAACTTACCACGTCACCCTTAAGAGTCACCTGCACCTGTCCATGATCGGTGCCCCGAATCACTCGCAATCCGCTGCCGCCCCATGGCGATACTAGCTTTGCAGTCTTCCCCTTTTCGCTGTGCAAGGACAAATGTGTCACTTTTGCGCCGTCGTAGGTGGCACTTATTAGAAATGCGCCAACAGCACGAAGATTCTCAAAGCGCGCCGGACCTAGATTGCG
>WNFQ01000667.1_pt1 | contig 23127 bp, 28 predicted proteins | sample 5400171 | NCBI WGS metagenome assembly WNFQ01 (sample SAMN13153356, study PRJNA577476) | soil metagenome | isolation source: 20 cm soil under Madrone tree | place: USA:California | collected 2016-06-14 | reverse complement strand
TCGTGATCGGCGGCATCGGACGAATGGAGGGACCACTGATCGGCACCATCGTATTCTTCTTGTTGCGTGGGTTCCTCGCCGACCTCGGTCCCTGGTATTTGATGTTGCTGGGGGCGTTTGCGATTCTCATTACCTTGACCATGCCCAAAGGCATTGCGGGATGGTTAGCCGAGAGATTTGATCTCGACCTTTTCCCGCTTCGACGTCGAGTTCGCCTCCCGAAACTCAACAGCAAAGACTCAACTCACTCTGGTTTGGTTGATGACAGCAGCGTCTTACCAACCTGAAACCCGGCGAGATTGAGCGCTATCTGGGCGGATCTATGTGCGGTCTGCCTGGAAAAGCTATTCCCCGCCACTTCGCGCCAGCTATCGTTCCACTACCGGGGACCCTCCTACCCTTCCACCGCAGGAAGAACATATTTTGTGAAGATCTGACGCACCACGGTGTCGGCCTCCGGCGCGTCATAGAGCCCAGTCGTAACAATGACTACCAGTTCCGCCGACGGGACTACCCACGCCCTCTGACCGCCATTTCCGAATGCTCCCGCCCAAGTTATCGGTTTATCACTCCCTTGTTGAATTGCCCCACAGCCACCATTGATAACCGTACTGTAGATTTCCATCGACCTGGATGTGCGGCGTCAGCGACGCGTCGATCCAGTCCTCGGGAATTACCTGAGACTCGTGCCAGCGCCCCTTATTTAAATAGAGTGAGGCAAACTTTGCCAAGTCGCGTGGACATAATCTTAGACCCGAAGCGGCAATTGGCGTTCCGCGAGCGTCCTTCAGCCATTCGTACTTAGAAATACCGAGTGGCTGAAATAGCTTCTGTTCAGCGTATTTATCCAATGGCATCTTGATCCAACCTTCGATCACGGCGGCAATAAGGGCAGTGCATCCGCCGTTGTAGGTAAATTGCTGGCCCGGTTTCGCGGCAATCGGCCGTTCGAGGACGAATCGATATCGATCTGATGTGGTGTCCATTTGGATTTCACTATTGAGCGGATCCCGATAGGATAACTTTTCGTTCCACTCCCATCCGGCCGTCATCGACAACAGATCACGAAGTCGTATGGCAAGCCGATCCGGCGTACGCAGATCTTTATATTCAGGAAAATAGCAGAGGACGGAATCATCGATGCTTCGGTTGGGATCGCCAGCGAGCGCAATCCCAAACAGGGCAGAAGTCACGCTCTTCGTAATCGAACGTATATCGTGAAGAGTCGAGGCATTGAATTCTATTGTGCCAAGCGGTTCGACGCGCCGCTTATCCGCTCCCTTGAAGTACTCTTCGATTACCAGCTTCCCACTCCGAACAATCAAGAGGCTATGAATATCCTCGAACTCGCCGGCACGAATCTTTTGGACCAGGGTGTGTAGAAGAACTGGATTCAATCCAACAGTTGCCGGAGAGGCCAATTCCCACTCATCGGAGGATTCTGCCCCGGCTGCCGTTCCACCACTTAGAAGCGCCAATATCGGGAGGAAGGCGAGCAAGGGAATCCCGCGTTGATACAATTCAGTCTTTGGAATCTTCTCCATGCTTGCCAGGACACACGGCTCGACGAAAATGTTTCGACGCATTCTCAATTTCGGAATGCGGAATGCGGTAGCGGCGACTGTCCGGTCGAAGCCGAGGGTGCTGACTGATGGCAACGGCCGCTCGAAGTCCCGGAGAGTGAATCGCCAAAGAGCGCAGTCGCCACGGGTACGCGTTGGATTTGCGTGTCGCTTCTTCCTTGTATTCAGGAGCGGTTAATCAACAAGCCAGAAACCGTCCGCGCAAGGGAAAGCTGTCCGCGGGTGTATCGCCATACCCGAGCGAAAACGATGGCGACTGCGCGTCTCGGTTCCGCAGTATCAGGAGCTCCGTGCTATCGTTGAGGTTATTCAACGCGAACTACTTCGCGGGGACAGTCGCCGCTGAAGAATCCGCATTCCACATTCTCCCCTAGCGTCTCCTGTTGCTCCAGCGCCGGCCGAGCTTACGTACGAATCGCTGCGGTTTTTTGGCGAAAATCTTTTCGCCGAGCGGCTCGGCGGCGTGACGCAGTTTTCGGCTTTTTCCGTCCAAACGGCGGATGATACGTTCGACTGCTTCGGTACCGCCAAAAGTCTCAGGCGTTTTTCGCAACAGAGCTTTCAAGACGGCGATATCATGATCGAGACCGATCTTGTCTTGCAGCTTGGCCAGCCGCGAAGTCATCTTGTCCATCCGCTTGGGCCAAACCGGCTCCAACAACTCGAGTTCGTAAAAGAGGTTTTTCACCCTGATACGCCATTTGTGAAAGGCCTCGTCTCCGCCATCCTGAAGCGCTGCATTCATCCGTTTACGACTCTGCCGGTAAACGTCCTGCAGCCCTGCCTCAACGACTTTCCATTCGTCATTGACTAGCTGCAACCGCTGAAGATTTCGTTTCGTCTGTTCCAGATCTGCTTTGACCTCCCTTAGGGCTTCGCCAATGTCGGTCCCCGGTTGAGTCTTGCTTTCAAGACCGGCCAGTGCCGCCGCCACCGCCTTCTTCTCGGGCTCGCCCGCCACCGGTAGAGTCTTCAAAGTTTCGCGAGCGACTTCCGCCTCGCGAGCGACGGCCAAGCGTCGCCCGGCCTTCCGCAAACGCGCGTTTTCTTGATTGAAGAACAGCTCACCGACCGCCGGCCGAATCAGGCGCAACAACGCTCTTAGCCGTTTAATTGTCGTTCGAACGTGATGAATGTGCTCGCCCTCTTCCTGTTTTGGGTGTTGGCCAGAACCCACTATAGAATCAATAAGGTCCTCAGCGACACGAACCACCCCGACCCCAAGCGATTCATCGGTGTGCAGGCAAACATCAGGCTTCTTCATACTCAAAATCCAAAAAGGTTCAGGAGACTGCTGCACCGGGAGAGCTCGTTGGGTTTTTCGCTAGCCTCCCAAGCAAATACAGCCGTACGACTATGCCTTGTCAAAGGCCGGCTGTCGCTTGGTCGTGGTCTCGAACCGCTTGTATCTATCCGCTACAGGGGTGATGTTTGGCAACCCCAGCGGCCTATGTCCAGCTCCGAATTTCGTCCCACACTCCGTGACATTGCGCGGAAGGCTGGCTGTCACTATTCAACGGTGTCGCTGGCCCTCCGCAATCATCCCCGGATTCCGCTGCGGACACAGGAAAGAATCAGAGAGATCGCCGGCCAATTAGGGTACCGAACCGATGCCATGCTTGCGGCGCTTTGTGCTTACCGCGAAATGAAGCGGCCGCTCAAGGAAAAGGGCGTAATCGCGTGGCTGACGAACCACGAAAGTGCGAAGGGCTGGACCGCTTCTGCCTGCAACCGGGACTATTTTCAAGGGGCGTCAGCTCGGGCAGCGGAACGAGGGTATCGCCTGGAAGAGTTTTGGTTAAATGCGCATGGCATGGATGCGCGCAGAATGAGTAAGATTTTCTGGGCACGCGGGATCCAGGGAGTGTTACTTCCGCCCCAAGAACGACTGGGAGGGATCGATCTCGACTGGAAAAATCTTTCGGCCGTTACCTTCGGGTACACACTCACCCACCCACGTCTGCACCTTGTATCCAATCATGAGTATCGGACGATGGGCACGCTTTTCTTAGAGCTCAACCGCAGAGGTTATCGTCGCGTAGGATTAGTGAATCTCCGTAATCAAGACGAGCGGGTCGATCATAACTGGCTAGCCGCGTACCTGGTGGAACAGAACCGTTTATGTGCTGATCAAGCTATCCCTCCGCTGATTTTGGAAAACTGGAACGATCAGGATTTTTTGTCGTGGGTTGATCGTTATCGCCCCGACGTAATTGTCACGAAGCTCGCGGAAGTGCTTACCAGTTTGAAACGGGCAAGCTATCGAGTTCCCGAGGATATCGGTGTCGCTTACCACTCGCTAGATGAAGGCCGGCTTGGCTTATCCGGGATGAAAAAGAATTCGTTCCAGATCGGAGTCATGGCCGTGGATCTGCTCGTCGATATGTTGCATCGCAACGAACGCGGCATACCCGCACGAGCTTATCTCCTAATGGTCGAAGGCACTTGGTACGAAGGCTGCACGGTGCGACCGATTCCCTCCCTGGTGCCAGCCTTGGCTGTCTGACGTCGGTAGCTGCCCAAACGCGTCAACATAAGGTGGAGTCCGAGGCTGAAGGGCGCATGATTTTGGTAGCAGTCTGGCGAGGGCGCGGATAGGGGTAGGGACGCTCAGTGTCTAACGCCCCTCCCTCCGAACCGGGCAGGCGGATCTCCCGCACCCGGCTCTCCAGTTGGTGGTTGCTTTCATGAAGATCGGCAAGCCGCGGCAAGTGCTTGTCTTAAGGAGAACAAGCCTGCCGCGGAGAAGTAGGCATTGGGCCATCGGTGATGATCGTTTCCACGTCCGCGTCCGTTCTTGCCCAAACGCTTTCTCAAGATGCTGCGCAGTCGTCCGCGCGTGTAGCCATCGATCGGTTCAAAGACGTGGTCTTTACTGTGTTTAAAGTACTCAAACCATCCTCGCAGACTCCGGTTGAGATCCTCGCAGATCGCTCGCATGCTCCGCCCTTCTGTGCGTCGGGTTTTGCTACGAATCGTCTCTTTGAGTTTGTCCATGCTTTTCTTGCGCGGCCACTTCCTTCCCCGTTCAAAATGATAGCCCAGCAAGTCGAACCCTCCGGCTAGGCTGGTAGCGACCAGCCGTGTTTTGATCGGATGGAGAGTTAAGTCGTTTTCTTCTACCCAGCGGCGGACTTGCTCTAAGGCCTTCTGTGCTTGTTCCTGGTTGCGACTCAACACGATGAAGTCATCCGCATAGCGTACCATTTCAAAGCCGTTTCGGGCCATTTGCCAGTCCAATCCGTCCAGATAGATGTTTGATCACAGTGGACTGACTACTGCTCCTTGCGGTGTCCGTTGATCAGTCGGTTGCCATCCTTTAGCACTGTCCATCACTCCGGCCTGGAGCATTTGCTCCAGGAGCTTCAGTACTCTTCCGTCGGCGATTTTCTCTTTGATGCGTTCCATCAGCCCTTCCTGCGGAATGGTGTCAAAGTAGGATTTTAGATCCGCATCTACTACCCAGTGATATCCACTCTTGAGTAGTTCTTCGACTCGGCGCCATGCGTCCTTACATCCTTTCCCAGGTCGGAACCCGTAGCTTTGGGGTGCAAAATCGCGTTCAAAGATCGGTTCGATGACGTGGAGCAGGGCTCCTTGCACAATTCGAATCTCTCAGAGTGGGTACTCCAAGTGGGCGCTTTTCTTTACTCCCCGCCTTGGGTATCCAAACCCTTTTGACTGCCTGCGGTTGGTACTGATTGGCTCGCAGTTCTTGCTCCAGCTTCGCTCTCGTTTGGTCTTTGCGTGCTTTAATTTGTCCTACGCTTTGATGGTCGACTCCGGCGCTTCCGCCTTTAGCCACTACCTTCTCCAGCGATCGGCCAAGATTCTTTGGACTCCAGACTTTATCGATCAGCCGAAACCATTTTCCTCCTTCAAACCCCGTTTCCAGGGTTGCCAACATGCATTCGGTCCAGACCATTGGTTCCACCCACCCCCAGCGGGCGCGGATCTCTCCCTCTTGGGGAGCCGTTGTCGGCACTCTCGAGGGTCTTTGTTCCTCTGGTCTGTCTGTCACGCTTCCACCTTCCTGCCTCCCTTGACTCCACGGGCATTAACCCGCTTCTTCGCTACTACGGAGGCTCTGTCACCTCCCGGGCACAGTTCTTCGGGCCTTTCGACCATGAACGCTGTTCCTTTCCCGGTTCGTGATCCCTGATTCATGCCGCTCCAACTTCCTGCCATTCTATCACCACCCACCTCATGCATTCCGGCTCTGGCGCTCACTGTTCTCGCCGCCAGAGTGGTCGCCGAAGTCGCCTCGCCCCTTCACGGGTCGGCTTCCGGTTCTGGGCTGCGCCTTTCCCTAGCAGGCTCGCCAATGCATCAGGCCGTATCGTGTTTAGCATGGTTTTGTTTATGGACTGGCTGTTCGCCTCCGGTTGCTCTCCACCCCATCTCTCGACGACGCAGTTACCTTCGACTACGGACAGCCAGTGCTCTGTCCGATGGGGACTTTCACCCCACTGTTGGTGTGCATTCTCAGGCGCACTAGGGCGTGTCGCTCCGAGACCGCAGGACCGAGGACGTAGCAGTACCCTGTTAGGCCGAGAACCGCCGCAAGAGGCAAAAGCACTGGGCGTAACGGGCGACGGCTGCCGATGATCCGGCGGTCTCGGAGAGACGCGCCCTACCCGCGCGGTCGCCAGACCGCCACTTTATTTTGACGCGCATAGGCGGCTGCCGGACGAAGTCGGGAGCGCGTTCCTATCGACGTCAGTCAACAATTTGAGCACCGCGCAATTTTACGGCGACGACGCTATCATCTTAACTGCTTCTGGGAACGAGCCGCGTTTCAGGTATAGGCAGATTCAAGGCTGCCAGCGCAGCGCTCGAACCCTTAGTTCGTATGCCTCTTGTTAGCATGAAACAGATGCTGGCTGTCGCACGGCGCGACGGTTGGGCGGTAGCGGCCTTCAATCCGGTCGATTACGGTTCGATGAAAGCGATCATTGCGGCCGCAACCGGTCTAGAGGCTCCGGTCATTCTCCAGACGTCCGCCAAGACGGTCAAGTTCTACGGGCACGAACCAATTGTCAGCTGGGCGCGCGAGCTCGCCGGCGCGTCGCCGGTGCCGGTGTCGTTGCATCTTGACCACGGAAAAGACCCTAAAATGATCGCTCGCTGCATCGAGACCGGATGGACCTCGGTCATGATCGATGCATCAGACAGACCGTACGAAGAGAATCTCGCATTAACCAAGGAGATCGTGGCTTTGGCCGACAAACGCGGTGTTGGCGTCGAAGCCGAGTTAGGCGAGATCGGCGGGGTTGAGGAAGACGTGATCGTTGCCGAAGGCAAGGAGCGCACCGCCGACGTCGAACAGGCATTAGCCTTTTGCCGCGAAGTCGATCTAGCTGTATTCGCTCCGGCAATTGGCACCGCCCACGGCTTTTACAAACGCGAACCGACTATCGCCTGGAATGTCCTGGAAGCCATCAGTCAACGAAGTCAGACTCCTCTTGCCTTGCACGGAGGGACTGGGCTTTCCGACGAAATTATCCAGCGCTGCGTCCATCTTGGCTGCGCCAAAATAAACATATCCACCAACCTGAAGCATGTTTTCATCGATAGCTTCGTTGATTATCACCACGAACATCCGGACGAGTACGAACCACTGAAACCACTCGCCGCCCAAGCCGCTGCGCTAACGGCCTTGGCCTCGGAGAAGATCGGTCAGTTCGGCGGGGCTGGAAAAGCTCGATCGGTAGGCACTTAGGTTCTCACTATGGAAGCGCTGATTTTCGATTGCGACGGCGTGCTGGTGGATACCGAACGAGATGGTCATCGCGTCGCGTTTAACCGCGCCTTTGCCGCTCTCGGTTTGCCCTTCGAATGGAGCGTAGCAGAGTACGGCCGGTTACTAAAAATTGCGGGTGGTAAAGAACGCATGCGCTCCTATTTCGATCAGAATCGCTGGCCGGTTGAAGCGGTCGATCGCGATGCGCTAATCAAACGGTTACATCAGCTCAAGACCGACTACTTCATCCAGTTGATCGAATCCGGCGAATTGCCGGTCCGCAGCGGAATCAACCGCATCGTAGATGAAGCGTACTCAGCTGGCGTTCGGTTGGCGGTCTGTTCTACTTCCAATGAGCGAGCGGTCATCGGCGTCGTCAGGCGACTTCTCGGGCTCGAGCGTTACGCGAAGTTCGCGGGAATTTTTGCTGGAGACGTTGTCAGCCGAAAAAAACCGGATCCAGCTATTTACCAATTGGCTATTCAACGGCTTCAACTTGATCCGACCCGTTGCCTGGTGGTCGAGGACAGTCATAACGGCTTAGTCGCGGCAAGTCGTGCCGGCCTGACCTGCGTGATCACAACCAGTACTTACACCGTAGCGGAGGATTTTGCCCACGCCGTTGCCGTGTATCCCGAACTCGGTGATCCACCGGCACCACACGTCACCTTGAGCGATCTGCAGCGCCAACTGCAGTCAGGAACTCCAACATTGTAAGCCATGAAATCCATCAGTTTGTCTGACGTTGAACACGCCGTCCGCACTATCGCCGAAACGGTGATCGCCAATGAGAACTACTTCTCGGAGCTGGACGGCACCTGCGGCGACGGTGATTTCGGGACTTCGTTAGCCACTGGCTTTCGCACCGTCCTTGGCAAATGGGATTCGCTGGACCGGTCGTCGATTGGGCCATTCCTCTCCGCGATTGGTGTTGTTATAACGGGCAACGTCGGCGGTTGTTCGGGGCCACTATGGGGAACCGGCTTCATGCGCGCGGGTGCGCTTTCCCGGGGGAAGGAATCAATTACCTTAGCCGACCTCGGCGCCATGCTGCGCAACTCAATGGCCGGAATCCAGGCGCGGGGCGGTGCGAGCCTCGGTGACAAGACGATTCTCGACGCGTTAGACCCGATTGCCGCCAGCGTCGAGCAGCGGGCTCAAGATCCCGCCAGCTCACTACTGGCTGTTCTGCGTGAAGCCGCCGACAAAGCCACTGCGGCGGTAGAAGCTTCCAGACCGTGGACTGCGCGCCGTGGCCGCCAGTCATTTACCGGAGAGCGGAGTGCCGGAACACTCGATCCCGGAATTGTCGCCATTGCCACGATCATGCAGGCGCTCGCCAACCGATTCGCGCCGGTGACTTCCTCATAGATTTCTGCTTCCTCCAATCCACACCACCAAAAGGTCCCTCCATGAAAAAGTTCGTTAATGATCCCGCCAACTTTGTCCACGAAATGCTAGAAGGCTTGGTTTTGGCCAATCCGAAGACGCTGAAGTGGATACCGGAACACAATATTATCTACCGTGCCGATGCGCCGAATCCCGACCGAGTATCAGTTATTCAAGGATCAGGCAGCGGCCATGAGCCAGCTCATGTGATGGTGGTCGGTCGTGGCATGTTGGACGCCGCATGTCCAGGCAATGTCTTCGCCGCTCCTCCCATGGAGTATGTGTTAGCTTGTACTAAGCTGATGAACTCGCCCAAAGGAGTTCTTCATTTGATCAATAACTATCAAGGTGATCGCATGTGCTGGGATATGGCCAAGGAAATGGCCGAAGCTGAAGGGATCACGATCGGGACCGTCATTGTTGACGATGACGTTTCGGTGCAAAACAGCACCTACACGGTTGGACGACGTGGCGTCGCCGGTAATTTTTTTGTGATTAAAGCGTGTGGCTCGGCTGCCGAAGCCGGCCGCACACTGGATCAACTGGTCGAGCTCGGTCAGAAAGTGAACTCGGTCGTTCGAACGATGGGAGTCGCGCTTACCGGTTGTACGCCGCCGGCAAAAGGTAAGCCGATTTTTGAACTGTCCGATGATGAGATGGAGATCGGTGTCGGGATCCACGGCGAACCGGGCCGGCGCCGAGCGCAATTGCAATCGGCCGATGCGATCGTTGAAGAAGTCTTTGAGGCCGTGGCCGGCGATCTACCGTTTAAGTCCGGTGATAAGGTGGGATTGATGATTAATGGGCTGGGCGGCACGCCAATCAGCGAGCTCTACGTCCTCTACCGGCGAGCGGCACAGCTTTCACAGAAGCGCGGCTTAGAGGTTGTTCGTAACTATGTCGGTAACTATTGTACCTCCCTCGAAATGGCAGGGATGTCGCTCACATTGATTCGCCTGGACGACGAGATCGACTCCCTCCTTTCTGCTCCGGCCGAGATCCCGTTGAGAATATTCTGAGGCGGAGATTAGCGTAGTGTAGACACTTAAGCGCTAAGATAAAGGCGTTGGACACTCCCCGACGTACATCGAGCTACCCAAACGGTAGGGCGAAAACCCCGGCGCTTCGGGTAGCTGCGGCCCTTCGTATTGCATCCGCTGCGCAGGGTTCGAGCCATGCGTGTTGGTCCGCACATCAGAAGCACGCGTACGTCCGGGGTTGCCCAACGCCTTTATCTTAGCGCTCATGAGGACATTTTGAGGGGCGGGCGATAATCTCTGAAGATTTCTATAATTATATTCGTCAAATCTGATCGTGAAAACGATCTTGACCTCCCTCCTGTCTCTTTTGATTTCGGTCAGCGTAACCAATCTGAGCTGGGCACACGGTGGTGGTGGTGGCGCAGGCGGTGGAGGTGCCGGAGCTGGCGGTGCGGGAGGCGGTGGCAGCCACGGTGGAGGTAATGGTGGTTCGGTGGGAGTCGGGCATGGGTCAAGCATGAGCTTTGGGCATAGCAACAACAGCACTACGCTTTCGACCCGAGGCGGTCACTCACACAGCATCTCGAAAGGAGGAGCCCATCACGGTAAGAGCCAAACGACTTCTAAATCGCTTGCGCATCATTCGCGGACGCATCGGCATTCCAATACCACTAAGCAATTGGCTCAGAATCCGACCCTTCGTGGTAAGAAGAACGGATTTATCAATGGACTTCCGCCTGGACTCGAGTCGCAGCTTGATCGTGGCAGGAGTGCGCCTCCGGGTTGGCAATCGAAGGTTGGCCCGGGTACGGTACTCACGGATACCGATACCGTCGCGGATAAAGCACTACCGGCCGGCCAGGAGATACAGGCGGATCGTGGGAAAGTGGTGACTCCAGAAACCACCGCGACGAATCAATAAGTCCACCCAAGCATTGAAAATCAGTTCTTGGTAGCTTTAGCTTCCGCCAGCAGCCCACCTAGATCGAGCGGCCGCGTGTACAATGTAATCTTTCCATCCGGCGTCCGCGGCCATTGTTCCTTTGGCCGATCCCAATAAAGTTCGACCCCATTGTCGTCCGGATCGCGCAAATAGAGTGCTTCGCTTACGCCATGATCCGAAGCACCGTCCAATGGAATCTTTGCCTTCATTAGTCGACTGAGCGCATCCGCGAGCTGTTCGCGGGTGGGATAAAGGAACGCGACGTGATACAGGCCGGTCGTGCCGGGAGGAGGAGCCGCTCCACCCGCGCTTTCCCAAGTGTTTAACCCGATGTGATGATGATAGCCGCCCGCTGAGAGAAATGCCGCCTCGCCGCCGTATTGTAAGACCACGTCGAAGCCCAACACACCATGATAGAAGCCGATAGCCCGTTCCAAGTTCGCTACCTTGAGGTGCACATGCCCGACCCGAACGGCCGCATCGATAGACTTGCTGGAAACCGTGCTCATTGGTTCGTTTACCAATGAAGCCACAGATCTTCGCGGATCAAAGTATTTCGTGTCCTCTCCCGCGCCGCGCACCAAGCCAAAATTCGCGGCAGCGCTGCTACACGAGCCTCAGACTTGGTGCACTACTTTTGCAGGATCCGCTCCACCATCCAGTAGCTGCCGGCTAATGTGACAGCCACAGAACAGACCGGCACCCATTGGCGAGCGAAGCCATGATTCTTTCTTAGTTGCCACAGGATCGGTAGGACCACGGCGGCAACCGAAAGCTGACCGACCTCTACGCCGAGATTGAAGCCGACGAGGGGCCAGACGATTCCAAATTGACCAGAGCCGATTCCAAATTGCCTAAGCGCATCGGCAAAACCAAGGCCATGCACTAAGCCGAAAGAAAGCGTTATTAGCCAACGCCATTTCGGAGAGTCGCCGTGAAGCAGATTTTCGAATCCAACATACGCAATAGAGGCTGCGATTACCGGCTCCACGATCCTGGCCGGCAATCGAACGACGTCGAGGGTAGACAACGCCAGAGTGATTGAGTGCGCAATCGTGAAACAGGTGATTACGGTTAGGATCGAACGCAAATCCCGGCAGACTACGAGCAACGCGAACAGGAAGAGCAGATGATCGTAACCAGTTAAAATGTGCTCCACGCCCAACATCAGAAACGCGAGGAATGAGTGATCGCCACGGGCAGATACCGTGGAACTGGAGATAGCCGGCAAGTCAATTTGAACCGAATTTTCCTTCGCCGAGAGCATTGCTTCACCGAGCCTAGCGCCGCTCGTTGTTCGGACCGTTACAAACTCGCGATGGCCGAAAGGTAATCTTTCGAAGAGTTTTGAAACCAGGTGTGCCCGCGTCGCATTCGTCCTTTCGAAACGAAGCAGAATCTCGATATTTCGGCCGTCTTTACGCTTTGCAATCGGTTGATCGGGTATCGCTGTTACCTCATCCAAAAAGAGACTAACTTCCCGCGCTGCTAACGATTCCAGTTGGCCTCGGATACCTTCGAATCTTTCGGCACCTCGGAGATCAGGTCCGCTTCCGCTGGTAGTGAGCAGGGATTCAACATCTCTGTCGGCGAAACCGAGAAGCACGTCAATCTGGCGGTCTCCGACGGTGACCGTCGCGGTGCTCAGTCCAGGATCGTGTGCCTGGGCGCTGAACACGCAAATGACGAAGAGAATCGAGCCGAGACAAAGTCGACAAAGGTATTGTGCGGGCAATTTCACAGTTAGCCGCGATTCCGCGGCGAAGTCGCAGTAAACGCAACCTGATCGCCCAGCCCGCAGTCGCGACAGCGTTGCGGGCGGGTCCACGCTCAGGAACTCAGGTCGGGACGTCTCATAGGACGTCCCTTAGAGGTTTGCGGTGAAGAAGCGCAAGCATCACTTACAACGGACACGCGGGCGCGTGTCCCTACCGGGTGCTTACGGTTGCGTATGATGTTCGTTATCTCGTCCGTTGTGCGGCGTCGCCGCATAAGGAAATACCATATTGTAGGTGATGTCGTTGTGAGTAACGCCGCCGACGTTGAACGTCTTGGGATCAAAGCCCGCGAAAATCGTCGGTGGACTTGTCCGGAGATCGCTTAAGATGGCGATTACCGCTATGCCCAGGACATCATCGCCAAAGCGGCGTCCGTTGGGCCAGCCTCCAGGGATAGTTCCCTTACCGAAGCCTTGCTGTACTGTGCTGATCAGGGTATCGCCTCCGAAAATACCGAGCCGATGGAAATTCGGACTTCCTGCCAACTGCGCCGGACCAGTCGACAAATCAACCTTGATCAAATCTGGGATGAAAATCCCGGCCAGATCGGTTCGGTCGGTTTGCAAGTTAGCCGGGTCTCCTAACAATTTGGCTAACTCAGGAGCCAAAGCATACTTCTGAAAGAGGCTCTTATCCACCGCCGGTGGCGTCTCATTGTAGAGATCTTTGTCTTTCCCTGCGACCAGCAACTCACAGAACGCAGGATTCCCTTGACGACCGACTTGGACGAATTCGCCGGGGTGCTCTGGAGCCCTTGGATCGCGCAAGACGGTGAGAGCTTTGCGGCTAGTGGTAGCATACACACCGACTATTTGTTGGTCACCGCCCAATTCAGAAATAGGAATGTTGATAACAATGGTGTGCACGTTAAATCCAGCTTGGCTGTCTAACGGTTTTTCCGGGCCGGAGAAGGTCGGATCGAGGTCGAAGATGCTCTGAATATTGGCGTAAAAGCCGTCATCTCGCTGTCCGGCGAACACGATATAACCCTTGTTTAACTTGTGAATGGTTTCGGAAGTATAAACATCCAATAAGGAAGGATCCGCGACGCCTTCCTTAGCGGGTAGATTGCCTTTTTCACCCTGGTTATAGTGCGGGGTAACCAGACCCTGATTGTTTGGTGGAACAGTTAGATTCTTACCGAGGACCTCAACTCGACTTCGCGCATCTTCATCCTTGCCCTCACGCTTCTCCGCGTGAACAACTTTGGTAACCGTATAGCGCTGGGTCAGATTCTGGTTCGCGTCGTCGACATGTTGGATCGGGCCGAGGAAAGATTGCGCGATCGTGTTTTCGTTTTTGAAAGTTGTCTTAAATCTGAACTGGTAGCTGATCGTAGCCTCCCCTTCTGAGAGATCGGCCCCGGTGGAAACGTGGATTTCGTAGAGCACGTTGTCATCGAAGTTATATTTGTTTGGTCCGATGCTCGGTTCCTCAAACGGATATACCGCTAGAGCTGCAGTGAGGGATTTGATCCCATTCACCTGCGACACAAATGCGTACACATCCGTAGTGTTGGCGGATGGATCGAGGGTTATCAGCGGTGCATCCATGTGGCTGGATGCCGTGGCACTGCCGGGCGCGAACGCCAGCGCGGATAACGCGGCGCCGAGCCAGGTGGCTAAAGTACTGCGTCGATCTTTCATAGTTTTTGTTTATTTCTTGTTCTTTGGTTTAGTTGCCGCGAGCGGTAGCGGGCGTTTCGTCCCGCTCGCTGAGCGCAGCAAATTGTCTATTGAGATCGTCTCTTTCTGATGGCATCAGCGTCTGCTTGCTTTGCTCGGCGCGTCTAAACAACTCGCAAGCACTGGAATGGTTGCCGAGTGCCATGGCGATGGACCCAGCATGATAAAAAAGTCGTGCGTCCTGTGTCCCTTCCTTCAGCGATCTTTCGGAGTAATCCCGTGCTTCATCGAGGCGACCATTTGCTTTTAACGTCCAGGCAACTGCGTCCATGGTAAATACATCCGCCCGCGTGTTCAGCTCCGCTTCGGCTAGCGCGAGCGCCTGTTGGATTCGTTGGCCCCTGGATACCAAATAGAGTGCAAACGTTCGCGGATCGTTAACGGCGCCGTTGCTGATCAAGTGGCGCTCCACGTCTTCTGCCGCTTGGGTTTTCCCCACGGCTCTCAAAGCGTCTGCCAGCGTCCACTGGTACTCCGGTAGCGAAGTGAAAGTTGTCGCCGGCTGGAGAGATTCGATGGCCTCCACAGCTTTACCTTGTGCCAACAGGATCCGACCGCGGAGAAGTAGCGCAGCAGCGTAATTTTCTGCGAATTGTAACGCGATTCCAGCTGACTTTGCCGCAGCCTCGGTATTCGCCGCCTGCAATTCGTAAATGCCCAACCGGGTGTAGGCCCAAGCGGTCGGTTCTGCTTCACGCGGGCTGCCGGCCGTTACCGCCATCTGCATCACCTCGGTCGCGCCCTGGACATCGCCTTTTAACCAGCGAATGTTAGCTACTCGGGTGTAGCTTTGCAGGTCCGGCCTGAGGTTAATCATCTTTTGGTAGGAGACTACCGCCTCGTCCAACCGCCCTTGCTCCATCAAGACGTCTCCCAGCAAACCGTGGTCGAGTGCCTCATTCCGAATCGTTACCAGTCTTCGTGCGACTGATTCCGCTTCCTTAAATTTGTGCAAGCTGTCCAAAATATGGCCTTGGAGCAGGAAGGCGTCTGGATCGTTAGCGTTCTCCGATTGCACGCAAAATGAGCACTGCTCCGCGAGCTTGTAGTAGCCGGGATCGTAACTTAAGCGGGCCTTGGTGATGAATGCCCAACCAAGGCGCTTGATCGTGTCGCCCCTCTTCGTAGCGGTCCGGGCTTCATCCTGTAACTGCTTTATTTCGCGGTCAATCTGTTCGATCCCTTCGTGCGGCAAGAGAGCGACTTCACACGAGCTGCTGGCTGGAGCTAAAACGGCCTCCGTTTTTTTGATCGCGGGCGACGATACCACGCTCGAAACCCTGATTTTCCACAGCCCAAATCCAGCTAAGGCGCAACCGCCTAACAAAAAAGAGAGTCTTGGATAGAAAAGCTTCAGCACGCGCGAATGGATGCGCTGTTCTATCGTTCGCGGATGCAAGGATGTAGGCCTCGATTTGTTTTTTTATTCCCTGAAAAGTCCATGCATCCAAAAATCGACTGGCTGCGCACTGGCAAAAAGGGTATCGCAATCTGACGGGATCCGAGTTTCAATCGATCACGGCCGCGGGAGCGCTCTTTTTTCTCGGCCTAGTGAGTCCAGGACCAAATTTCTTGGTGGTGATCGAGAGTACGCTGCACGGTGGTCATCGATCAGGAATTTTTACCGGGCTTGGTGCGTCGAGGGCGAAACCCCGGGCGAAGCCCTAGGAACAGAAAATGTTAGGCACCTAGCGCTGAAAGCGCGTCAGAATCCGTTTCACACCCATCGCACACCATTCGATAGACGGTAGGCATTGGATAAAGGTAAGATTGAAACGCACCTTCAGTGCGTGACCGCTTGGGAATCGGATTTCCTAGGCTTCGCCCAGGCTATCCTGAAGCGCGCCTTCCGCCTTCGCAAAGCTGATCGTCTAAAATCTTGCGGCGGAGGAAAGGCTTCGGCGGACAGGTCGGCGCTCAACCCGCCAACCCAGACGCAAAGATGTCGCTGTCAATATCGCTGCCGGAATGGATCAATGCGACGCGTTTATTGCGAACGATTTTTTGCTCTTGCAACGGCGCTGCCAGCGGATCTGCGGCGTCTCTGGCAAAACTTTGTGCACGACTTCCGCGGCCCGCTCGAGCTCATCGATGTCGAACATGGACACAAAAGTCAGGAGATCTCGAAGATCGCTTCGATCTCGACTGTGATGTTCATTGGTAAACTGCTAACCCCGACTGCTGATCGAGCATGCCTGCCAGCGTCTCCGAAAACGTCAACCAGTAAATCCGAGCAACCGTTGATCACCTTCGGGTGGTCCCGAAAGTCATCAGATGCGTTCACGAATCCGGTCAGCTTAACCACCCGACGCACCGTGCTAAGCCCATTTTGAGCGTGATTAACCACGGACAATAAATTGATGCCGACGAGCCGCGCGTGGGCATGCGCCTCATCCGCAGTAACATCCCGGCCGACTTTGCCGGTCATATACTTTTCATCGGCCGTCCGCGGGCCCTGACCTGATATAAACAGCAGGTTTCCGCTTATTGTGAACGGAACATAATTGGCTACTGGCATGGGAAAAGCCGGTAATGAAATTCCAAGCTCGGTTAAACGCCTTTCGGCCAAGTGATGGATTGATGAGACACTCATAAAAGAATTCACGATCGATGGGTTGAGACCGCAATCTCTAAGAAAAATTCCCTTTGATCTTCCGTGATATCGGCAAGTTCGCTGCCAATGTCTCAAATAAGGTCTCCTTAAAGCGTGTTGCCGCCGGAGTTAGCTCCCTCCCGCCATCGTGAAGCGAGAGATCGATCATCGGTAACGGTGGAAGGCCGGATTTTTTGTCCAACGCGATGAGCTGGTCGGGCAACCCAGTCAACGTGCGCACCGTGATGCCGAGTCCGGCCTCAACTGCCGCCCAAATACCATGCAGACTCAGGCTGGTAAAAGCGATGTGCCAGGGAATACCGGCTCGGTCGAGGGCGGCAATCGCAGTTTCACGAAAGAAGCAAGGAGAATTGAACACCGCGAGCGGCAACGGTTCGCCAGGTTGCCATATGGGCTTTTCTTTGCTGGAGCCAATCCAGGTCATTGGCAACGCCGCGAGTCGTTGTGCATCGCTCCGCAGCCTGCCACCAAACAACAACGCCAGATCTAATTGTCCTTTATCGAGGCGGTCGATCAGATTGGCCCGTCGATCCGCGTTTACCTCGACCTGCACTCCCGGATGTGCGCGTTTGAACCGGCCGAGTGCCGTGGGTAACCAGGTTTCCGCGAAATCGGTCGGCAGCCCAAATCGGACCGAGCCAGCAATAGTAGAACCGCGCACAGCGGCGACCGCTTCATCGTTGAGATCAAGAATGCGGCGGGCATAGGACAGCACGACATCGCCGGCTTCCGTCAAGGCAAGACCGCGACCCTCCTTCCGAAACAGTGCCTGGCCGAGCTGCTCTTCCAATTTGCGTATTTGCTGGCTGACTGCGGATTGAGACCGTCCAACCTGTTGGGCCGCTCGGTTAAATCCGCCCAGCTGCTGCGCCGCCACCAGCGTGCGCAGAATATCTGTGTCCAGGTTGGTCCGTATCATCGTTCAGTTTTTCGCAACTGTTCTATTAGAAGTATCCAATTTTATTCTCAATGCCAGCGGTTATTTTGCCAACAATCGGCAATCGTGCCGATCGCCAGAAAAGGAGGCAAAATGTCGCTCTTTCCCATCGCCGAGAAACAAATCGCTTTACTCGGTTTACTGCTGTTCGCCTGGTTTGTATTCAGTGCCGCCACCGCGATGCTGTTGGTCGCGCTTTACCTTCCCGGCCAAGGCGGGCTTAGCGCGCTGTTACAAGCATTGGGTTATCTATTGCCATCCGATCCCGTGATCTATGCTACCTGAAGGTGCCGATCCGATGGTTGGGCGTTCGGCGCTTTTCTTGGTAGCGGCGACTGTCCGGCTAGGGTTTTTCGTTTGGCGCGAACTAAAAGCTGACGCGGAGCTGCGCGTTTACAATTGCTACAAACCGCACTCGCCATTGTTTGTCATGGCTCCGCCCTTGGGTTCGCACCCCGAGTTTGAGCCGAGCAGGCAGCGTCACGAAAATGGTGACTGCGGTTTTTGGTAGCGCCAACCGAGCAGCTCCGTTTCAATTTTGAGGCAGCGCGCGTCAACCAGAGAAGAATTGGGGACCGTCGCCGCCCAAAAACACATCCGGGATACCGCTGGCGAAGGCGCCGCTCTATCGGCTATCGGCTATCGGCTATTGCGAAGCACTGTCCAGCGGTATCTGGTATCCGTTAGCCAGACGGTTTGTTTCACTCGCCATGCCGATCACCGCGAGCAGCTCGCCGAACGCTTCCTCTGTCAGACCCGCCTTCTGGGCAGCTTTCGTATGCGAATGAATACAGTAATCGCAATTGTTAGTGACGCTTACCGCGATGTAAATCAGCTCCTTCGTGAGAGGGTTGAGTGCGCCGGGCGCCATCACTTGTTTTACGCTCTCCCACGTCCGGCGCAAAGTGACCGGATGATTCGCCAAGGCCTTCCAGAAGTTGTTCACCTTATCAACCTTCCGCGTCGCCATAATATCGTCGAAGACACTCCGGACTTCCGCTGAGGCATTTTCGTATTCGATCAGTTCAACCGGTAACATCTGATATCCTCGTCGCGCCGATTGTCAATTCAACCGCAGAGATGGAACAAATAATATGAACCATGAATTCAGGTGAACAGAAACGAAGAAGACAGCGCGGCGTAGCATGCGCCCAAAGACGACGAAAAACCAACCGCGAATCAATACTAATTGACGCGAATCAGATCATATCTTCGTGTCCATTCGCGTCTATTCGTGGTTAATTTTGACTGTATTCCTTTGCCGTCCTCGCGTCCGGCTCGCATCGCTCCGTGAATCGTCGCAAACGGGATCTCTGCCGGCTTTTCTCGAGCGGGTGTTCCTTCGCGGTTCGCTACGCTATTGCTCGCTGTAATTCCAGGTCAATCCCCCATCCACCACAATGGTGGCTCCAGTGATGTAGTCCGCATCCGATGACGCCAGGAAGGCAGCGACCCCACCGACATCGCTGACCTGACCCAATCGGCCGAGCGGTATGTTATCGAGGAGCGCCTTGAGCTTGGGCGGATCGTTCAGCAGCGCAGAATTGATCGGCGTCTCAATCGCCCCCGGAGCGATATTGTTCACCGTGATCCCGTAAGGAGCTAACTCGATAGACAGGTTGCGCATCATCATCTTCATCCCCCCTTTGCTCGCGCAATAGGAAGTGAAATGCGGGAACGGCAGTTCCTCATGCACTGAACTGACGTTGATGATCTTACCTGGCTTCTTTGCCGCCATTCTGTGCTGAACGAACGCCTGGCTAGCGAAAAAAGCGCCTTTCAAATTGATTGTGAGGACCAGGTCATAATCGTGCTCGGTTGCCTCCCAGATGGAGGCATGTTTTTCTACTCCGGCATTATTGACAAGCACGTCGACTCCGCCGAAGGAATCGGCCGCTTGCTTCATCATGCTGTGAATATGGTCGACTGATGATATGTCGGCTTCGACGGCCAAACCGCGGCGTCCACGCTTCTGGATTTGCGCAACCGTTGCATCCGCGGATTGCGGGTTTCCAACGTAATCAACCACAATATCGGCGCCTTCTTCAGCCAACCGGAATGCGATACCTTGACCAATGCCCTGGCTTCCGCCGGTGATGAGAACAGTTTTTCCTTCGAGTTTCATAAGAGTTTATGATTAAGAAAGTCGATCCACAGATTACACAGATTTCGCAGATTAGATTCTGGTTTCTTACCGGCCTCGCTAGATTCTTTTGCGGTTATTAGTCCTTTTGGTCGAATCACGCGTTTCTTCCCAGATCCCGCAACGGCCGCCCTAACCGCAAATCGCGCTCGATCCGTTCGAGTGGCACTCCCTTGGTTTCGGGGACGAAACGAGAGCAGAGCCAGAGACCAACCAACGAAAGGGCTGCATACAGCAAAAATGTCCAGACATCGCCAAGACCCTTCAGCAGGCTGAGAAAAGTGAGCGACACGACAAAGTTGCTAAGCCAGTTGGCCATAGTGGCGATACTGGCGGCCTGGCCCCGGATGTTCAGTGGAAAAATCTCCGAAATCAGTAGCCAAAATACCGGTCCAAGCCCGATCGCAAAGGAAGCGATATAAACAGCTAAACTAAGTACCCCGATCCATTTCAGTGCTACGCCACCAATTGCGAAGCCCAGACTAAGAGCGAGCAGCGACACGGACATTCCAGCCAGGCTGGTCAACAGCAGAGGCCGGCGCCCCACCCGGTCCAGCAATGGAAACGATGGTCATCACCACATTCACCAGGCCGACGCCAGCCGTGGCCAGAATCGAGCTCAGAGCGGAATGAAAACCGGCTTGTTGGAAGATCGTCGGCGCATAGTAAATCACTGTGTCACCAGAAGCTCTTCCATAAACGGCGCCAATTTGAACGCTCCCTTTATGAAAAGAATCGCGCCCGAGATGACGCCGGTGTCGAAGCCGAACAGGAGTCCGGCGAGTGCTGCGATCGCCGCCGCGATTTGAACAAAATGATGGGAATGTCTCGCTGGCGGTATGCTCTTGGCCTGACCCAGTGTATCCATACGGACAAGAACGTTCCCGCTCGCGAGCCGAACGGCAACTGACATATGAAGCGAGAGAAGGGAGAATGCCTGATGCCATTAACGTTGCAGAATATCTAGGTCGAATTGGCCTGGCCCGCGCTATTTCCGTCGACGCTGAAAGTCTGCGCCGATTGCAGTACGCCCATTTGATGCGTGTGCCATTCGAGAATCTGGATATTCACCTTGCACGGCCGATTCGACTGGATCTCGCCAGTCTCTGGGAAAAGATCGTCATCCGCCGTCGGGGCGGATTTTGCTATGAACTCAACGGGTTGTTTGCGTGGCTGCTGACATCACTTGGCTTCCAGGTCAATCTGCTATCTGCTCGGGCTGCACATCGCGAAGGAGGGTTCGGTCCGGCATTCGATCATTTGGCGCTGCGGGTCGATCTCGATCAGCCTTACCTCGTCGATGTCGGTTTTGGTGATGCGTTCCTTGGGCCGTTGTGCCTTACTGCCGGTGTAGAACAGAACGATCCGCGCAAGACACTGCTCCTAACGCACGCCGCCGATGATTGGCTTGTCCGCGAGCGCATATCTGACGGAAACTGGAAGCCTTTATACCTTTTCACTTTGGTGCCGCGCGGTATCGACGATTTCGCCGAAATGTGCCGGTACCATCAGACCTCACCGGAAAGCCATTTCACCCGAGGGACGATCTGTTCCATCGCAACATCCGCCGGTCGCGTGACGATCAGCGGCGATCGATTCATTGAGACCCGCGAAGGCGATCGCACCGAGCGGCTCATCCAGAACGAGCCCGAGCTTCAGACCCTGCTGGCCGAGCATTTTGGCGTGACCGGTATCGATCGCGATCTTTTACCCAGACGTGATGCCGTCGCGCGAGGACTGCCGTTGTGAGGGACGGAACACAGCAAATCTGCCGCCGTTCAGTAGCCGTGGCTCCGGCTCATTTCTCCTTCAGCTGGGGCTACACCCTCCTGGTTGGCGCACGAATTCAAAATGAGTACCGCCGCGACCAGGGCAAGAAGCCAGAAGCATTGTTTTCGTTTCATCGTCGCCGACAATATTGTGTCGGGGACTGATTGAACAAGAATCTTTTCAATGCCCGTACTGATCTTAGGAGGAACTCGCTTCATCGGCTGGCACGTCGCCTCCACGCTAAAGAGTGAACGTCACCGCGTCGCTGTGTTCCATCGCGGCTCAACGCCGCTTCAGGAACTTTCTGGTATTGAAGAGATTCTGGGCGAGAAGACGGAGCTGCCGGACTTTCGCGATGAATTTAGCCGTTTCCGACCACAGGCTCTGATCGACTGTATCGGTTACACGCTGGCCGACAGATGAAAAATCGTCGAAACATTTAAAGGCGTGTTGGAGCGGCTGGTCTTTCCTAGCAGTTGCGATGTCTATCGGGCGCTGCGCTTACCCTGCAACTTCGCTTAAGACTGGAGTATTGATGCGAGTCTGATTCGCAAGACGACTGGCTTTTCTGATCCATTCACTCTGAAAGATTCGCTTTGACTTCCATCTTAATATATAATAACAATAGAAAATATTGTATGACTAAACTAGAGCTTGAACGTCGTTTAACAGTTTTCGTCATGGAACAACCAGTGGACCGCTTTGAGATTTCCGATAGCGTCGAAGCCGATCTTCAAGTTGAGTTGATCTTAAAACCCAACACACCAATTACCGAGCGATTCATTGTTCGGCTGGAGACAGCCCTTCACCGGAAGATCGGATCATTGTCACTGTTCCGTGTTCGCCGCAATGTTTTAATCATCCGTTTCACCCTAAAGGACGGCTACCGTGACGATTCGGCAGCCGACAGCATCCAGGAGCTACCTTTTCCTTACACCTGTGCCGATGTTGTGATTCCGACCAAGAGTCGATTTCGCTGCTTGGAGGCGGATTTGTGAACTCCAACTATAGTCTGAATCTCGAAGATAGCACTTCCTTCGTCTTACGGATTTCGACAAAACCGGTCTTTAACTCCGAGTTCGAAAATTTCGGGAGGGCCTGGTATGACTACATCTGCTCGACCCTTCTCTCTGATCGAGTTCGACAGAGGCTAGGGATAACTGTAGCCGAACAGGTGCTAGATTTCGTTCGAGATCGGCGGGTAACGTATGAATCAATCGCCAATACGACTCGGTTAATCCACTGCGATTACAATCCAAAGAACATCATCATGAGCCGGATCGATTTACACTGGAAGGTCGCTGCAATTCTAGACTGGAGGACAATTGGAGAGAAATCGCCGAACTCCTGGATCTCGCGGCAATGACGAACTTTCTGGATAGCGAAAGCGAGCACCCTAAAACGTTCCGGACCGCTGTATCCGTGGCTGATTTGGTTCAGGGCCTCCTGTGCTTGTTCCTGGTTAGCACACCGCACGACGAAGTCGTCGGCCTATCTGACCATTTCAAACCCCTTTCGGGCCATCTTCCAGTCCACTCCGTTGAGGTAGATATTGGATAATA
>WNFQ01001420.1_pt1 | contig 23131 bp, 20 predicted proteins | sample 5400171 | NCBI WGS metagenome assembly WNFQ01 (sample SAMN13153356, study PRJNA577476) | soil metagenome | isolation source: 20 cm soil under Madrone tree | place: USA:California | collected 2016-06-14 | reverse complement strand
CAACACGCCTCCAGTCGGTCGAGAAGTTGGCGGTGCCGTAGCCCGGCGCGGTGTCGGAATCCGCGGCGAAGGTGCCGAGGTTGACGACGTCGCTAAAGTTCGTTCGGGCGCGATAATAGTAGGTCGCGGTCGAGGCGATAGTGCCGATCGTCGAGGGCAGCGGCCAAGTCACACTGACCGACGCCGAGACGGTATCTTCCGGCACTTGAGCCGGTGTGTTGCCGCTCAGGTCCTGCGCCGGCAGCGTTCCCACGGCAGGGAACAGGAATTTGTCGTAGGCCGCTTTCATATGGGTCCAATCGGCGCCAACCTCGATGTTGTCGGTAACGAAGATCTTGGATTCGAAATCGAAACCGTAGTATGTCATCGCACCGGCATTGAATACCGCGATCCACTGCGACTGGTCCGCATAGGAGCCGTTTTCCACTTCCTGTTTGTGCTGCACATTGCCATAGAAGGCATCCAAATTGGTTCGAAGCGGATGACCGGCCAAGGTCCGCTCGGACTTGATCCCGAACTCGAAGTCGGTGGCCACCTCAGGCTTGAACGTCTGCAGGTTTTGCTCGCGGATCTGATTGTTGAAGCCGCCGACTTGAAAACCATGACGGGTCGTTGCATAGACCATGGTCTTGTCACTGATTTTGTCCTGCAGCGAGAAGGTGAAGCTCGGTTGGCGCCAGGCGCCGCTGTTGGTACCCTGGCACACCGCGGGATTGTAGTGCGAGAAGAACGCGATGGCCGCCGGATTGCACAGCCCGCCGAAGAAGTTGCCGGTGGGGTCGGGTAGGACGCCGGGAGAGAATGGGCCGGCGGGACCGAACGCCGTGAACGGTTCGTGCGCCGCAGAGGTGAACGTGCCATTGTCCCAGTTGTAACGGGCGCCCAACGACGCGGTAACGTCGTCGGTGAGGTCCATTTCCAGTTGGGAGTACACCGCAACGGAATGGAAAACGCGCTTGTAATAGTTGTTGGTAACCTCGACCGAGGCAGCCGGCAGCGGCGGCGTGGGTCCGAAGAAACCCAAAATGCCGATGTTCTGGGCCAGGTCGTAGGAGTTGCCGTCCTCCTTGCGGGTGTTCGACCAATAGACTCCGCCGACATAGCGCAGGCCCTTGGAACTCAGGTGCAGCGACAACTCCTCGACCAGCAGTTTGTTCCTGTGCTGCGTGCGGCCGTTGACCAGGTCCAGCCGCGTGCCGTCATTGTCCTCGAACGAATCGGTATGGTCATTGCGGTAGCCCAGCAAGTTCTTGATCGACGCGTTTTCGCTGAATTCAAAGTTGAGCACATCCTGAATGCCCCAATTAGTCGCACGGTTGTACAACGGCAGGGCGACTCCCGAGGGGTTGCCGCCCAGAGAGACGGTGCGAGGCCCAAGAATATCCGCGGTGGTCAGCGTCGACAGCGGGGTGAACGCCACGGGGACCGAGGCCCGGGGCGCGTCGTTCTCGCGATAGTAGTCTGCGACGATGTCGTTGGTGAGAGCGCTAAAGGGCTTCACGCGCACGGACAGCCGTGCAGACTCGTGATGATCGTCGCTCAATCTGTCGGGAATGCCCGCGGCGGGGTCCGGAGTAAGATTGGTGACGAAGCCGTGGCGCCGCACGGCATCCGCGGCGATGCGGACCTGCAGAACTTCGCTGAACGGCACATTGATCATGGCCTGCAGTTGGTGCCGATCGTAGTTGCCTACATCGGCGTAGACGTAGCCTTCGAATTGATTGGTCGGGCGGTTGGGCCGAAATACGATGGCGCCGCCGGAGGAGTTGGTACCGAACAGTGTGCCCTGCGGTCCTTTCAGCACGGTCACCGAATCGATGTCGTACATCGCATTGGCAATCGACAGGGTCGAGATCAACGGCATGTCGTTCAGATAGACTGCCGGCCCGTCGGTGCCGTTGTCCGCCTTGGTGGCGCGGATGGCGAAAGTCGGCGCGCCGCCCTGGGAATTCGGCGCGACCACCAGTCCGGTGACGTGCTCCTGCAGATCCTGGACATCGAGGACCACCGATTGGTGCAGGTCTGCGCCCGACAGTGCCGTGACCGCAATCGGGACGTTCTGCTGCGACTCCTCGGATTTACGCGCCGTGATGACGATTTCTTCCAGCTGCGGCCCGGACTCCGATGCGGATGCCGTCCGCAACTGGGCGAGCGGGGGTGCGCCGGTCTCCTCTGCCCACGATAAATTTGTGGTCGCGGTGAGTGCCGCGAGTCCCATCGCAATGGCTATCTGTGTGCGCCTCTGCCTAACTTTATTGGGCATCGTTCCTCCCCCTCAAGAATGTTCGAGCAATTGTTGATTGAGTCCTGTGCGGGTTGCGGTAACCGCAATTCATGCCTTCCTGGCCGCCCATCCCGATTCTCCCGGCCGAATTCTCTCGTCCTCCACCGTTCATATTTATGAACGATATTCGCTAGTGTGAATTAACCAAGCGCGCTTTGTCAATCCTCCAAAAAGGTGCGTGCGCGCCGGGTAGCCCCGCGGTTTTGACAACCGGCGACTACGTGCCGATGTTCGAACGGCGTTCAATTGTGGATATTGCACCGCAGCATGGAGCGGTGTCGTGCTTTATGAAACTTCTCGCGGCAAAGCTACGACGCGGTCGGGCCGCGCGGGGTTGCAGTCTCGGCTCGCGACGGCGTTTCGCCGAAGCGCTGCTGCCGCCGACTATCGGCGGCGACTACCAGCGCCGGCGCAGTTGCGCGCCGATGCGGCGTTTACTGAGCGCGGCGGCGCGTTCTTTGAGCGCGATCTTCGGCGTCGATGCGGGCAAGTGCGACTGCAGGTCGGCGAGCGGCACCTTCTTTAAAGACGGCGTGGGGTGGGAACTGGCCTTGTACCAGCGCCCGATCAGCATACCGCGCGCATGACCTGCGGCGTCCAACCAGTTATGAATGCCGGGATCCTGCAGCGACAGGACCGCCCGCAGTTTGCCATCGGCATCCACGCGAGCCTGCAGCCCATTCAAGCTGCTCTGGCGGTAGACGAGTTCAACCTGATTCCATAGCGAGTCGATGACTTGCACGTTCCAATAATGACACTTCTCCGGCAGCTCAGTTTCCAGGATCAGCGCCTCTTCCGGGCCGATCTCGTAGGCGCATTCGAAGTACGCCTGCGGCCAGTCGCTGCCGTTGCCCAGCTCTTGGAAGGTGGTCAGACGCATCTTGTTGAGGTAGCCGCTGTCGCGCGTGCGGCTCACGCAGCCGATACAAAGTTCCGACAGCCGCTTCACATAGCCGCCGAACAATTCCCGGGTCAGATGGTCAACGGTGTCGGCGGAGAGCCGCGGTTTGAGCGCCGGCGCGTCGAGCCGCTCGATCGCCAGGCGCGCGTCGCGCTCTTTGCCCCAGTCGTAGGAGAATTGCCGCAGCAGGATGAAGCGTGCCTCGGGATGCAGGTACAACCAGTTGCCTTCATATCCCGGGGGGCGCGTCTGACTGAAGACCACTTCAAATGAACTGTCGGCGTTGAGTTTCAGATTGTCGAGATCGTAGTTGTTGAAGCCCGGGCCCGGCGGATCCCCCATGCCAATCATGATTTTTCCGGTGGCGAACCCCACCACCGGTGCATCGCCGCGCTCGCCGACTATCCGGTAAGCCCCATCACCGCGCACGGGCGCGTAGTAGTACACCGCGTCCGGATTCGGTTGCGCGAGGAACACCGAGTTCTCGAATGGCGCCCAGTCCGGGTGGTCTGGATCGGATTGGAAATACAGGAAATACCCCTGAGCGATATTCATCAGCAGCTGTCGATAGAGGTCCGCACGGGCTTGCTCATCGTGCGGACCCCATGTGCGGTCCAGCAGCTGTTCGGCCGGCTTCAGCAAATCGACGTAATGCGACCAGCTGAGCAAGCGGCTCGCCGACTGATTAACTGACATGATGGCTCCGGGAACCAAAGGGCGCCGGGCCGGCGCCAACTCTCGACACTAGAGGACCGCAAGCGTTCTCGCAATCCTCATGTCGGGAAGTGGTGGATTCTCACGTGATCGCGCAGCGCGCCATGGTTGAGCCGAGACCTTGCGCGATCGGCCAGCGTGTGCTGGAGTAAAGATGGCCTTAACCGCTCGTCTGGCCCACCGTGAAAGGAGATTGCATGCTGAAGGCGACAACACTATTCCCTGGTGCGGCCGTGCAGCAGATCGGCTATGCCACCACCGATTGTGAGGAGGCCGTCAGGCGTTATGGCGAACGCTACGGCGTCGCAAACTTTCTACTGCTCCCCAACACCGTTTCGACCATCGCTCCGGGCCGCACTGCCACGATCAATGTCGCGATGGCGTTTGTGAACGGCACCATGATCGAATTGATCGAGCCAGCCGGCGGAGCCGACACGATTTATCGCGAGGTGCTGCCGGCCAGCGGCTTTGCCGTGCGTCACCATCATCTCGGTTACGCCATGTTCAACGACGAGGAGTGGGATGCCATGCAGCGGGAGATCGAGCGCCAGAAGATCGCAGTGGTGTTGAGCGGTGAATCGCCCGGCGTCGTGCGCTACCAGTACATCGACCTGCGCGCCGACATCGGACACTACGTCGAGTATTTATGCTATCTGGGTCAAGGCGGGCAGGAACTGCTGAAGGCCATCCCACACAACAGCTGACTTCCACCCGCGGTGACGACACGAAGCGACTTCGAAGGACATCCGTGCCATGCAAACTCCAGCCTAAAACGCACCGTTGACAGTTCCAAAGCAGCGTTTATATTACTGAACGTTATTCAATTATACATTCCAAGTCCGCTCCGGCAAGCCGGCCGCCCGGACACTTCTCGGGAGTACGGCCGATGTTTCAGCTCAGACTGCGATCCAGGTGCCTGTGGCGCCCGACTACGCCGCAGCTGCCATGAAGCGCCTACGGCAGCTCCGCTGGGGAGGATCGGCTGCGTCGCCGCTTACCCGATCCCGTGAGGAATGAACACTCACAGCGACAGTCTTCTAGCCCAGCGCACGGGAGCGGTCCTGTGTTTGACGCTGAATCGGCCGCAAGCCCGCAACGCGTTGAACCTTGATTTGACGCGCGCATTGGTTGCGGCACTTCGAGAATTCGACGAAGACGCTGCAGTGCGGGTGCTGGTCGTCACCGGCGCCGATCCCGCGTTTTGCGCCGGTCTCGACCTGAAGTCTTTCGCAGATCCGGCCTCGCCGCGGTCCGAAGTCGGTGCGCTGCTCAACGATATGCCGCGACGGCCGAAACCGGTGATCGGGGCGATCAACGGCGCAGCAATGACCGGCGGCCTAGAGTTCGCGCTCGGCTGCGACTTCCTGATCGCCTCTGAAAATGCGAAATTCGGCGACACGCATTCGAAGATCGGCGCGCTGGCGGGCGGGGGCATGAGTTCCAGGCTGCCGCACGCTGTTGGATATCGATGGGCCAAACAACTGAGTTTCACATGCGATCCCATCGATGCGGCAACCGCGTTGCGTATCGGCCTCGTGAACGAAGTCGTGCCGCACGAAGCGCTGCTTGCCCGCAGCATGGCGCTCGCCGACAGCATTGCGCGGCATGACCCGGCGCTGTTGGCCACGGCGAAGCAGGTGCTCGAGCGTGGCTCGCTTACCACGCTCGCCGACAACATCTTCCTGGAGCGCGAGGCTCTGGCCGCCAGCAGGATGCGCGGCGAAGCTCGATGGAAAACCTGACGAGGAGCGGATGCATGCGGTATCTCGAACGTCGCGATCAATTGCCGTCTGAATTTCCGTACATAATGGCTATTTTTAGAGCTTATTCATGAAATATGGTGCTGGGCGCCGCGCGCCGCACGAAAAGGCGACCGCCACTCCGACCTCGACCCGAATCTGGAAGGCGCTCGCCGATCCCACCCGCCGCCGGATTTTTGAGAAGCTTGCCGACGGCGCCAGCCAAGTCGGCGATCTGGCATCGGGCCTGCCGGTAACGCGGTCGGCTGTCTCGCAGCACCTGCGGGTACTCAAAGATGCCGCACTGGTCGAAGTGAGGCGCATGGGCCGGACACGCATTTATTCCGTGCGTAGCGATGCTCTTGCGCAATTCAGCGCTTACCGCGAAGCGATCGGCTCCCAGATGCCGGAGGACCAAGCGCCTCCCGCGCCGGACGCAAAGCGAACGAGGCACCGCGACCGAAGCGCCACCGAGCTGGCTTCCGACCGCGACTATATCGATGAGAGCCTGGCGCACTGGCCGGAAATCTGGCCCCAATACGACGTGCAAGTAGTATCCATGATAACTCGTCTTCAAGTGCTGTCTCGCACGCTGGCCCGCCTTCTGGCCGCGAATACCGCGCGTCATGGATTGACCGAAGGGGAGTATTTCATCCTGAGTACATTGTACCGCATCGGCCGCAGTGCTTCGGCAACCCCAAGCGAACTGGCGCGCCGCTCTCTGCTGTCGCCACCCGGAATCGCCAAACGGCTTGATCGTTTGCAGACCGCTGGCTTCGTAACACGCGCATCGAACCCGCGAGATCGCCGTTCGAGCATTCTGCGCCTGACACCGCGAGGACAGAGGGTCGTCCACGCGATCACGACGAAGCAGCTTGGCTGCGACAACGCCGCGGTATTCGCCATCCCCGATCTCGAGCTCAACCAACTGTCCGCGACACTGCGCCGGCTGTTGAGAGAACTGCCCAGCCCGCGCAAGGGCAGGCATTCGGACAACGGAGTTTAATGCGCAAGTCCGCCCCTGCCGCCGGCGTCAACCCTCGTCGTTCACCCATCGTACTAAACGCTGCAGCGGGAAAAAACCGTCGTGCGGCAGCCCGGTTTCCACGCCGCCGGCCCCACCCAGTTCGACCACGCGCTGTACGCCGGCCGCGGCGAGAGCGTTGCGCAGCTCGGCCCTGCGCGACGACGGGTAAACACCAACCGTCTGGGTCGCCACATTGGCAAAGCGCACGGCATCGGCGAGGCTCGTGACCGGCACTACGTTGACCACGCGCCCATCGGGGTGGAACTCCACCGGGTCCTGCGAACGGATTACCACACCTGGCCCTTCGTAGCCGCCCCAGACACGGTAGAAGTCCTCCATGCCGCGCAGCCCGTCGATCTCTTCGCGCAGATTCTCGGCCAATGGCCGGCCTTCCGCTGACGCGAATATCCGCTCTACGCCCATACGCTCCATGAGCAGTGCGCAATAACGGTCCACCTGCTCGATCGTACCTTCGACGAACTGGAAACGGCTGGACGAGCAGGCCTGTTGTTCGACCAACGTCGCGTCGTTCGCGCCGTGGTCGGCCGCCTCGGCCAGGGTTGCGGCCGATTCAAACGCCTCCCGGCCAATCATGGAGATGGAGGTCTTTGGATCGAACGCGACCAGCTCAAATCCCGGCCCGATGTATTGCTTGGCGCTTCGCAGCGAGCTTTCGCCGCCCCAAGCCACTAGTTTGTCGAAGAATTGCGGCCTGAATAGAGTGCTCTCGACCGCATCGTCGCCGCCGCGCCAATACACCGCGGAGAACGAGCGGGTTACCGGGTGATCCGGCGCGACCGCGGCGAGCGCGCGCAGGACGGCGGTGCCGGCGAACAACTCGTTCGACGGAATCTTCAACAGGTGTACACCCTTGGTCAGTGCACCGCGCACAACCGATTGCGCGGCTACGCCCGGCGCGTTGCCGGCCATAATATGAATCAGGCGCGGCGGGAATGCGCGGATTCGGTGCCGGCGTCCGCTGGGCGCGTCGCGCACTTCTTGCCAGCCGTCGAGCACGCCGGCGCCGCCCAGCTCGTTGCGCACCTGGAATTCCATGCTCTTGCGATCGAAGGCGCGGCCCAGGGTTTCGTACGAACGCTTCAGCACAGGATACGGCAGCGAGCTCGTGCGCGACGCGTATTCCAATGCCTCCGCCATCAGTCCCTGGGGATCTGCGGTGAGCCAATGTCCGGTTTCGGCCAAGAGATCCATGATCTCGCTGAGTGGAGTCTCGAACGCCGGACCCGGCTCCCGGCGCGACCACACCAAAGAATCGAGATCCAGCGCGGGCGTCGTAAAACGTGTGTGCCCGCGACCAAAGACCTGATCCGCGCCGGTCACGAGTTTGCCCTTGACGACGTGGCATACGGGGACGGGGGCGGAAGCCATGAGCGCGTTCATACGGCTATCGCGCCACGGATGTAGGAGTCGATGGTGCCCGCGCAGCCGATGTGGTCGTCTTCTCCGGCCTGGGCGAAACGTCCTATCGTATCCAGAATCACAGGTCCAGGACGCCCGCACGGGCATTTCTCTGAATAGTCCACGGTGACTTTGTCGCCGGTGATGATGCCGCCCCAGCGGCCTTCATAAAGTAGGTCGAGAAAGCCGAAACGCCCGGTGACCTGACCGGAGCCGTCGGTATCGTCCGGACCGAGTAACTTCTCGCCCGGACCGTCGAGCGGCAGCATGATCAGGCCGGGCGGCGCGTGGTAGCGGTCAGCCTGGCAACGCGGCAGCATGGACGCCATTTCCGTCATCCCGTAACTCCCCGGGCGGATAACCTTACCGTAAAACCGATCGACCTGTTCCTTGTAGTCAAGCGGCAATACAACGCCCTTGACACCGCCACCCGCGCCGACGACGGTCTGCGGATGGAATTCGCCGTCGCCGATACCGAGTTCGCGCGCGCGCTTGAGAATGAACATGTGCTGCGCCCACATGCCGGTGAGGTAAATCGGCTGGTGCCGGCGCTCAAGGATCCGGTCCGCCAATGCCACCATATCCTGCATGGTGCGCCTGGCCTTGGCGCCCATGTGCGCCTCGTATGCCTTGATCTCCTGAGGCATCGCCGTGCCTTCCGCCATTTTTTTACGCATCGCGGCATCTTGGCTTACTTCGGAAATCAACAGCGGCTCGCTGAGGGAATAGATCTCACCGTGACGGCCCCAGTTTTCGGCGGTGCTGATGGCAGCCTCGACGGCGCTGTTGCGGCCGACCAGGGGTCCGAGCCAGAACACTGGGCGATCGGCGCTTGCACGGATGAAGGGCCAGCCCACCGTGTATTTGAAGTGGCGGGTCTTCATTGCGCGGTCCTGCATGGTGTGATTGAGAAAGGAGCACTTTCCCGAAGTGCCGCTGGTCGCCAGCACCGCGTGGCCGGCCGACCATAGCCGCTCGAGCCATTCGTCCACATTCTTCACCCCGCCAACATTCACGTTCGATACATTGGCCACCGAGAGCGTTTGCAGCCATTGCAACATGCGGTCCCAGCGGCCGTTTTCGAAGAACGACGCCGGGTAAGACTTGTAAACCGTATGCGTAAACAACAAGGGCACAAGGTCTCCAAAGGAGCGTATCTTCCCAATGCCCGCCTCGTCGGCGCGCCGGCGGAGGAGCGGCATCTGATCCCGCCTCTCCTCGAATAACTCCTGCGCCGCGCGCAAGCGCAACGGTGCGATCTCGGCTGACGGCAGACTGAACGCGTGGTCCGGATCCAGGATCATGTCAACGAGCTGCTTGCGTGTAGGGGTCATGCGCCTTTTCCTCGTGTACGGCCGCCCGTGTACCTTCCATTTTTAGTTTCCAGTGGAAACGAATCTCCCATAGGATCAACCAATTGTCAAATTAATTACCCCCTCAAGTCATCTTATGAATCGCATTTGTTCGGGTAATTAGCGGCACACTACTGAATTGACCTTGGCATGTCTTCTTTCGCGACTGTCCCACAATTGATCCGCGAAGACCAATTACCCGTTAGTGTTAGCTAACATATAGCGGCGCGGGCGATTACGATTGAGTCGGAATACCCTCCGTGTGATGCTTGACTAGCAATCGCCTAGGCGCCGCCATCTGGGTTGCGTTGCTGATCACTGCGGATCTGTGATGGTTGACCACGGCACGCTGTAGTCGCCGACAACGTCCAGCATCTGCTTCTTCACTTCCGGCGTGAGCTTGGGCACCACGTCAAACGCCCGCAGATTGTCGATCAGCTGCGACGGTCTCGATACGCCGAGGATCGCCGTGGTTACATTTGGATTGGAGAGTATCCAGGCGAGCGACAGTTCGGCCAGCGTGCAGCCGAGCTGCCGGGCAACCTTTTCCAAGTCATCGACGATCTGGTTGCGCTGCTTGCCGAGCAAGGCGTCTTGGAAGCGTACCAGATTGGGGTCATCGGCGCGGCTGCCAGCGGGCAGGCCCCCGCGGTACTTGCCGGTCAATGTGCCGCCTGCCAGTGGGCTGAAAACGACAATGCCGAGACCAATGTCGGTGAACAATCGTGCATGTTCCTGATCGACCCGCCTGCGGCGCAGTAGGTTGTACTCGGGCTGTTCGACCACTGGCTTGTGCAGGTGGTGGCGCTCAGCGATTTCCCACGCGGCGCGGATTTCATCGGCGCGCCATTCGGACGTACCCCAGTACAACGCCTTGCCGGACTCGATGATGTTGTGCAGGGCCCAGACGGTCTCCTCGATGGGGGTATTAGGGTCGTTGCGGTGGCAATAAACGATGTCGACGTAGTCCATCTGCAAGCGCTTCAGCGAACCGTTGACGCCGTCGATGAGATATTTCCGGTTGAGCGTGTCGCGCTCATTGGGACCGTCTGAGATACCCCAGAAATATTTGGTCGAAACCACGTAACTGACGCGACGCAGATTGAGCTTTCTGAACAGGCGGCCCATGATCTCCTCCGCCAGTCCGTTGGTGTAAGACTGTGCGTTGTCGAAATAGTTGATGCCGGCATCCAGCGCCAAGGCGACGGTTTCGCCGATCATCTTCTCGTCCATCGCCTTATAGCCCCAGTTACCGGCGCCCAGCGACAGTTCGCTCAGCTTGAGGCCGCAGCGGCCCAGCCTTCGATATTGCATGGTGATGTTTCCCCCTTGTCCCCAATGCCACTTGTTCGGAAATGTGAATAGTGTGCCAAAATGTGGACGAGTTCGCCAGACCGAGCGTATTCTTGGCTCCATAAGCGGCACGAACGGTGCGGAGCCATGAACTCATGAATGCTCGATTGGATATTCAAACGGTACCGCTCTGTCATGTCGGGTACCGCCGGCGTGGTGGAGGCGGGTCTGCCGCACGATGGATTCCTGCGGCTTTCGCGCTTCGTGCGCTGGGTCAATGACGAGTGAGCGCCGCGACGGGGCAGGTGATTGAGGCGCGGGAGGGCGCGATCGCGGTGTTGACGTTGAGCAATCCCGGCAAACTCAATGCCTTCACGCAATCGATGCGCGACGCGCTGACGGACGCCATCAGGCGGGTCAACCTAGATTCCGAATGCCGTGCTGTCGTTCTCACCGGAGCTGACGGTCATTTTTCCGCCGGAGCCGACATACAGGGCTGGGGGGAAACCACCGTACAAGAATGCCGGGCGCGCCTCAAGAAGGGCGGCGCCGCCTTGATGCGCGAAATCATCGCTGGAGCAAAGCCCGTCGTTGCCGCCGTGGAGGGCTACGCCTACGGCGCCGGGCTGGCGTTGTCCTGTGCGGCCGATCATTTGGTCGCTTCCAGCGACGCGAAATTCTGCTGCGCTTTTACCAAGGTTGGCTTCATTCCCGATTTGGCACTCATGTACAGCCTGCCCCGGCGAGTGGGCAGCACCAAGGCCAAACAATTGATTGCGCTGGCTGATACCATCGACGGCGTTTATGCGGAAAAGATCGGGCTTGTCGATGAGACGACGGAGCCGGGGGCCGCACTCGACCGGGCACGGCAAATCGCGTTGCGTTATTGCGAGACGCCGCCGCTCGCGTTCGAATTGATGAAATCGGCATTTGCGCGCGACCTGGAATCCATGATCCAAGCGGAAATCGATTTGCAGCCGTACGCGTGGCTATCTCAGGACCACGAGGAAGGCAAGCATGCCTTCGCGGAGAAGCGCAAGCCGCGCTTTACAGGGCGTTAAAACTCATGAAAGCGTTGCTTTGCGAGTCCTTGGCGCCCAATGCGGTTTGATCGTGGAATAGTCGATCTTCAGCCGGCGAACCTTCATGGCAGAGCCCCTGCGTTGGCGATCCGAGTCAGGTGATGGGCGCTGTCGCCGAATAACACATCGATCATGGTCAACCGTCGGTAGTAGTGCCCGACGGCGCATTCTTCGGTCACACCGATTCCGCCGTGCAGTTGAATGGCCTGCTCGCCCACGAAGCGGCCGGCGCGGCCGACGTACGCTTTCGAGGCGCTCGCGGCCTGACTTCGTTTTGCCGGGTCCGTGTGTTCGGACATCATGGTCGCGTACATCGCCATGCTGCGCGCTTGTTCGATCATCACCAGCATGTCGACTGCGCGGTGCTGCAGGGCTTGAAAGGAGCCTATGGTGGCACCGAATTGTTTGCGTACCTTCATATACTCCACCGTGAGTTCGTGAGCCCTCGTCATGACGCCCACGGCCTCGGCGGCCAGGGCGGCGATGCCAGTGTCTGCGACCGTATCGATGAGGTCCATCGCTCCACCCGGCTCACCGATGAGATCCCGCTCGGCGACGCGCACGTCATCGAGGATGAGATCGGCCGCCCGTGTGCCGTCCTGGGTGCTGTAGCCGCGGCGGCGCACCGCGGCGGCGTCGACCATGAACAACGATATGCCGACGGCGTCTCGTGGCTCGCCTGCGCTGCGCGCGGAAATGATGAACTTATCCGCGGTATCGCCGTGAATCACGAAATCCTTGCGGCCACGGATGCGCCAGGCGCCGCCTTCGTATTGCGCCCGGGTCTGTACCTGCGCGAGATCGTAGCGTGCGGCGCGCTCGGCATGCGCGAATGCAAAGGTTTCGCGTCCGTCGATCAACGCCGGCAGCCAACGCGCCCGCTGAGCGGGATCGGCGCCGAGCCGAAGGCAGGTCCCTGCGAGTATCACGGTGGCAAAATAGGGCTCCAGCGACAATACGCGCCCCATCGATTCCATGGTCAGCATCATTTCCACGGCCCCGCCGCCAAACCCGCCATCATCGGCGCCGAAGGGCAGGCCAAGGAGCCCTATTTCGGCGAATTGGCGCCATAGCGCGCCGCTCCATCCGGCGGCCGACCGCAGGTATTGCTTGCGCTGATCGAAGGTGTACGTGTTCGCAAGCAGACGATGCACGCTTTGCTGCAGCAGCTCTTGGTCCGGTGTGAGATCGAAGTCCATCGAGCGGGTACCTATAGGCCCAAAATGCTTTTGGCGAGAATGTTGTGCTGTATTTCGTTCGATCCGCCGACGATCGACACATGTCTCGCGAAATAATGATTCGGCGCCAGGGTGCGTGCCCAGTCCACCTCATCGTCGCCTTCGCGCAGGCCGCGCAGGAAATCGCCGTCGTATTCCAGGGCTTCGTACCCGGCCACGCTGAGCAGCAATTCCGTCGCGGCCTGCTGCAACTCCGAGCCTTTGATCTTCAATATCGACGTTTTCGGATCCGTTTTACCCGCGGCGCCGCGCGAGCTCTCCGCAATCACCCGCATCTGGGTGATCTCCAGGGCCTTGAGTTCAATCTCGAGCGCGGCGGCGCGTTTGAGAAAATTCCAATCCTGCGCGAGGGTCGATGAGCCCATGGGGATTCGTTCCGCGAGCATTCTGGCGCGCCGCAACCGCATTTTTGAGATGCCCACCCGCGCAATCCCACTGCGCTCGTGGCCCAGGAGATACTTGGCGTAGTCCCAGCCCTTGTTTTCCTCGCCAACGCGGTTGGCAACGGGGACGCGCACATTCTCGAGAAACATTTCATTCGTTTCATGATTACCGTCGATGGTGATGATCGGCCGCACCGTGATACCCGGCGACTTCATGTCCATGAGCAGATAGGAAATCCCCTGTTGTTTTTTGGCGCTCGGATCGGTTCGCACCAGCAGGAAGCACCATTCGGCATGATGCGCGGTGGAGGTCCATAGCTTCTGACCGCTGATCACATAGTCATCGCCGTCGCGCACGGCCTGCGTCCGCAGCGAGGCCAGATCAGACCCGGCGCCGGGCTCGGAAAATCCCTGGCAGAACCAGTAGTCGAGACTGGCAATTTTGGGGAGGAAATGAGCCTTTTGCCGGTCATTGCCGAATGCAATCAGCACCGGGCCGATCATGTTGACATTGAAGGACAGCGGTTCGGGCGCCGGCGCCATATGCAGTTCTTCCTTGAAGATGTATTGCTTGACGGGGCTCCAGCCCGTTCCACCCCAGTCGCGCGACCACGCGGGAGTAGCCCAACCCTTTGCGTGCAGAATCCGTGTCCAACGCTTGAGTTCCTCCTTGGATAGCCGCTGTCCCAGCACCACTTTTCCGCGGATGTCGGGCGGCAGGGCATGACGGAAAAACTCGCGTACCTCTTCGCGAAACGCGAGTTCTTCGGAAGTAAAGCTCAGATCCATGAGGATGTCCCGGTCATTCGGTCGTAAGTTCTTCGATCGTCATTCATTCGATCAAGCGCTCGCGGCGCCATCGTTGGATGCATTGCTCATCAACCCAGGATGCCAACGCCGCGGTGGTATTCGCGGGCGTTACCGGCTGCGGCAGCGTCGGCACATCCGGAACCGTGCGGCTGAAGCGCGGCGCGGGTGCTGGCTGCAGAACATCGTCCACGCTCACGAATGTCTGCCGGGCCGCCAAATGCGGATGCATCGGCGCCTCCTGCCAGTCGAGCACGGGCGCCACGCAGGCATCGCTGGCGGCGAATATCGCGCACCATTCGGCGCGCGTCTTGCCGCGAAAGACTTGGGACAACCGGATCTTGGCACGCGGCCAATGATCCTTGTCCAGTTGGGCGCCGAGCGCGGACGGCTCAATGTGCAGAAGCCGCAAAAACTCCGCGTAGAATTTCGCCTCGAGCGGACCCACCGACAGCCACTTGCCGTCGGCGCATTCGTAAACGTCGTAGAAAGGCGAACCGGAGTCGCCGATGTTGCTGCCGCGCTGCCCCTGCAGCATGCCCGCCGCGTGCATCCCGAAAAACGTGGTCGCCAATGAAGCGGTGCCGTCGACGATGGCCGCGTCGATGACTTGACCTAAGCCGGAGGTGCGCGCTTCGAGCAGGGCGCTCACGATGCCAAGCGCCAGGTACAGCGAACCGCCGGCATAATCGCCGACGAGATTCAATGGGATGGTGGGCGGCGAATCGGCGCGGCCGATGGCATTCAACACCCCGGTAATGGCAATGTAACCGATGTCGTGGCCCGCCGTCTGCGCCAGCGGGCCGCTTTGACCCCAGCCGGTCATGCGCCCGTAGACAAGCTTGGGATTGCGGGCAAGGCAGGGCTCCGGGCCCAAGCCCAGGCGCTCGGTGACCCCGGGCCTGAAGCCCTCAATCAATGCGTCCGCTTTGGAGACGAGTTCAAGCGTGAGCTCGACGGCACGGCGATCCTTCAAATCCAGCGCGATCGATTTGCGATTGCGCAGCAGGAGGTCGTATTTCAGGGGACGCTTGATCCCGAGTTCCGCAGGCTGCTTACGGTCGATGCGCAATACCGTCGCGCCGAGGTCTGCGAGCAGCATGGCGCACATCGGGGAGGGGCCGACGCCGGCCAGTTCGACGATGCGGATTCCAGCCAGTGGTCCCATGTCAACGCTTGCGCATCGCGTCCCATTGCGCATCGGTCCAATCGTGCATGGCGCGATTGCTCGGGCCTCCCACGCCTTGCATCCAGCGGCCGCCGTCGATGACGATGAGATCGCCGGTGATATAGCTCGATTCGCCGGCAGCCAGAAACGCGAACAGGTTGGCGAGTTCGGCGTGCTCGCCGACCCGCCGCAGCGGCACGCTCTTCTGCTGCGGTTCGACCTGAGATCCGGGCGGATACAGCTTTTCCCACGCGCCTTCGGTGGGGAAGAGGCCCGGCGCCACCGCGTTCAGGCGGATGTTGTGGGGCCCCCATTCGACGGCGAGACTGCGCGTCATGGCGACGATGCCGGCTTTGGCGGCGGCGGAGGGCGCGGTGAAGGCGGCTCCGGTGAACGAGGGCGTCGACGCGACGCTGAGTACCGTGCCGCCGCGTTGAGCATCGATCCAGCGGCGGCCACATGCGACGGTGCAATAGAAGGAGCCGTGCAACACAATGCCGAGCACGGCATCGATGGCGCGCGGAGACAGCTTTTCGGTCCGCGCGATGAAGTTGGCCGCGGCGTTATTGACCAGCACATCGAGCGGCGCTTCGTTCCAAATCTTCGCCATCATCGCATCGACGCTCGCGGCATCGCGGACGTCGCAGGAAAGCGCTCGAGCCTTGCCGCCGGTCGCCTCGGCGAGTTCGGCGGCAGCCGCCTCCAGCACTTCGAGACGCCGACCGCAAATGAAAAGTTCCGCACCGAGTTCCAGGTAACGCTTGCCGATACTCTTACCGAGACCGGTGCCCCCGCCCGTGATGAGAATGCGCTTGCCTGCCAATAGATCATTTCGAAACATGGGTTTAGTTCGCTCGTTTGCTCTCTCGCCCCAGCAGCGAATTGGCGATGATATTACGCTGGATTTGATTGGTGCCCTCGATGATCTGCACCACCTTGGCGTCGCGGAAGTAGCGGGCGATCGGATATTCCGCGGAGACGCCGGCGGCGCCGAACAATTGCACGGCGTCGGTCGCCACCTTCATGGCGGTATCGGAGGCGAAACACTTGGCCATTGCGGCGAAGCGGGCCATTTCCTGGCCGGTAACGCCTTGGTTGACCATCGAGGCCGCCTTGTACGTAAGCTGCCGGGCGGCCTCGGTCTGCATCGCCATATCGGCGATCATCCAACGCAGACCCTGGAAATCGCTGATTGGTTGGCCAAACGCCTTGCGGCCCTGGATGAATGCGATGCTGTGATCGATCGCACCCTGCGCGATGCCCACCGCGCGGGCGGCGACGATAGGACGGCTGGTGTTGAACGCCTCCATCACGAGCTTGAAACCGCCACCGCCCTCGGGACCCATGCGGTTGGCCGTCGGGATGAACACATCGTCGAAGAACAGGGCGACGGAGAAGCCCTTGGTCCCCCGCTCCACGATAAAGAGGTTGATGCTGTCCTTGCCGTCGGCATTGGGTATCTTTGCAGCAACCAATACGAAGTCCGCGACATCCGAATTGGTGCACCAGATCTTGGCGCCGTTCATCCTGTACCCGCCCGGGACCGGCACGGCACGCGTTTTGATGCCGGAGACGTCGGAGCCGCTCTGTGCCTCGGTGGTGGAAAAGGCGCCGCGGAGATGGCCGCCGGCCAGTCCCGGCAGAAAGCGCGCCTTTTGCTCGTCATTGCCGGCGGCGAGCAAGGCGCCAAAGGCCACCCATTGCACCACCAACAGATATCCGGTGTTGTAGCAAATACGTCCGAATTCCTCGACCGCGATGCAGGCGCTCAACATATCCCCGGTGCCGCCGTATTCGGCTCCGAACGGCAGAGCGAACAGCCCAAGATCCTGCAGCATGTCGAACATGTCCTGAGGATATTCCGCGGTGCGATCGATGGCGTCGGCACGCGGCGCGACCTTTTCTCGCGCCACCTTGCGAATCAGATCTTGGACGGTGAGCTGATCGTCGGTGAGTGCGTAGGTCACTAAAAAAGCTCCGCAAAGTAAGTTTTCGAGCGTTTTCGGCCCTTAGGAAGGCCAATTCGTGGATCGCAACCGTTGACAGCCGCGGGCCAGCCGTTAATATAGTCGAACGGCGTTCAGAAAAACAGCAGTAGGGCAGGGACTGCATACGCCGTAGAATTTGCCGCTCTGCGGAATTCTTTTGGCTACGGCTAAGCGAGGGCTCATGAGCACAGCGGTCAGGTTTCCGGCGGGCGAACGCGCGATTCGCAATGACTTCGTCCCCAAAGAAGCCTATATCTCACGAGAATTTGCGGCCCTCGAAGCGCAGCGCGTTTGGCCGCGCACCTGGCAGGTCGCCTGCCGTGAGGAGGAGATCCCCAAGCCCGGCGACTTCGTCACCTACAATGTTTTGGATGAATCCATCATCGTGGTTCGTGCCGCCGCCGACCAGATCAAGGCGTTTCACAATGTGTGCCAGCATCGGGGCCGGCGGCTGACCGAGGGCTGCGGGCGCACCAACGCGTTCATGTGCCGCTACCACGGCTGGACGTGGAAACTCGACGGGTCGCTGGCGAAAGTACTGGCGCGCGACGAATGGGATGGCTATCCGGACATGCGCGATGAGGACATTCGACTGAAGGACGTCAAGGTCGGTGCCTGGGGGGGATTCGTGTTCGTCAACATGGATCCGAATGCCGAACCGCTCGCCAAATATCTCGAGCCCATGCCCGAGCATGTCGATTGCTTCGAATTCGAGAAGCTGCGCTATCGCTGGTACAAGTCGATCCGTCTGCCGTGCAATTGGAAAGTGGCGCTCGAGGCGTTCAACGAGGGGTACCACGTCGCCGCGACGCACCCGCAGCTGTTGGATATTGCGGGAGACGATGAAACACGCAGCTTTGCCATGGGCAAGCACGGCATGTTCGGCTACCCCACGTCCAAGCGCCCACTCGGTGCGCCCAGCCCGCGCACCGGCAAGCCCATGCCGGAGGATCTGCGCCCGGGCTTGGTGGCCTTTTATCAGGAGATGGAGGACACGCTCAAGGCGATTTTCAGCGAACGCGACAACCGCGCCGTGAAACGAATCATGAGCGACGTGCCGGCGGGCACGGGACCCATGGAGGTCTTTCTCAAGGGCATCGAGTTTCAACAGGAAGCGGCCCTCGCCGAAGGCGCCGGGTGGCCGGACGTGACGCTCGAACAATTGGGTAAGGCGGGAACCGATTGGCATGTCTTTCCGAATCTGGTGTTCTTGATGTGGCACGACGGCGTACTCGCCTATCGAGCACGCCCCGACGGCGCCAATCCCGATTCCTGCATATACGACATCTGGTCGCTGGTCCGGTACGCCCCCGGCAAGGAGCCGCCGCTGAAGCGCGAGTTCTTTTACGGCCCCGACGATTGGAAAACCAACGTGGTCGAGAATTTCGGCCTGATTTTATCGCAGGATTTTCAGAACATGGGCGAGGTGCAGCTCGGCATGAAATCGAGCGGCTTCGAGGGCTCGCGCACGAATCCATTGCAGGAAGGGACGGTCACCAATTTTCATCGCACGCTCTATAACTACGTGTACGGCTCGGTGGTAGGCCATGACGAACTGGGACGATAGTTTCGACTTTGTCATCGTCGGCAGCGGCGGCGGCTCCATGTGCGCCTCGCTGCTGTGCAAGTCGCGCAGCAAGAGGGCGCTGATCGCCGAGAAACAGGCGAAGGTGGGCGGTTCGACCGGTTTCTCAGGCGGCGTCTGGTGGTTACCCAACAATCCGGTGATGAAGCGGGCGGGCGCCCTGGATTCCTTCGAACGTGCCAGGACTTATTTCAATGCGGTGGCTGAATATCGCGGCCCGGGCAGCTCAGAGGCACGCCGTGATGCGTTCTTGAAGACGTCGCCCGATCTCGTCAATTTCCTGGAATCCGCGGGAATGCAATTCCGCTATGCCGACGGGTGGTCCGATTACTACGACACCTTGCCCGGCGGCGAGCCCCGCGGGCGCTCGTTGGTCGCAAAATTGTTCGACATCAACGAACTGGGCGAGTGGAAAGACAAGCTGTCGATGTACCCGGGCGCACATATGCCCATGGGGTCGGAGGAGTACCCAACGTTGTTTCTTGCCAAGCGCACCTGGGCCGGTAAGCGCATGGCGCTCAAGCTCGCATGGCGGATGCTGAGTTCGAAGCTGCGCGGTCAGGATCTGCGCGCGAACGGCGCCGCGCTCCAAGGCCGCATGCTGCAGATCGCGTTGCGCGAGAAGCTGCCCATCTGGACCGAGGCGCCCGTGCGGGACTTCATCGTCGAAAACGGACGTGTCGCCGGCGTTCGCGTCTTGCGCGGCGGGCGCGAAATCAATGTCGAGGCCCGCGACGGCGTCCTCATCAACGCCGGCGGATTTTCGCGCAGCCGCGAGATGCGCGAACAGTTTCAGCCCAAACCGAATTCCTGGAGCTGGACCAACGCGAATCCGGGCGACACCGGTGAAGTATTGCAGGCGGCGATGCGTCTTGGTGCGGCAACCGACTGCATGAATGAAGCCTGGTGGGTCATCACCTCGTTGGCACCCGGCGAAAAACTGCCCGAGGGCGCGATTAATTCGAACGGCGTCGCGATTCCGTTCATGCACCACCTCGACTTGTCGTTGCCCTTCTCCATGATGGTCGATCAGAGCGGCGAGCGCTTCTGCGACGAGGCGGGCGCGTACATGGAAATCGGTCAGCGGATGTACGTCCGCCACGCGGCGACCGGCAAGGCGGTTCCGAGTTGGCTCATCATGGACAGCCGGCAACGCAAGTTTTATCCCTGGGGTACGGCGGCTCCCGGCAAGATCCCGCAGGCTTGGCTCGACAGCGGCTACTTGAAGCGCGCCAACAGCATTGCCGAGCTTGCCGAGATTTGCCGAATCGACAAGGGCGGCCTCGAGAAGACCGTGTCGCGATTCAATGAATTCTGCCGCACCGGCGTCGATGCCGATTTCGGCCGCGGCGGCCGGGCGTTCGACCGCGCCCACGGCGATCCGTCGGTCACGCCCAACCCGAATCTCGGCGCAATCGAAAGCGCTCCATTCTATGCGGTAGCGATGTATCCCGGCGATGTTGGCACCGCGGGAGGGCTGGTAACGGACGAATTTGCACGCGTGTGCCGCGCCGACGGTTCGGTGATCGCGGGATTGTACGCCACCGGAAATTCCACGGCCTCCGTGTTCGGGCGGTGCTATCCCGGCGCCGGGGCCAGTATAGCGGCGTCCTTCATTTTCGGTTATATCGCGGCAGCACACGCGAGCGCGAGTTCACAAATGCGGAACCCGGTTCCGCGGGAGCATGCCGCATGAATCAAGCCTCGCAGCCAACGCCGCCGATTTTGATCGATATCTATCGGCGCATGAGTTTGATCAAGCAAAACGATGAGCGGTTTCTATCGACCATCAAGGCCGGCAAAATCGTGGCGCCCTATTATTCGCCGCGTGGACAGGAGGCGATCCCCTCAGCGGTATCGGTCTCCTTGAGCAACGAAGACTATATCTGCACCATTTATCGCGGATTCCACGACATGTTGGCGAAGGGGGTGCCCCTCAAGCTGCTGTGGGCGGAAGTGGCGGGCCGTGCCACCGGGACCTGCAAGGGCAAGGGCGGTCCGATGCACATTACGCATCCTGCGAGCGGCGTCATGGTGACGACCGGAGTCGTCGGCAGCTCGATGCCGATTGCCAATGGTCTGGCGCTGGCCGCGCAAATTCGCGGCGAGAAGCGCGTGACGGTGGCGTACTTCGGGGACGGCGCCTCGAACATCGGCGCCTTTCACGAGGCCTTGAACATGGCGGCCGTGTGGAAACTGCCCGTGGTGTTCGTCTGTCAGAATAACGGCTACGGCGAGCATACGCGCTACGAAGTCGCGACCTCCGCGGCGCACGTCGCCGATCGTGCCGCCGCATACCGGATACCCGGCGTGACGGTTGACGGCAACGATCCGTTGGCCGTGTATGCAGCGGCGAAGGCAGCCATCGATCGCGCCCGTGCGGGACAGGGTCCGACTTTGCTCGAGGCCACGACGTTCCGTTTTAACGGACACGTGTTTGGCGATGCGGACGCCTACATGCAGAAGGGCGAAAAGGCGGCCGCCATGACGCGCGACCCGGTACCGAAATACCGCGCCTGGTTGGTCGAGCGGCAAATTGCCGACGAAGGCACGCTGGCGGCGATCGAGGCGCGCATCGGCGCCGACATCGATGCGGCCGTGGAATTTGCATTGGGCAGTCCCAGCCCCGATCTTGCGGAATTGCAACTCGATGTGTTCGCTGCGGAGACCAGCGTATGAGTGCCAATCCAACGGGAGCCAAGTCGAAGTCCGTCAATACCATTCAAGCGGTCAATATGGCTCTCGATGAGGCCATGGCGCTGGACCCCAATGTCATCCTGCTCGGCGAGGACATCGCGGACGCGGAAGACGGCGGTGTGGTCGGCGTCACCAAGGGACTCTCGAGCAAGTATGGCACCGTGCGCGTGCGCACGACGCCGATTTCCGAGCAGGCCATCATTGGCGCGGCGATCGGCGCGAGCATCGTCGGTATGCGTCCGGTGGCGGAAATCATGCTCATGAATTTCACGACGGTGGCGATGGACATGATCGTCAATCACGCCGCCAAGCTGCGGTTCATGTCGGGCGGGCAGACGCATGTACCGATCACCATTCGCACCATGACGGGGGCGGGCTTCGGCACCGGCGGCCAGCATGCCGACTACCTGGAGGCTTGGTTCGCACACACCGCCGGCATCAAGGTCGTGGCGCCGTCGTCGCCGGCGGATGCCTACGGTCTGATGTTGTCCTGCATATTCGATGACGATCCCTGCCTGTTCATCGAAAATATGCCGTCCTATTGGAATCCGGGCACGGCACCGGAGCCAGGGTTGCGGATCCCGCTGGGCAAAGCCCGTGTCCTGCAAGTCGGCAGCGACGTGACGCTGGTGAGCTACAGCCGGACCGTGTCGGATTGTACGGCGGTCGCGAATAAACTCGAGGCGGAAGGTGTGAGTGCCGAAGTCATCGACTGGGAAAAACCGGGCGCGCCGTGATCGTTCACGAGGCGGTGACTCCATTCGGCGTGGGCGCGGAAATCGCGTCGCGCATCAACGAGGAGTTATTTGGGCAGTTACACGCCCGGGTCGAGCGCGTGGGCGCCAATTTTTCCCCGGTACCGTTCGCAAAGCCCCTGGAGAGCGCCTTCGTTCCCACCCAGGCTCGCATCGAAGCGGCCGTGCGTACCACATTGAAACAACGGAGTAAGTAGAAGGCGCATGAGTACCGAAGTGTTGTTGCCGAAGATTGGGTTTTCCATGAACGAAGCGACTTTGAGTCAATGGCTGATCGCCGACGGCGCACAGGTCGCGGCCGGCGAACCCCTGTACTCGATCGAGAGCGAGAAATCGGTCGAGGAGATCGAATCCCCCGCGAGCGGGACGCTCAAGATCATGGCGACGGTGGGGGAGACGTATCAGGTAGGTACGGTCCTCGCGGAAATAGGCTAATGAGCGGGTCCGGTGACATCGGGCTCACTCCGAGACCGGCGCATGTTCCGCCGGATCTGGTGGTCGATTTCGACTATCGGGACTTTCCCGGGCATGACAGCGACGTGCATCTGGCGTGGAAGCAATTGCATCAGGGACCGGATTTGTTTTGGTCGCCGCGCCACGGAGGCTACTGGGTGGCCACCCGGGCCGATGATATCGACGTCATGCAAATCGATCATGAGCGATTTTCCTACCGGTCCATCACGGTTCCGTCGGAACCCG
>WNFQ01000666.1_pt1 | contig 23131 bp, 23 predicted proteins | sample 5400171 | NCBI WGS metagenome assembly WNFQ01 (sample SAMN13153356, study PRJNA577476) | soil metagenome | isolation source: 20 cm soil under Madrone tree | place: USA:California | collected 2016-06-14 | reverse complement strand
GTGGCGCGAGCGGCTCTGTGCCGCCATCGCGGAGCAGAGCCCGGTGGCCGCCGGCGCCCTGCTCACCAGCCCGGGGCCGATCGGCGCGGTAACGGAGAAAGCCGAGGCTTTTCGGGCGACCGGCGCCGTGGCCTGCGATATGGAAAGCTTCCACGTGGCGGAAGTGTCCGCCGCTCACAACCTGCCGTTCATCGCCGTACGCGTGATCGTGGACACGGCGGGGGACGTGCTGCCGCAGGCGGTCGTGGCGGCAAGCCGCGAGGGTCAAGTCAATATCCCTCGCCTCATCGGCGGCCTTGCCATGGCTCCCCTGGGTCTCATCGGGTTGATCCGCCTGGCGAGAGCCTACCGGGCGGCCGCCCGTTCGCTGGCGGCGGTCGCCGTCGCTCGCGTCGCATGAAGGCGCTGGTCACCGGTGCCACCGGTTTCGTCGGCGCGGCCGTTGCAAGGGCCTTGGATGCAGCCGGTTGGCAGGTCCGGGTCCTGGTACGCCGGGGCTCGGATCGCAGCAATCTTCAGCCGCTTGCCTGGAACGCCGTGGAGGGAGACCTCGCGGACTCGAGTTCGCTCGACCGCGCGCTCGAAGGTTGCGCGGGATTGTTTCACGTTGCGGCGGACTATCGGCTGGGAGCGCGCGACCCCACGCAGCTCTATCGCACCAATGTCGAAGGAACCCGCAACATCTTGACTGCTGCCCGCACGGCGGGAGTTCCGCGAATCGTCTACACGAGCAGCGTTGCGACCATCGGCATTCCATCGGACGGTTCGCCCGGAGAAGAGCGGACTCCGGTGGCCCTGGGCAATATGATCGGCCATTACAAGCGGTCGAAGTACCTCGCGGAAGAAGTGGCGCGGGATGCGGCTCGGATGGGCATGTCGGTGGTCATCGTCAATCCATCGACGCCGGTCGGTCCGGGCGATATCAAGCCCACGCCGACGGGACAGCTAGTGCTGGATGCCGCGTCCGGCCGGATGCCTGCCTATGTGGATACCGGACTCAACATCGTGCATGTGGACGATGTTGCCGCCGGACATCTGCTGGCCTTCGAGCGCGGCCGGGCGGGTGAGCGCTACATTCTGGGCGGCGAGGATATGACGTTGCGGATGATTCTCGGGCAGATCGCGGGGCTGGTCGGACGCGCGCCGCCGCGCGTCCGTCTGCCGTATGCCGCGGTGTTGCCCGTGGCGTATGTCGCCGAAGCCATAGCCAAAGTCTCGGGCCGCAGCGGCCGCGTGACGCTCGAAGGCGTGCGCATGTCGCGAAAGCGCATGTTCTTCTCGAGCGCCAAGGCAGTCGATGAGCTCGGGTACCGCTGGCGGCCGCCGCTCCAGGCGTTCGAAGATGCGCTGCGATGGTACCGCGAGCGCGGCCTTCTATCCTGAGTGCGGCCGAACGACGGAAAGCTCGAAGAAGGCGGGATTGGGCAGGCCAAGCCACGCCCGATCAAATGCTGGCGGGCAGCACTCGATATGCAAATTTTGCAAGAGCCGGCACCAGCCGCGGGCGCAGCAGACGCGCGTCGTACTGTCCCATGCGCCGGTCGTTCTCGCTGAGGCATACTTCCAGCAGCGAGTGCAGAGTGACGGAATCGCCCACCTCTTGATGCGCACTCATCGTGAAGTTATCGCTGGAATCGCTCGCGCCGCCCATGGTGCGCGCCGTCTTGATGCGGCTCGCCACCTGCTTCAGGATGATCCAGGCGCAGCGCGCCCTGAACCCCGGCCTCTTCCACCATGGGAGTTGGGACCGGCGGTACTTCACCCAGTTGACGAAGAACAGGATATGACGCGCCTCCTCCTGCACGATGGGTTCGAAAATCGCGATCAACTCCGGTCCGAAGAAACCTGATTTCTTCGCCAGCGCGAACAGGCCGAAGGCAAAAAAGGAATCGAAGCATTCGCCGAATCCGGCGAACAGAAAATCGTTCTCCAGAGAATGTGGTTCGAAGCGCGGCGGCATCTCCACCTTGATCCGATAGTGCGAGGTGAGGGCAACCAACAAACGTGCGTGGCGATTCTCCTCGAACCCCTGCATCTCGATGGCTTTGCGGATCTCCGGATCCGGCTCGAGCAGGGCCGCGGCGGCAACGGTATTGGATGTGATGTTTTCGGTGGCCACGGCTTCCTGCCAGAACGGCAGAGCGGTGAGCCGCGCCCGGCTCGGTTCCGCCAATTGCGGCCAGACGATCGATTCGGGAACGAAGTCGACGTGGGAGTCGAGAAAGAACCGGGCGAGAATTTGCCGGTGCTCCTGGGAGCCTACTTGAATCGTCGGCGCGGCTGCGCTCATTGTTTGATCCTTTCCATCTCGGTCCATGTCCTGCACGAGGCAGCTCTTCGCGGCGGCGCCCATCGTCGGACGGGCTCCCGGCGCGGAGGCTTCTCGAGCGGTTATCGTTCTTAGGCTATCATTCTTGCATGGATGAATTTCACGACAATCGCGCGACTACCGCAAGTACGATCGCGGATGCCGACTCCCTCATTCTGGTGGACGAAGCCGATCAAGGGGTCGGGCACTTGAGCAAGGTGTTGTGCCATACGGGCCGCGGCGTCCTACACCGGGCGTTTTCATTGCTGATATTCAATGGCAGCGGCGAATTGCTCTTGCAAAAGCGATCGGCGTTCAAACGCCTGTGGCCGTTGTATTGGTCGAATAGCTGCTGCAGCCACCCGCGCAGGGCCGAGACCATGGAGGCGGCGATTCACCGCCGCCTGTACGAGGAACTCGGGCTGCGCTGCCCGCTGCATTTTCTGTTCAAGTTCCAATACCAGGCGCAATTCGACGAAACGGGCGCCGAAAACGAGCTTTGTTCTGTGTTCATCGGACGCGCCGCCGAACCCGTCAAGATCAACAGCGACGAAATTCTCGCCTGGCGCTGGATCAGTCCGGACGCCCTGCGGAGGGAAATGGCGGCCGGCCCGGGGAACTTTACCCCATGGTTCATGCTCGAATGGGCTCGGATTTGGCGGGATCACCGCGCCCGAATACTCGATTTGCAGTTTGAATTGGGCTCTTAGGCTCTCTCGCGGTAATATAGCTCATGGCCATTCCATTGCTTCAGATGTACAAGGTCGCGCGATATATCGCCGGCCGCAAGCTGCGGGGCGACAAGCGCTATCCGCTCGTGCTCATGCTGGAACCACTGTTCCAGTGCAATCTCGCCTGCTCCGGCTGCGGGAAAATCGACTATCCGAAGGAGATCCTCCAAAAGCGGGTCAGCGTGGAGGACGCCATGCGTGCGGTCGACGAGTGCGGTGCGCCCATCGTCTCCATTCCCGGCGGCGAACCGCTCATTCACAGGGAAATGCCGCAAATCGTCGCCGGCATCGTCGCGCGCAGGAAATTCGTCTATCTCTGCACCAACGCGATTCTGCTGTCCAAGCATATCGACGAATATCAGCCTTCGCCCTATCTCACGTTCTCGATCCATCTGGACGGCAATCGGCAGCGCCACGACGAGTCGGTGTGCCAAGAGGGAGTTTTCGACAAGGCCGTGGCGGCAATCCAATTGGCCCGCGACAAGGGCTTTAGGGTCACCGTCAATTGTACTTTGTTCAACGGCGAGGACCCGGCGGACGTGGCGGATTTCTTCGATACGGCGACCGAGCTCGGCGTCGAGGGAATCACGGTGTCTCCGGGATACAGCTACCACCATGCACCGAAACAGGACGTGTTCCTGGCGCGCAACGCCAGCAAGCAGCTGTTCCGCAGCATTTTCAGCCTGCGCCGCCGCCCCTCCGGCATCTCGTGGTCGTTCAATCACTCCGCGCTGTTCTTGGATTTTCTCGCCGGCAACCAGACCTATCAGTGCACGCCATGGAGCAATCCCACCTACAACATATTCGGTTGGCAGCGTCCTTGCTACCTGCTCTCCGACGAGGGGTATGCGCCGAGCTACAAGTCGCTGATCGATGACACCGAGTGGGACAAGTACGGTGTCGGCAAGAACCCGCGCTGCGACAACTGCATGGCGCATTGCGGGTTCGAGGGTACGGCGGTCAACGACGCGTTCAGCAATCCGCTCAAGGCCTTGAAAGTCTGGTTGCGCGGGCCGCGCATCGCCGGTCCGATGGCACCCGACTTACCCATCAGATATGCCGACGGTGCCCGCCGTGGCACGGTCGCCGAGATACCGCTCAGTGAGATCAAGCGCGTAAGCCGGGAGAGCGCGTGAGGCTCGAGCCCTACGGGATCTTTATCGCGTGAACGACGCAGTCGATCGTCTGATACGGACGCCGGACGAGTCTGAGGGCACCGATGCATTCGGCGCGCAGCTCGAAACATGGCGCGTGCGCATGGAACACGCGCTCGCGGCGCGCCTTCCGGAACCCGATAAGGTTCCGGCCCGCCTGCACGAGGCCATGCGCTACAGCGTATTGGGCGGCGGCAAGCGCATAAGGCCGGCATTGCTGTTCGCCACCGCGCGCACCCTGGGCTTGTCGGAGGACGAGGTCGAGGCCGCGGCATGCGCCATCGAACTGGTGCACGTGTATTCGCTCGTGCACGATGATTTGCCGTCGATGGACGACGACGACATGCGCCGTGGCCGGCCGACCTGCCACAAGGCTTATGATGAGGCCACGGCACTGCTGGTGGGCGACGCTCTGCAGCCGCTGGCGTTTCAATTGCTGGTGAGCGATCCCAAGCTTCCGGCTTCGCCGGCGATACGCCTGCGCTTGGTCGATATGTTGGCGCAGGCCATCGGCACCTTTGGCATGGCGGGAGGCCAGGCGATCGATCTGGCCGTTCAGGGCATGCGGCTCGATATCGGTCAGGTGGAGGACATGCACGCGCGCAAGACCGGAGCCGTGATTCGCGCCAGCGTCTTGATGGCCGCCGAATGCGTTCCCTCGCTGGATGCGAATCTCTATGCGGCGCTGACCCGATTCTCTACGGCCGTGGGTCTGGCCTTCCAGATTCAGGACGACCTGCTGGACGTGACCGGCGATGCGTCGATGTTGGGCAAGGCGACCGGAGCGGACAGCGAACGTGCAAAGCCCACCCATCCGGCCGTCATCGGCATACCGGCCTCGCAACAACGAGTCCGGCTGCTGCACAGTCAGGCGATCAATGCGCTGGCGCCTTTCGGCGATCGTGCGGAAACCCTGCGTTCGCTCGCCAATTGGTTGCTGTCCCGGCAGTACTGACACCCAAGCGGGCGTGGCCTGTTGGCCGTGTGCGCTTTCATCTGCATCGTCAATCCGCTCCCGGCTCCCGCGATAACCGCTGACGTGGCCAAGCGGCGCGGGCGCAATCAGGTCCAGATGGCGCCCGCGCCGGCCGCATGGCATTGCAGCATTGCATGTGACCCGTCCGCCGTCGCACAATGGCGACGCGCTTATCACTGACACCGTCTTGCCATAAGCTGCGCTTACGATCGATGTCGATCGGGTAACGCGGCTTGAGCCTAAGGGATGTCACCGCGGAAATTCCAGGCGTCGCCTGGGGGATGTCACCGGTGCACCGCAGTGCGATCAGTCATTCACGTCTCATGCGTGAATCCACGGACCGGATAGAGATTGCGTTGCGAAGCGACGATGACAGGGAGTACCTGATTGCACATCGTCTGTCGGAAAGCTCGAGGACCTGGGAGCTGTGGGAGAACGAGCATTCGGGCCTCATGCGCCATGTCGCCGACTACGGCGTCTTGCGAACCCAGGCGGCCGCGCTCAGACAGACGGCGCTGCGCCTGATTCACGGCAAGGCACTGTTCGAATATCTGAGGCGCAAGGAAGTGCGGGGCGCCGACCGGACCCGGATCATGAATCATTTCTACCCGGCCCGCGGCTATCAGTACGCCGTCATCGCCGAGCACGGTGCCTTTGTGCGCAAGGCGTGCAGCTACCTGTGCGCGAGTCATGTGGGAACCGGCCTGGTCCAGGACCCCGTGTTTCTCGATCCCATGCAGCATTACGAAAATCTGTATGCCGAGTACTTCGATCTCTATTGCTCCACTTTATTTCCCGTGGGCGGCGCCGAGTCGGCTTCCGAGCGCTCCTTGCTGCCCCTGCTCAAGCATCAGCTCAACGAGTGGCGCTGGATCATCCTGAATCCGCGGGAGAGTCTGCAGCGCGTCAAGCGTGAGCGCGAAATTCGCCGGCCGACGGGCGAAACCCAACGGCTCCCGCATCTCAAGCTGCGGCCCAGGAGCCTGTCTGACTAATGATCGCCGTCACGAGGGCGCCCGCAGTAGGCGCATCATTAGTCAGACAGGCTCCCAGGGACGGCGGTTAGCGGCTCAAGTCAGCGCCGCTTTCCGTTCCTTCGTGGAGGGTGGTGTCCACAGATAGATCCAAGTCTCCGTCAGCGGCCTGCCATTGATGCGCAGGTACAAGCGCATATCGATGGGCTCGACGCTGTCATCGGCCGGCTTGACGTCGAACAGCGCGCGGTAGCCGTGAAATTCCTCGACGTAGTGCGCCGTGACATGCTCGGTCTGACCGTGCGAGACGGTGATCACCGCCTCGACGGGAGCGTCTTTGGGCAGAGCACCCAGTTCGCCGCCCGCGAAGTCGACCGCAAAATGCCATGAATAGTATTGCCGCTTCTGGCCAACCGTGCCGCCGATGCCGGTGCGCGTCGCCAGGGTCTGCGCGAGCGCCGATGCGTACGGCATGCGAGTGCCCCAATGGAGCCGATAGCTGAACAGGAGTTCCTGCCCCGGCTTGGGTCGGTCGAGAGGATTCCAGAAGGCGACGATGTTGTCGAAGGTTTCATCCACCGTCGGGATTTCGACCAGCTGTACCGAGCCCTTTCCCCAGCCGCCGCCGGCCCCGGGCCTGGGCTCGACCCACAAGCTCGGCCGGCGATCGTAGTACACGCCGTCGTCTTGATAGTGATCCCAATCGCGGTCCCGCTGCAGCAGGCCGAAGCCCCGCGGGTTGTCGTCCAGGTAAGAGCTGAAGTGCAATTGCGCCGGATTCGTGAGGGGCCGCCAGATCCATTCGCCCGCACCGGTCCACATGGAAATGCCGTCGGAGTCGTGAATCTCCGGACGCCAGTCGTTCGCCGCGCGCCGATCGTTCTCGCCGTAGAAGAACATGCTGGTGAGGGGCGCCACCCCCAGCCTCTCGATCGGCTTGCGGGGGTACAGCGCGCTGTCGACATCCATGATTTGCGTGCCGCCGGGTGTAAGCTGAAAGCGCAACGCGCCCGAGACGCTCGGCGAGTCCATCAGCGCGTACAACGTGAGAGTGCCCGAGTCCTTCGCGGGCCGCTCGAACCAGAACGCGGTGAAGCGCGGAAACTCTTCCGGCCGGGGAAACGCCGTATCCACGGCCAGCGCGCGCGCCGACAATCCGTATTGCCGCGTATCGCCGCCCACGGCGCGGAAATAGCTGGCACCGAGGTACGCGGCCACATCGTCCCTCCAGTCCGTCACGAACTGCACGCGAAAGCCCGCGAACCCCACATGCCCACGCATCGCTTTCGGATCGATGCCGGCCTTGTCGAATTCGAACATCCCCGGGTCGTAGACGATCTCGCGCGACTGGCCGTCGACGATCTCGTAGAGCCGCACCGGTTCGGTAAAGCTGCGGCCGACGTGAAAGAACTGAAGGCGAAACGCCAATCCGGCGTTTCCCCAGAGGGCGTGGTCCGTGCGAAAGCGCAGCGCTTGGTATTGGTCGTAGCTGAGCTTCGCCATCGCGGGCGGAAGGGTGTCTTGCGAGGCCTGATAGCCGTTGCCGGCGAGCTTGCGGGCCTGGCCCTTGAGCCACGCATAGTCGAAGGGCTGGCTCGGCGGTGCGGAGGCCGCTGGGGCCGCAGCGGCGAATTCCGGACGAACCCATCGGCCGGCCGCCAGCACCATGGCTGATTTCAGTATTGCGCGTCGTCGAACCATCGTTTATTCCTTCAGATCAAGAACAAGGGGTACTCGGCGTCCGGCAGAAGGGCCAGCTGATTGAGCAGCCGCGCATCGCCGGCGACTTCCACGCGTTCGATGGGTGTGAGCCACGCCAGCGCCTCCTCGAGCGAGCGGGCGTCTTTCAGCTTCTGTTCCGCGGTGAAAGCATACGGGTCGGGATGGCCGCGCGGATCCGCCGGCCTCGCGAGATTGCCGTTGATGTGGGTCAGACGCGCCTCGCGATTGCGCGCCAAGTGGCGCAGTCCGTCTTCCGGCGGCGCCACGCCCAAGCGCACCAGCTCGCGGCGGCGCGCCACCAGCGGCGGCATCTCCACTTCCTCCGGCGTGCGCAGCAGCGCGAGCCTCGACAGGATTCTGCCCAAGCTTTCGCTGCCGCTCGCCCGCGACAAGGGCACCGACAGAAAAAGGCCGAGCAGCGCCGGCGACAGCCACGCGAGCAGCGGCGGCGAGAGAAACCACACGATCACGGCGGTCGCGCAACTCAAGAACATGTGCCGCTTGTGATAGTGCCACGCATCGGACCAGGTCGTGCCGCCGCTGTCGCGTCGCTGCGGCTTCCAGCCGGAGTCGCGTCCCATGAACACTTCAAAGACGTGCCGGCTTTGAATCAACATGAGCACGGGCGCGTACAGCGCCGACAGGACGACCTCCAACAGAAAGCTCGCGGCGACGCCGATCACGCCGCCGCTGCCCCGGCGGATGCGCCGCGAGAAGAGCGCACGAACCAGGCCGAGCATCTTCGGGATCAGCAGCACGATCATGCTGAACCAGAACAGGGCCATCATCAGTTCTACGTCGAAACGCGGCCACGTGGGAAACAGCTGGAAGTCGTGGCTGAAATACTCGGGACGAATCAAGTGCGACTGCACCGCCAGCGCAAAGCCGATGCCCAGCATCACCAACCACAGAGGCGATGACAGGTAGCTCATGATGCCGACGCCGAGATGCATCCGGCTGATGAGGCTCAGGCCCGCCGCGCCGATGATTTTCATGTGCTGCAGGTTTCCCTGAGCCCAGCGCCGGTCGCGGAGGGCGACGTCGATCAGCGATGGCGGGGATTCTTCCCAGGAGCCGCCGCCGTCCGTGGCCATGCGCACCTTCCAGCCGCCGCGGCGCATGAGCGCGGCCTCCACGAAATCATGCGACAGGACGAAGCCGCCGAACGGCTTGCGGCCCTCGAGTTCGGGAAGGCCGCAGTTCTGCGCGAATGCGGCCATTCGGATGATGGCGTTGTGCCCCCAGTAATTGCCGCTGTCGCCCGACCATGCGCCGAGGCCCCGGGTGATGACGGGTCCGTAGACGCAGGCCGCGAATTGCTGCAGGCGGCCGAAAAAGGTCGTCGCGCCGATGAGTTGCGGAGCGGTCTGCAGTATCCCCAGGTCAGGATCGTTCCGCATGGCCCGTACCAGCCGCTGCAGGGTCGGCGCGTCGATCAAGCTGTCGGCGTCGAGCACGATCATATGATCGTAGCGGCCGCCCCACCGGGTCACGAAGTCCTCGAGGTTGCCCGATTTGCGCGCGATGTTTTGCCAGCGCCGCCGGTACCAGACCGGCATGATGGGCAGCAGCGAATTGCGCAGCAGGTCGACGCTCAGGGTTTCGCGTATCCAGGAATCGGCATTGGTCGAGTCCGAGAGAATCACGATCTCGAAGTCGCGGTGCGCGTCGATGAGCGCCAGCGCTTCCGCCATCGCCTGCAGCGCCGCCGTGGTGCGCAGCGGGTCCTCATTGTAGACGGGCATCACCAGGGCGGTGAGCGTCGCGCGCCCCGAATCAGGATGGTCGGGGTCGCGCCGCTTCGAGGCGCCGGCCAACACCGAGCCCGCCGCGAACGCGATCCAACCCAGGGAAATCGCAAAGAAAAAAATCATCAGACCCTGCAGCAGGGTCATGTTGGCGAAGCGCACGACCTGCAGCATCTGGTACACGCCATAAATGGTCACGCCGAAGGTGATGGTCAGCAGGATGAAGCGCGCGTAAAGAACGGCCGCGTCGGGCACGCGGCGCCCGCGCCGCGGCGGCTGGTAGCTCAAATCCTGCGGCCGCATATCCAACGGGCTTTCCGGCGGCATGCCGCCCGACCCCACCCGCGCTTCGAACGGAGCCGCGGGATTCAGTTGAGGATGCGGGTTCAACCGGAGGTCCATCGATACAGCCAGGTTTCAGTGACGGGACGATCGCCGCGCATGATCCGCAGGCGCAATTCGATCAGTTCCGAATCGCGCGGGTCGATTTCGAAGCTCGCGCGCAGTCCATGCAATGCGCCGTTCGACATGAGCGTTGCGTTCGAGATTCTGCCGGCGGAGGCGTTGAGGTCGAGGCGCAAGCCGTCGACCTTCTCGCCGGCGCCGACGAAGTCCAGCAGAAACACGCGCCGCTTCCCATCGAGACTGGCGCCGGAACGCGAGGCCACGGTTTTCCCCAGGGATTTCGGCAGCGCGGGTTCCGCATTCCAGATGATACGGTAGGCGAAGTGCGCCGGATGACCCTGCGTCAGGGATTGCGTCGGGCGCCAAAAGGCCACGATATTGTCGTTGGTCTCGCGCCCCGACGGTATTTCGACCAGTTCGACGGAGCCCGCGCCCCATTCACCCTGGGGTTCGACCCACGCGCTGGGGCGGCGCTCGTACTGCGCATCGAAATCCTCGAAATCGCCTTGCTGCCGGGACCGCTGCACCAGTCCGAAGCCCTTGGGCTGTTGTGTCGTAAAGGAGGATACCTGGAGCTTGATCGGATTCGCGAGCGGGCGAAATATCTGTTCGCCGGATGCCGCGGCAATCTGCAGTCCGTCGGAGTCATGCACTTCCGGCCGGTAGTCATCGAGGCGTCCGCGATTGGTTTCGTTGAACAGAAACATCGACGTGAGCGGTGCAATGCCGGCGACACGGATTTCCGTGCGCGGGAACAGGGTGAGATCCACATCGGTCGTCGTCTCGACGCCCGGCTGCACCGTGAACCGGTACGCGCCCGTCGTCGATTCGCTTTCGAGCAGCGCGTAAACGACGATTGCACCGGCATGCGCGCCCGGCTTCTCGATCCAGAAATGCGTGAACGCCGGGAATTCCTCGCCGGACGGTTCCGCCGTATTGATGGCGATGCCGCGTGCCGACAGGCCGTAGAGAAGATTCTTGGCGACGGCGCGGAAGTAGCTCGCACCCTGGAACACCAGAAATTCGTCCCATACCTTGCTCGAGTTGATGCGGCTCCGGAGACGGAAGCCGGATAGCGGCAGCGACACCTTCCCCAATTGCGCCGGAAGCGCCGCCTCCATCTCGAACATCGCCGGCGTCGCCACCACGTCATGCGCCTCGCCGTTTTCGACGGTGGAGACCGTGACCGCGGTCTGCATGGCGTACCCGGCCCGCAACAGCTCCAGGCGAAACGGCAGCCGCTCCGCGCGCCATATGCCGGCATCCGGATTGAAACGAATGCTGCGGTATTGTTCGGGGCTCAATTTGTCGAGTCCGGCCGGCAGGCGGTTGTGCTGCGGCGCATAGGGAGCGGCGGCGCGACGCCTGGCATCCGCCAGCAAGGTATCGAACGTGAACGGATACGTGGCCGGCGGCGGCTTGTCGGGAGCCGGTGTTTTTGCCGCATGCGCAACGGTTGCCGCAAGGGCGAGCGCGACAATCAGCACTGACTTGGCAATTGAAACCGGCAAGCCTCACCCCGTATTCGCCGTAGATCCGGCATGGATTGCCGGATCGGCCAAAATGAGGCTAAAGCCTTGGAGCGGATCCAGCCACCCATCCTTGATGAAACTGGCGGGGTCTGTCAACGGGGGGCGGGGGCTGTGGGCGGGCATTGCACTTTGCGGCCGCCTGATATAGTGAGTCGGCATGTCGGCCCCCGCTCATTCTGGCCAGGAACCGCAAAGCGCCGGCGCTGTGCTCATGGTGCGGCCGGCGTGTTTTGGATTCAATCCCGAGACCGCCGCCAGCAATGCGTTCCAGCATTCCGCGGATTCGCCCGGGGGAGCCGAAACGCAGAGTCTCGCTCTCGTCGAGTTCGATGGTCTGGCGAAGGCGCTGCAGCGCGCCGGCATTGAGGTGCTGATCGCCCCCGACACGCCGCAGCCGGTGAAGCCGGACGCAATTTTCCCCAACAACTGGGTGAGCTTCCATTTCGACGGCACCGTAGCGCTCTATCCCATGCTCGCGCCCAACCGGCGTTCGGAGCGGCGCGAGGATGTTCTCGAGCAGGTGGTGCGGCTCGGGCGGTTCCACGTGTCGCGCACGGTTGATCTCACTCATCGGGAAGGCGAAGGAAAGTTCCTCGAGGGAACGGGGAGCCTGGTGCTCGATCGAGCGCATCGGGTGGCCTATGCCGGCCTTTCGCCGCGCACCGATCTCGACGTGCTCGGGGAATTCGCACAGCTCCTGGACTACGAACTCGTCACGTTCGAGGCCCAGGATGCGGCCGCCGAGCCCGTGTATCACACCAACGTGGTCATGGCGATCGGCACACGCTTCGCGGTGGTGTGCGGTGAGGCTATCGCGCACCCGCAGCACCGAGAAGCCGTCTTCAACAAGCTGCGGTCGGCCGGCCACGACATCGTCGACATCACGCAGCGCCAGATGCAGGAGTTCGCGGGCAACCTGCTGGAACTGTCGCGCGCCGGCGGCGGCCATGTCGTCGCACTGTCGACGACGGCATGGCGCAGTCTTGGATCGGCGCAGCGGCGAACCCTCGAGGCCCACGCGGAAGTCGTTCCGGTCGCGATTCCCACGATCGAGCGCGTCGGCGGCGGCGGCGTGCGCTGCATGTTGGCCGAGCTGCATCTCCCGAAGCGCCAATAGGGCCCTGCACGCGCCCGGTGGTGTCATAATCCGCGAATGTTGGAACTCGGCGTCAAGATACTCATCGCCTACTTGCTCGGTACGCTGCTGGGCAGCTTGATCCTGGGCCGTTTGCGCGGCGTCGATATTCGCAGCGTGGGCAGCGGCAATGCGGGCGCCACCAATGCCCTGCGCACCCAGGGCAAGCTCTTTGGGTTCCTGGTGCTCACCGTGGACATCGTCAAGGGCGTATTCGCCGTGTGGTGGCTGCCGACGGCGGTGCTGCCGGCCGTCGGCATCGATCCCGATCTGCCGCGGGAATGGCTGACGGTCGCCTGTGGTTTTGCCGTGATCGTGGGTCACGTCTATCCCGTGTGGTTCGGCTTTCGCGGCGGCAAGGGAGCCGCGACCATGGTCGGGGTGGTGGCGGCGGTGGAATTGCGCCTGCTGGTGCCGATGCTCGTGAGCTGGTTCCTCGTGCTCGTGATCTGTGGATACGTAAGCCTTGCCACGATGCTGTCGGGCGTGGCCCTCGTGGTCGCCGTCTGTATTTTCGAACCGAACGATGTTCCGCTGTTGAGCTTTTGCTCGGGCGTGGCGCTGTTCGTCGTCTACACCCATCGCAGCAACATCGCTCGCTTGCGCGCGGGCCAGGAAAGCCGCGTCCGGCGACTATGGCTGTTTCGATCGCGAGCCGCCTAGATCACCCGTTGCTGCTGGTGCTGCTGGCGGACGGCGAGCTGCGCTCCGGCGAATGGCTGGCGAAGGAACTCGACGTGAGCCGCGCCGCCGTATGGAAGGCCGTGGAGCGCCTGCGCGCCCTGGGCGTCGAGGTGCAGGCGCTGCCGCGGCGCGGCTACCGCTTGTCGAACGCGGTCGAACTGCTCGATGCGGGGCGCATCGGCGCTGAATTGGCTCCGGAGCGCGTGGCGCAGCTTCGCGCCCTCGAGCTCAGGTTCGAAGTGGACTCGACCAACACCCGGCTCTTGGGCAACGCACCGCCGCCCCCTGGGCAAGCGGACGCGTGTCTGAGTGAGCTGCAGCACGCCGGCCGCGGGCGCCGCGGCCGGCGCTGGATCGCACCCTTCGGCGCGGGCGTAGCATTGTCCGTATCCTGGACCTTCACCGATGGCGCCGGCGCGTTGGCGGCCTTGAGCCTGGGGGTCGGGGTCGCGGTATCTCGCGCGCTGGTTCGCGCCGGGGCCCGAGGGGTCACGCTCAAGTGGCCGAACGATATCTGGCTCCGTGACCGCAAGCTCGGCGGGGTGCTGATCGAGCTGCGTGCGGAGGCGAGCGGTCCGGCCCATGTCGTGATCGGCGTGGGCGTCAACGTGGACCTGCCGGCGGCGGCGCGCCGCGAAATCGAGGCAGGGGGCGTACGCGTCGCGGCGGTGGCGGATGCCTGCGCCGCGGCGCCTTCGCGCAATTTGGTTGCCGGAGCCATCTTGGACGAGCTTTTGAGTATGCTGGGACAATTCGAGCGCGAGGGTTTTGCGGCGTTCCGGGATGATTGGACGGCCCTCGACGCTTTGAGCGGTCGGCCTGCACGAGTTTTGCTGGGCCGTTCCGTCATTTCGGGCACGGCCCGCGGTGTGGATCAGGAAGGCGCCCTGCTTCTCGATACGGGCGACCGGGTGCAACGATTCGTGTCCGGTGAGGCTAGTTTGCGCGTGATTGAAGGTGATACGTGACGATGTTAAAGGGCGTTGTCCTGTGTTTGGTGCTCGCCAACGTGGGCTACTTTCTGTGGGCGCGGGGCATCGCCGGGACGCCTGAGACTCCGGCCTCGGGAATCTCCGCGGCGACGTTGCAGCTGGCATCCGAATCGCCTGGGACTTCGCGTGCGGCAAGCGCCGACGCGGGTAATGCCGCTGCTGCCGGCCTTACCGGCATCAGCGGCGGCACGGACGCTCCGCACGCCGACTCCGTCGATGGCGCGAAGCCGGGATTGCTCACCAATGTGCAGCGCTGTATCAGCGTCGGACCGTTCCGCGACGTGTCGGAAGCCGCTCATGCCGCCACCACGCTGCGCGGCGGAGGCTACGATCCGCGACAACGCGTCGCCGACGGCGAGGTCTGGGCCGGCGTGTGGGTATATTTGCCGCTGCCTCCCTCGCGCGCCGCGGGAGATCAAACTCTGGTCAAACTCAAAGCGGGCGGCATCGATGACGCGCTGGAAATGCCCGGCCCGAATGAGGTTTCGGTGATCTCGCTTGGTTTGTACAGCGAGCCCAAACGCGCACAGGCGCGGGTTGCCCAAGCTCAGGCATTGGGGTTCAATCCCGGAATCGCCGACCGCAAGCGCACCGGCAACGTGTACTGGATCGACATTGATTTGAAACCCACCGACAGTCTGTTGAATCCCGCGGACTTGCAGGATGACGCGGGGCGCATCGTGCGCCTCGAGGTGAAGGGTTGTCCGCCCGTTCCCGGACCTTCGCCGTGAAAGCCCGCGACGCGATCTTGAGGGCCACCGGTGCGATCGGCGCCGTGATCGGCTACGGCTGCCTCATCGGGTTCTTGTCCCTCGTCGGAATGCAGTCCTATCGCTGGTTCCGCGATGGTGAGTGGACGCACATCGGCCTGAGCGACGGTCTGCGTAGCGGGCTGGCGTACTGCTGCGTCAAGGACGATACAGGTCGCCTCGCGGCCTTGATGCACTGGCTGGTGGCACCGGTGGACTGGCTCGGAATGCACAAGGTGTTCGAGGTCCTCCCTGCGTCGCTTGCCCTGTTCGCGATAAGCATCGCCGGAAATTGCCTGTTCATCCATTGCCGGGATCGCATCGCCGGGCGCTAGTCCGAACTATTCATGAACTACGGAAAAGCTTGAAGAAGGCGGGATTGGGCCTTCGCGCACGAAAAGACTGATGGTTCGTGAGTAGTTCCGGCTAGGAGCGGAGTTGATGGGTGACATGGGATGCTGATCGTACTTCGAATCAAGACATTGCTGAAGTCGCTGATTCTTCCGCCTGTCGGACCGATGTTGTTGGCCATTCTCGGTGTGTTCCTGATCAAGCGCCGTCCGCCGGCGGCGCGCATCTGTCTGATACTCGGGCTCGGCTCGCTCTGGCTGTTGTCGACACCCGTCGTGTCCGATGCCCTGGCGGGTCTCGCCGAACACTACCCGCCGCTGGATATGCGAAGCACTGCCGGCGCACAGGCGATCGTAATCCTGGGCGGCGGCGGACAGCGCGCCTTCGCGCCGGAATACGGCGGACCGGCGGCCGATCCGGTGCTGCTCGAGAGGCTGAGCTATGGCGCCTATATCGCGGGCAAGACAGGTCTGCCCGTTCTGGTGACCGGCTTTCGTGTGGAGGCCCGCGCGATGCATGACACGCTGCTTCGCAATTTCGGCGTGGACGTGCGCTGGGTCGACGATCAGGCCTACGACACCTTTCAAAACGCGCGCAATTCCGTTCGCCTGCTCCGGGCCGACGGCGTTCATCGCATCGTTCTCGTCACTCAAGCCGCCCACATGTGGCGTTCGGTGCATGAGTTCACCGCTGCCGGCGTCGAGGTCGTGCCGGCGTCCGTGGGAATGCGCGCCCCGCACGACATTGGAATTTCGGCCTTCGTGCCGAACGCTGACGCCCTGGCGCGGGCAGATGCCGCGGTCAACGAATTGCTGGGCGAGCCGGTGCGCGCGCTGCTTGCCGCGTCGCATCTGCGCAGGCAGTGACTAATGAGCCAAGCCCACTAATTTCGACTGTTGAGCGAACACCGCTTCCTGCCATTCTTCCGTGTTTGCTGAATGGCGCCGCATGAATCCGGAGAAGAACCTATGAGGCTCAAAATCACACAGGTAAAAGCGTCGTCCGCAACTCTGCTGCGTATTACGTGGGCGAACGGGAAACAAACGGAAGTCGATGCGAGCGATTATCTCCAGGCTCCCGGCTACGAACGACTGGGTGATCCCAAGTTTTTTTCGCGTGTGCAAATGGAGGAATGGGGGCATGGCATTGAATGGCCGGCCGCGGATATAGGGATTCCCGCAGATGCCTTATATCGGTTATCGAAGGAACAATCCGGCGATGCCTTCCCGACCGCAAAATCAATGCCTGGATGAAGCGTCACGGCCTGTCATTGTCAGCCGCGGCACAGGCGCTGCATCTGACGCGACGTACCATCATTTATTACAGCACGGGAGCCAAACCCATCCCAGCGCATATAGGACTCGCGTGTAAGGGTTGGGAGGCGGGACGGCGGACGCACGCCGCATAGAACCGACGCGGGTGATGGTTCACGTCTGCGGCGAGAAGAAAGACGTCATCACCGCCGTGATCGTGAGTACCGCAGCGATCAGGGCATACTCGGCGGCTACCGAGCGGCGAAACCACCGCGCGCTTTGCGCGGCTCCGTGAACCAGCGTCGGACCGAGCCGCCACTTGTTTGCGGCGGCAAGCCCGATCAGTAGAGCGAAGCCGGCGACTTTCGCGATGAGCAATTCCCCGTAGGGCTGGGTCAAGGCGGACAGGTTCGGAAGCAGCAGCACGGCCATGACGATTCCCGCCAACAAGATCACCGGCACCAGCCAGGTCGCAACGGCGGTGAACCGTTCAACGATGTCGGAAGCCCGGGCCGGTGTCTCCTGCAGGCTTACGGCATACAGCGGCCACAGCGCTCCGAACCAGAACGCCACCACCAGGAGGTGGAGCATCAACAGTGCCGCCAACGCCGCACGATGCACGTTGACGGACGTGTGTCCCGTGAGCGTGAACGCGCCGGTCGCGAGCACGGCTCCGCCGACCGCGAAGATCGTCCACCCAACGCGCGGTTCCCGAAGCCCCACTGCGATGAGCAGCAGTCCGAGCAGCCGGCATATCAAGGCCCCACGGGCCGGGGAATTCCACGCCAACCCTTGTAGGGTGGGGTCCCACATGCCGGACATCTCCCCCGCCATCCGCGCGGCTTCCAGAGCGTAGTGTGCGGCGACCGACACGATGGCCGCGATCGCCGCCGCCTGACCCAGGCGGCGGACCGAGACCAGAGAGACCCCGAGCCGGCGACCGAAGAGCGCGGCAAAAATCGCGGCTCCGGCCGCCTGGAACAGCAGGACGAAACTCAACGCGCGCAGGATCACTGAGACAACGTCCGGCATTGAGCGCTCCTCAGCGTTGCGCCGATTGATCAGCGGGGTGGTTGGCCTGGTTCTCCGGGGTTAACTTGAAGTGCAGAGTACCCGACATCACATGGCCGTCATCGCTCAGAACGCGCCAGGCGACCGAGTAGCTGCCGGGCGTCAGCGGCGGCAGAGGAACGGAGATCTGCTGCGCGGCGGCCGTGGGGAGCGGTTGCAGCTTCTGCTCGGGCTCGCTGTCCTTCCGAATCGATAAGGCGGTCAGTCGCGCGGCTTCCGAGAAGTTCAGCACGAGACTGGGTGGGGGTGCGGCGATCACGCTGTTGTCCGCCGGACTCGACTTCTGCAGGTGAGCGTGAGCGATTGCGGCAGCTGCTAAAGCCGCCAGCGCAAGACCCGACAAGAGTGACTGGATTTTCATGGATAGTCTCCAGATCCGTATTCAAGCAGGCATTAGTGTACGCGGTCGCGCCGGCGAGTTTCCCGTGGGGAGCGGCCTTCGCATTCGTTCTGCCTCCATAAATTCGAATCGCTCGAGCGACGAGATGATGTATATTGGCTTTGCACTGCAAAGTTAGTGGAACAGAGTGACAAGAATGATTTCAGTCTCCTTCGCGCGGCGCGCCCGTGCGTGCAATCGGGCAAATCATGGTGTTTGGCGTCGCGGCGGCGCCGATCGACCGCGCATCTCGTGACGTCGATGCGAAAGCGCCTTTTGCAAGCTCTTTCCGGGGCGATGGCTTTGCTCGCCGTCACGGGAACCTGCCGTGCGGAGAATTTCACCCCCCGCGACGTGTTGGAAGATGCGAAGCTGTATTTTACGGCGCCGATTCGCTGGGACACGGCGGATTGGCTGTACTTCGGCGGAGCGCTCGCCGCAGTCGGCGTGGCTCACGAGTACGACGGCAATGTTCGGCGGCACTTCGCGGTGGGGGCTAGAGCCGCCCTCGACGGCAAGGACAAGAACAGCGTGCGCGATGCGATTCCAGCGGCCGCGGCGGTGGCGGGAACCTGGGTGTTTGCAACCGTTCTGGACGATTCGAGCGGCCGTGTCGAAGCCTACACGATGCTCGAGGCTGCCGGGTTCAGCGCGGTCACCACGGAGGCATTGAAGTTTGCGGCGGGCCGGGCGAGGCCCGACGAGACCACGCGTGTGGACGATTGGCGCAAGGGCGGAAGTTCCTTCCCCTCATTGCACGCCGGCGCCGCCTTTGCAATCGGCACGGTATTGGCCGAGTCGGGCAGCGACGACTTCCGGTGGGTTCGGCGCGTGCTGGGATATGGTCTGGCGGGCGCGACCGCCTACGTGCGGGTCCGCGACAACGTTCACTGGATGTCCGACACCGTTGCGGGCGCAGCAATCGGAATCGCAACCGCGCATTTCACGATGAACCGCCGTGAGGAACGCGCGCATCGGTGGGACTTGTCGGTGGCGCCCATGGACGGCGGCGGCACCATGGTGACCTTCAGGATGGCACTGCAATAGCCGCATACCTCGGACGACCGTCGGCCGTGAAATCGTTGGCCCTCGACGGCGCGTCGCCGATCGTCGCCAAAGAACCCACGCTTCCTTTATGCTCTGCCACTCCAAACGGCTGAGACAACGGCGGATCAAACGATGAAAAATCAGGCGTTTTGGCGGCGCCTCGCGTTCGCAGCGGTGGGTATCCGGGCCACGATCCGCAGCGAAGCCAGCTTTCGCGCTCAGTTGCTTCTCGGTCTGGCCGCTGCCGTGGTCCTGGCGCTCGTGAAACCGCCGCCCATATGGCTCGCGTTGTGTTGCATGTCCGCGAGCATGGTGCTTGCGCTCGAACTCGTGAATACGGCGCTCGAGCACCTGGCGGACAGACTGCATCCGGAACGCCACATGGCCATCCAGAGGGCGAAGGACTGTGCGGCCGCTGCCGTGTTCCTCGCATCGATCTCCGCAATCATCATCGGCGGTCTGACCGTAGCGGTTGGCCTCGGGTGGTTGAAGAACTAGCGCAAACAGAGGTATGACATTGCCCGACCCGACACCTCGTCCCGGCACGCCGCAAACGCGCCGCATCCTGTTTGCGAGCCTCATCGGCACGACCATCGAGTTCTTCGACTTCTACATTTACGCCACGGCTGCGGTGCTGGTGTTTCCCAGGCTGTTCTTTCCCAAGGGTGATCCGGCCACGGCATTGCTGCAGTCGTTCGCGACCTTCGCGCTGGCATTCTTTGCGCGGCCCGTGGGATCGGCCTTGTTCGGCCATTTCGGCGATCGCATCGGGCGCAAGGCAACGCTGGTCACCGCCTTGCTGACCATGGGCGTCTCGACGGTGTGCATCGGCCTGCTGCCGACCTATGCATCCATCGGCGTGCTCTCGGCGGGACTTCTGGCGCTTTGCAGATTGGGCCAGGGTGTGGGATTGGGCGGCGAATGGGGCGGCGCCGTGCTGCTGGCGACGGAGAACGCTCCCCCGGGGAAGCAGGCCTGGTACGGCAGCTTCCCGCAGCTCGGCGCGCCGCTCGGGTTCCTGTGCTCCACCGGCGTATTCCTGTTGATGACCAATAATCTGACCGAGGCGCAGCTGCTCGGCTGGGGCTGGCGCGTGCCGTTCTTGGCCAGCGCCGTGCTGGTGCTGGTGGGGCTGTATGTACGATTGCAGCTCGTCGAAACGCCCGCGTTCCAGCGCAGCCTCGCGCAGGGCGAGCGCGTGCGCGTGCCCTTCATGGTCGTGGTTGCGAAATATCCCCGCCAGCTCGGGTTGGGGACTCTGGGCGCAACCACCACGTTCGTCGTGTTTTACCTGATGACGGTCTTCGCTCTGGGTTGGGCCACCGGCGCGCTCGGGTTCGGCCGCCGGCAGTTCTTGATTCTGCAAATGGCGGGTGTGCTGTTCTTCGGTTTGACCATACCATTCTCCGCCCTCGTTGCCGATCGCATCGGCGAGCGTAGGATGCTCCTGATTGCGACGATATCGATCGTTGCCTTCGGGTTCGCTTTCCGGCCCCTGTTCTCCGGCCATGGGACGGTGAGCGTCTTCCTATTTCTGGCGATCGGCTTTGCCCTGACCGGCTTGACGTACGGTCCGCTCGGCAGCGCTCTGGCAAGCTTGTTTCCGACCGCGGTGCGCTACACGGGCACCTCGCTCTCCTTCAACCTCGCGGGCATATTGGGTGCCTCGCTGGCACCCCCGATTGCGACCTTGCTGGCGTCGCACTACGGCGTGGCCTATGTCGGGTATTATCTGTCGGCGGCCGGGCTGGTTACCATGACGGCGTTGATGCTGATCAAGTCCGATCGATAGAGCGGGCGGGCCGCAGACTCACCAGGAACTTTGAACTCTCACCCTGTTGACGGTGTACTGTACAAAAAACCAGGTATTACGTAAGATCACATGTAGTCATGTGGCCCAAAAGACGAATTGTGCGAGAGCAATCATGACCGTGAGCGACGCTGGACTCTCCGCATCTGAAGCGAGAGTAGAACTCGACTATAGTCGGGAGGTGTTCGACAAGATCCCGCTTCCCAGGCAGGCGCTGGAGTTCCCCGAATTGCGCTATATGGGGTCCAAACATCGTCTGTTGCCGTGGATTCACGGCGTTTTACGTGGACTTGATTTTGATACGGCGGCCGACCCGTTTGTGGGGAGCGGCAGCGTCGCGTACTTGCTCAAGGCAATGGGCAAACGCGTGATCGCGTCCGACTTTCTGAATTTTCCCGCCGTGCTGGCGAGCGCGACAGTCGCGAATAGCAAACACCGAATCGATGAGAGGGACTTACGGCAGCTGCTGGCGGCGCGCCGTAACGGACCCAATTTCATTCAGAAAACGTTTGATGGTGTTTTCTACGAGAGCGCTGATTTGCAATTTCTCGATCGAGTCTCAGCCAATATTGGCAGTCTAACGCATCCGCACCAGAGGGCTTTGGCCAAGGCGGCTTTGATCCGCTCGTGCCTGAAGAAGCAGCCTCGCGGAGTGTTTACGATTTCCGGCGATCTATCGCACTATGATGACGGGCGCCGCGATCTTCGCTTGACTCTGGAGGAGCATTTTTTGGAGCAAATCACGGTATTCAACAAGGTTACGTTCGATAACGGCAAGCGGCATACAGTCAAACGCGCCGATGTGTTTAGCCTCAGGCCCGCCGGAGTGGACCTCGTGTATTTGGACCCGCCTTATGTGCCGCGATCGGATGATAACTGTTACATGAAGCGGTACCATTTCCTCGAAGGGTTGTCGTGCTACTGGCGGGGAGTGCACATCATGGAAGACACGAAAGTTAAAAAGATCGAAAAGCCGCACACACCTTTTGGGTCGCGTAAGACGGCGCTCGACGCCTTCGACCGGTTGTTTCGGCTATATCGACGCAGCAAGATAGTGCTGTCGTACAGTTCGAACGGTTATCCGGACCGAGACGTTCTCGAGGATCTTTTGCGGCGCTACAAATCTCGCGTGAGTGCTTTTGAGAGGCCTCATCGCTATCACTTTGGTACCCATAGCCGGGTCGAGCGAGCCGCGGTGCGTGAATATCTGATCGTCGGCCAATAGTGCAGATCGTCAACCAAAAGCTCGAGGATATTCTCGGCAGCCTGCGGCATCTGGAAGTTGACTGGAAAGACGAGACGGCGAATCACGTTATCGATCAACTTCGAGGCATGCCGGTCAAAGCGAGCTACTCGGTCGACGATGTCGAGGCTTTGCTGGATGCGAACTTCGATGAGGGTATTTTGATATGCCGCTTGTTCATGGGACTTTCCAAGGACCAGTTCACCGCGTCGTTGCACGCAGCTCGTGGCAGTGCAGGCATCGGTGTCAAGGCATATCGCGCGGATAGTGCCGGTTTTTTGTCGGATCTCGTGCGAATCGGATTGTTGGACGACATGGCCAATGAAGCGAATCGGAAGGCGCACTGGAGCGATGTCCTCGTCGAAAGGCTGAGAAGCGGGCGCGGCAGTGCGATTGCTGGGCAGCGCCGCGGGAAAGGCGTGGAAGACTTCGCGGAGGAGATCATCAAGACGGTGTTTGGTGACAGCTATGAAGTGCGTTGCACATTCCGCGGAACCCACGACACGACGGCGAAATGCGACTTCGCAATCCCGTCGAAAAACGCCGCGCGGATCCTGGTCGAATCAAAAGGGTACGCTGCCACCGGTTCAAAGATGACGGATATTCTCGGGGACGTACGCGCTATCGTTTCAGCAAAACGCGCAGACACCGCGTTGCTGTTCTTTACGGACGGTCTGACGTGGAAAGAGCGCCAGAGCGACCTGCGAAAGCTGGTAGAGCTACAGAACAACGGTGACATCATGCGTATCTATACCTACGCGATGGCCGATCAGTTTGAAAAGGATCTTCGTCAGCTTAAAAGTGAAGGCGGGTTGTAGCGGGCCTGTGTTGGCGCCCTAGTGCAATCGACCCAGAGCTAGGCGCGAT
>WNFQ01001519.1_pt1 | contig 23153 bp, 19 predicted proteins | sample 5400171 | NCBI WGS metagenome assembly WNFQ01 (sample SAMN13153356, study PRJNA577476) | soil metagenome | isolation source: 20 cm soil under Madrone tree | place: USA:California | collected 2016-06-14 | reverse complement strand
GATTAATGGTCAGCCTTTCAAAGTAGCCGGCGTTATTTCCCGGCAAGGCTCGTTTCTCGGGCTCTTCAGTCTCGATTCGATTGTGGTGATACCGCTACCCGCTTTTCAGAAATATTTCACCGCCAAAAGCGAAGCGGAGATTCTCGTAAAGGTAAAGGACAAGACAAAACTGGCCGACGCGAAAGACGAGCTCGCGGGATTGATGCGACACGTGCGCGGATTGCCTCCGGAGAAGAAAGACGACTTCAGCATTAACGAACAACAGGCATTGAAAAGCACGCTTGATCCGATCAAGAATTCAATTGCCGTGGCGGGGCTTTTCATAACCGGTCTTTCGCTGTTCGTCGGCGCGATCGGGATCATGAACATCACCTTCGTGAGCGTAAAAGAGCGAACGAAAGAAATCGGCACGCGAAAGGCGCTCGGGGCGCGTAGACGAACCATCCTTCTCCAATTCTTAATCGAGTCCACCGCGCTTTGTCTGCTCGGCGGAATTATCGGGCTGACCTTCGCGTTTTTGATGTGCTTCCTGATCGGTGTCGCCTTTCCATCCTTTCCGATTCATTTTTCATCCGAGCTGGTACTCGTGAGCATGCTTGTGTCGGTATTGACGGGACTGATCTCGGGCTTCGCGCCCGCATGGTCGGCTTCCCGCCTGGATCCGGTGACAGCGCTCAGATATGAATAGGAGTGATGGAATGGCGAATTGACTCGGTCTCGATATTCCAACACTCCATCACTCCATTCTCCTTAGATCGACATGTTATTCAGCGAGATCGTTAGGATGGCTTTGTCCTCTCTGGGGGCAAACAAATTGCGTGCTGCGTTGACCATGACCGGCATTACCATAGGAGTGTTCTCCATCATTTCCGTGATGACAGCGATCGGCGCCCTGCAGAATTCGATCGAAAGCGGAATAAGCTTTCTCGGATCAAATATTTTTCAGTTCGCGAAATACCCGGTGAACATCGACGCGGGTGGCGAGACGAAGAAAAAATATCAGAACCGGCGCAATATCACCTATCGACAGGCACTACGTTACTACGAGTTGATGCAAGGGAATGCGCAGGAGATTTGCCTCAAGTGCTTTGGTCGTGATCTCAAGGGGCAAGCGGTTTACAACGGGATAAAGACGACGCCGAGTCTTACGGTTGTTGGAACAAATAGAAGCTTTCTGACGGCGAATGCTTACACGCTTGGCTACGGGCGAAACCTCAACGATGAAGATGTCGATCTTGCGCGAAGCGTGCTCGTTATCGGGAAAATGATCGAGAAACGTTTATTTCCGCACGAATCGCCCATTGGCAAAGTCATCCGAATGAGCGGACATACCTACACTGTCATCGGCGTGCTTGTGGAAAAAGGCACCTCGTTTGGGCAAAGTCAGGACGACATTTGCCTGATGCCGATCACCAGATTTTTCGAGAATTACGGCGAGGCCAATCGCACGGTTAACATCGCAACGCAGCCATTTTCGACCGAGCTTTACAACCGGACATTGGACAAAGGGATTAGCGCGATGCGAATTGCGCGTGGCCTTGGTGCTAATCAGGAAAACGATTTCGAAATCTATACGAATGACTCACTCAAAAGTGCTTTCATTTCAGTAGCGGGCGTGGTGCGCATCGGCGCGTTCGTGGTCAGCTTTATTGCTTTGGTGGCCGCCGGCATCGGAATTATGAACATCATGCTCGTAAGCGTGACCGAGCGGACAAAAGAAATCGGCGTGCGCAAATCGATCGGCGCGCGAAGTCGCGACATCCTGCGCCAATTTCTGACCGAGGCCGTTTTTATTTCGGAAGCAGGCGGCGTGGTGGGAATTATTCTCGGCGTGATTGGCGGGGATTTGCTCGCGCTTTGGCTGAAGGTTGACTTGATTTTTCCCTTTGGGTGGGCATTTGCCGGGCTGGTCGTTTGCTCGGCGATCGGCATCGGGTTCGGCCTCTATCCGGCCTACCGGGCCGCCGCGCTCGATCCTATCGAGGCGCTGCGCTACGAATAACGAATCCCCGAGGCAACTTGCGCCTCCTTTGCGTTGACATGGCGCCCGATTTTTCCTATTCTCGTGTTTTCGAGTCGTTGCCGATGTGCCTGCTTCGCTCCCATCCTTTGCCGGGACTACACCGCAAGGTAGCGTTCTTCTCCTCGAAGGATACGATGCGCTTGCAGTAGCGATCAGCTCAGCGCTGAAGAAGTTTGCCCCGCGTTACGTGACCGTTGTGGCCCGTTCGCTCGCGGAAGCTCGCGTTCTCGCGGCTAAGAACGCGCCTGATCTGTTCATCATCGACTTCGATCCGTCCTATCCTGGCCTAACGGAATTCTTGCACGAGATGCAAGGCGCGCATGCGACTGCGAGGGTGCTGGTTATCGCGGCGGGAGTTTCCCGCGAGGTCGCGGCCGAACGCAGGTCGTTCGGAGCGCTGCAATTTATCGAAAAGTCATTCGAGGTGGCGGATTTCGGCGCCGCTGTGCAGGCGTTGCTCGGTCCCTGGAGAGAATCTGAATCGGCGAGCTCGCGTGGAACTCTGGGCTTCCTCAGTTTGCCCGACATTGTGCTGTTGCAGTGTGCGGGCGGAATAAGCCTCGCTGTGCAGGTAAAGGACAGCGCGGAACATTCCGGCGTGGTCCACATATTAGACGGCGAGATTTCTCACGCGGAAACGGGCGGACGCAGCGGTGTAGATGCCTTGGGGGAGATGTTCACCTGGTCTGAAGCGCGAATGAGCGAAGCAGAGAGGCCTGCCTCTGCGCCGCGTACCATTCACGGACCTTGGGCAGTGGTATTCCTTGAAGCTTGGCGGCGGGCCGGGCTAAGCAAGCCACCGGGCATCTTGCCGTCAGAAGAAGCGCGCCCGAAAACGGGCAAGAAAATCGTCGTGATCGATGATACCGAGATGCTGCTCATTTTTGTGGAAGATGTGCTCGCAACCGCCGACCCGAATCTACAAATTACAACGGCACTCGATGGCGTGAGCGGGATAAAAGAAATCGAGCGCGTCATCCCTGACCTCGTTCTTCTCGATTATAGTCTGCCCGATTTGAATGGCGACGAGATCTGTCGTCGACTTTTGCAGGAGGAACGCACCGCGCGCGTTCCGGTTTTGATGATGTCGGGGCACGTTCCGGAAATGGCCGCGGCCGCGGCGCGTCTTGAGAATGTGGTAACAACGATTGCAAAGCCGTTTTTGTCGGACGCGCTTGTCGATCTTGTGCAGCGAACATTGGCGGCCGGTCCGCGGCTGGCGCCATCATCTCGGGCTACCGTTGCGCCAGTTGCGCCGGCCCCCGCCGCGGCGGTTGCGGCGCTTAAACCGTCCCGCGAACCGAAACGGCCCGAGGATGGCGAGAACGCTTCCGAGTCGATTCCGGCAATCGTTTCTGCGCCGTCCACGCAACTAGCCGAATCGGTAACGGCGGCGCCCAAGGTTCAGACCGTTTCTCCGCCTCTCGTATCGGGCCGTCAAAACGACGTTGTCCTCGGTCTTTTCTTGGAAGTCGTATCGATGCAATTCACGCCGCAACTCCGGATGGGCGCCGTACGTGCCAAGCCCTCTTCTTTTACTGTCTCACTTCATATCCCGTCTGCCGCGCTGCGCGAGACGTTTCCGCTAAAAACCGGTTTTCAACTCGGCCAAACGGAGCTCGATGCCAATGGTCGCATCACAACCCTTCGTCTCAGTCCAACTCTAAAGCCTTTCCAACCGACGCTAACGCGAAATGCATTTGAGATCGGCGATGTGGCCGTCATCCCCGCTCAAGCGCGCGAGCGGGTAGAACTCATTCCAGCGGCCGCCGCCGCGATGACGATGCAACTTCTGGCGCAGCTCGAGCTCGTGGGCGTTCAACTATCGCCGACCTTTCAAGTTGCTCAGCTAATCTTAAAATGGCGCAGCGACGCTGTGCGCGTCACATTCAGTTCCAACGGCATCGCCGACGAAAAAAGCGGAGCGGCTTTTGAGACCGCTGTGATTCGACTCGATAATTCCGCGCGCATCGCCGAGTTGCTTCTCAATCCGATCCGATAACGCGAGCGCGCTTTTCCTTGTCGATCTTTCCACCTGATGATTGCGTTCTAGTCCAAACCGAGCGCTTTGAAAGTCGCATCGATATGTTGGAAGTGAACATCGAGTGAGCACAACCGATCGATTTCCGGCGCTGAAAGCCGCGATGCTATCTCCGGTTCACGTTTTGCATTTTCGACAAATGTCCCTTCGCCTTTCCATGTCTTCATCGCGGCGCGTTGCACCGCTTCGTACGCGCTCTTCCGCTCCGCGCCCGCGCGCGTGAGCGCGAGTAGGATCGACTGGCTAAAATAAAGGCCCTTCGTCATCGCGAGATTTTGCTGCATTCGTTCTGGATAAACCTGCAACCCTTCAACCAACTCGCGCAATTTCACCAACATATAATCCAGCAGCGTGCACGAATCCGGCAGGATAATTCTCTCCGCGCTCGAATGACTAATATCGCGCTCGTGCCACAGCGCGACATTCTCCAGTGCCGCAACCGCGTTTCCCCGGATGACGCGCGCCAAACCACTCAGCCGCTCGCTCGTGATCGGATTTCGTTTATGCGGCATGGCGGAACTGCCTTTCTGCCCTTCAGCGAAAAATTCTTCCACTTCGAGAACTTCCGTGCGTTGAAGATGACGAAACTCGGTTGCCCAGCGATCGATGCTTGACGCGATTAGCGCAAGCGTTGCCAGGAATTCCGCGTGTCGATCCCGCTGCACGATTTGCGTGGAGACTGTGGCCGGCTTCAATCCAAGTTTCTCGCAGACCGCGCGTTCAACTTTTGGATCGACATGTGCATGTGTGCCGACTGCGCCGCTGAGTTTGCCGACGCGAACGCGCTCGAGCGTTTGCATCAACCGCTCCTGGGCGCGACCGAACTCATCGAACATCAGCGCGAGTTTCAAGCCAAATGTGATTGGCTCGGCATGAATGCCGTGGCTCCGTCCGATCATCGGCGTCATCTTAAATCGACGCGCATGAGCGGCGATGGCCGCGCGCAGCGATTTTAAATCATTCGCCAGGAGCGCGCCCGCTTCGCTGAGTTGGACGGCCAATGTCGTGTCGAGAACGTCCGACGAAGTCAGCCCCTGATGAATCCAGCGCGCGGCCGGCCCAACAGAATCGGCGACGTTTTCGAGAAAGGCGATGACATCGTGGTTTGTGCGCTTCTCGATCTCCGCAATTTCTGGAATGGAGAAACGCGCCCGCTTTCGAATTTCCGCCGCGTCCTTTTTTGGAATCTGACCGAGCTCGGCCATCGCCTCGCCGGCAAGCAGTTCGATTTCCAGCCAGATTTGGAATTTGTGCTCGTCCGACCAAATGTTGCGCATCTCCGGCCGGGAATAACGATCGATCACGCGCCAAGATAAAAGCGCTCCGCAAACGCGGAAAGTGTTTTGTGCGGCAAAAAAAATCGCTCCGGCGAAAATCACCGGAGCGACTTCGAAAGTCGATTATCGAGCTTAGTGTTTAGCAAACCCGGGCGCGGATAAACCGGCCGTTGTTTTGGACGCGCACCCGGCCACTGGCGAAAAGGTCAGCCACCGTCGCCACAGTTTCCTTCGTGTTTTTCGTGCACGAACTCACCGCCAGGATAAGATCGCCGAGGGAAAGTTTGGGGCGCTGCTTAAGGATCAAAGTGTTCTTCTTCATTTGAATTCCGAGTCATTAGACAGCAACTGCGGTGCCATCGTTCGATGTGAATAATCCACGATGGCGTGGGAGCGGAGTTGTTACCGGGTTATCAACCGTCTAAGTGCCGAGGCTGTGACACTTGTGTTAAATTTATGAACACCCTCCGGTCAGCCAGAGCCCCGTTTTATGAGCCGCAACGCCAAGATATAGAGAACCGCAAAGGCTACGACCACTAGCAGTATCCATCGTGATTGTCCGCGGATGAAGTGAACCAGCGCCTCTGGATTGCTGAGAAGTTCCGGTTCCGCCCGGTAGGCTCGTCCGCCCAGGTAAGCCAGAATGCCACAGGCGACTGCTGAGCCAATAACGGTGACACAACTGAAGACCATGAAGTTCATCCGCACAATCCCTGCTGGGATCGAGATCAGATGCCGTACGATCGGCAAAATTCTGGCGAAGAAAATTCCGCCAGCTTCATAGCGAGCTAGCCAATGTTCCGCCTCTTCCAATTTCTTCGGCGTCAACAAAACAAGGCGACCAAATCGTAGGACTAGCGGTCGTCCCAGCCATAGCGAGATCCAATACATTGCCGCTGCCCCAAGATATGCCCCGAGCGTTCCGGCCAAAATAACACCGGCAAAGTTGAGTTTGCCTTGCGCTGCGAGAAACGCCGCCGGCGGAATGACCACTTCAGCCGGCACCGGCAAGGGCGAGCTGCTCATCGCCATAAGCACGATGATGCCAATGTACCCTCCAGTGAGGACCCAACCAAACCAGAGCTCAAGAAGATGATGCACGTTACGATTTCGGATTTCGGATTTCGGATTTCGGATTTAGCCTGAGCATGAATTGAAACTCGCCGCTTAGTTCGATCCGAAATCGAAAATCCGCAATCCCAAATTCCCATGTCCATCTACCGGCGCGTTCTCCGTTATTACCGGCCGTTTCTGCCTCAGACGATTTTTGGATTGCTGCTCACGGTCGCCGGTATCGGATTGAATCTGCTCAAGCCGTGGCCCTTCAAGATCATTGTGGATGATTTTCTGCGAGTGAATTCGACGGCGCGCAGTGATGGGCGCACCTGGATCCCCCTGCTCTGTCTTGCGCTAGTCGCGATTCAACTTCTCTGGGGAATCATCAATTGGATTACAAATTACCTGTTCGTGAAAATCGGTCTGCAAGCGCTGCTTAAGCTGCGCACGGATCTCTACTCCTACCTGCAATCACTCTCGCTTAAATATCACGATGCGCGCCGTTCGAGCGATTCCAGTTTCCGCGTCGCCTATGATTCGCAATCGATCCAGACGATCTACAACAAAGGGTTCACCAACATTTTTGGATCGACCATCACACTTGCCGGCACGTTCGTGATCATGGTGCGGCTGGATTGGCAGCTCACGCTCCTGTCGCTTGCGATTGTTCCGCTGATTGTCGCCGCGATTTATTTCTTCGCGCACCGGATTCGCCGCGAATCGACATTCATTCAGGAACAGGAGAGCGCAATGCTTGCGCAAGCCCAGGAGGGCTTGAGCTCGATCCGGATGGTGCACGCCTTTGGGCGCGAGGAATTCGAGGTTCGACAATTTCACCGGCAGGCCCGCCAAAGTTTACAAGCAAACCTGCGTCTCACTTTAACGAATGTGAATAGCGCGCTCGTCATAAGCACGCTCATGGTGATCGGGACAGCGGCGATGTATTACGTCGGGACGCAGCATGTGCTGGCGGGAACACTCACGCTCGGTTCGCTGCTCGTTTTCAGCGCGTATCTGCTCATGTTGTATCAACCGTTGGAATCGCTCACCTACACGGCGTGGGCGATGGAAGGCGCAGCTGCGGGCGCGAAACGTTGCTTCGAAGTGTTGGATCGACAGGATGACGTGGTCGATTCACCGAAAGCAATCGCGATTTTATCTGCGCGCGGTTCGATTGAATTTCAGAATGTCTCCTTTGCTTATGCGCAAGATCGAGATGTCCTGCACAACCTCGATCTAACGATTTCGCCCAATCAGATCGTTGCCCTTGTCGGTGGAACGGGTGCAGGCAAGAGCACGCTCCTGAGTTTAGTCCCGCGATTCTACGATCCGACATCCGGCTCAGTCACGCTCGACGGTTGCGACTTGCGCGAGATCACAAAAAAATCTTTGCGCGCACAAATCGCGATCGTCTTACAAGACACCCTGCTTTTCTCGACCAGCGTGCGCGAAAACATCGCCTACGGCCGGCCGGATGCGACCGAAGAAGAGATTGTCGATGCCGCGCGGCGCGCGCAGGCCGATGAGTTCATTCGCCAAATGCCGAACGGCTACCAAAGTGCAGTGGGCGAGCGTGGTGGACATCTTAGCGTTGGTCAGCGGCAACGCCTCGGCATCGCGCGCGCGTTTTTGAAGAATGCGCCGGTCCTGCTTCTCGATGAGCCGACCTCGGCGCTCGATCCGACGACAGAATCGGCGATCATGGAAACGATCAAGGAACTGATGCGTGGGCGTACGACGTTGATCGCGACGCATCGGCTCGCCACGGTTCACAATGTCGATCAAATCATCGTGCTCGAACATGGCCATATCGTCGAGCAAGGCCGTGGTTCGGAGCTGGTCGCGCGCGGCGGCGTTTACGCGAAACTTTACGCCTCTGGCCATTACCCATCATGAGCAACGTCAAGGCGGATCGACATGTGAAAAGTGATTGGTGGCCGCATCCAATCCCGCCAAACGTAAAATTTGGCGAAGGATTTTATTGCGAGAGCGCGCAAATTTTTCGGCATCTGCGCAGCACGAAACGGCGCGCGGTGGTCATCGGCGATCATGTTTCTTGTTACGCCGGCTGCTCGTTTTCTGTCGGAGAGAACGGCCAGTGCACGATCGGCGATTTTACTTTGCTCAATGGCGCGCTCATCATGGCCGAAGACAAGATCGACATCGGATCGCACTGCCTCGTTTCATGGAACGTCGGCATCGCCGATTCCGATTTTCATCCGCTCGAGCCGGCGCAACGTCTCATCGACGCGCAGGCGCTCGCGCCATTTTTCAAAGATCGCCCCCAGCGTCCAAAATTAAGAACCGCGCCGGTCATTATCTCCGACAATGTTTGGATCGGCATGAACGCGACGATTCTGAAAGGCGTGACCATCGGCGAAAACTCCGTGGTGGCTGCGGGCTCGGTCGTCACAAAGAGCGTTCCTGCGAACGTCGTGGTTGCGGGAAACCCGGCCATTATCGTGAAGCAATTTCAAGCGTGATTGGTTTTAACATCGAACATCGAACATCGAACATCGAACCCCGAATGTCTGACTGCATTGGGCGTTGGATGTTCGATGTTGGGTGTTGGGCGTTTTCTGTCTGATGAAGCGCAAGCGCATCCTCGTGATGGGCTTCATGGGCTCGTGCCCGATCGCCGGTGTGATCTGGCAGCACGTGCATTACATCGTCGGGCTCCAGCGGCTCGGGCACGACGTTTACTACATCGAAGACTCGGCGCGGCTTCCCTACAATCCGGAAACATTCGAAGTGAACAACGAATTCGATTATGCGGCGCAGCTTCTCGAGCGACTGGCACGCGAATTCGAATTCAAGAATCGGTGGGCTTTTTGCGCGCGTTATCTTCGTGGTCAGCCGACGGCGGGTCTATCGTTGAACAGGGTTCGTCAGCTTTATCGCGAAGCGGACGCAATCCTGAACATTTGCGGCGCGCAGGAATTCAACGACGATCTGCTCGCAAGCGATCGCATTATTTATGTCGAAAGCGATCCGGGGGTGGAGCAGATCAGGATCGATAAGGGGGTAAGATCGACAATCGACTATTTGAGGCGTCATCGCGCGCTCTTCAGCTTCGGGGAAAATGTTGGCACAGAAAGTTTTCCCGTGCCGACGCACAACATGAAATGGCTGCCAACGCGGCAACCGGTGGTGACCGATCTTTGGAAAACAAATCGTGCGCCGTCGCGTGCCGCGGTTTTTACTTCGGTTGCAAATTGGTCAACCAGCGGATTGAAAGACATTACCTGGCGCGGCGAGAAATATCTTTGGAGCAAGTCGCGCGAGTTTTTGCGCTTCCTGGCCGCGCCGAAGAAAGCCGGCGAAGCATTTGAGCTCGCAACGAACATCCCAGATGCAAAGACGCGCGCGAAATTTCTCCGCAACGGCTGGCGGTTTCACTCTCCGCTTCAACTGAGCGTCGATTACTGGCTCTACCGCGATTATGTGCGCCGTTCCAGAGGCGAATTCACCGTCGCGAAAGATCAATACGTCCGTTTAAATACCGGTTGGTTCAGCGATCGGAGCGCGTGCTATCTTGCCGCCGGCCGCCCCGTCATTATTCAGCAGAGCGGCTTTACCCAGCATTACGGAAACGACGGGGGATTGTTCGCGTTCAGCTCGATAAAGGAAATTGTCGAGGCGGTGAAAGCGATCAACGCCGATTATGCGAAACATTCGCGCGCCGCCCGAGAAGTTGCCCGCGAAATCTTCGAAGCGGAAAAAGTTCTCGCCTCGCTGCTGGATCGGGCCGGCGTTTGAGCCTGGCTTGAAACCGAATTGGCGCGGTGGTGACTTTGGAAGCGATTGGCCCGCGACGGATTTGCTTTCTCTGAAGTTCGTTTCATCTTCTCGAACTTCACGCAATGAAACGGGCGATTATTTTTGTCTGGCTGCTTCTACTTTGCGGCCGCCACCTCGATGCGCAGCAAGACACGCCACCGCCCTTCCCGACACAGCCGATACCTTCAGCAAAGCCGAGTGCGCCGGCGCCGGCGATCGTTCCCGTGCCGGTGACACCGCCACGACCGAACGGCAAAATTCAAAATAGTCTCGTGCGGATCACGGTTACGGAAGCGGAGCCGGATTACAAAGCGCCGTGGAATGCCGGCGCGATTCAACGCGGTGTGGGCGCGGGATTTGTCATTGATGGATCGCGCATCATGACCAATGCGCACGTGGTCAGCAACAGCCGCTACCTCACGGTGGAGCGCGATGGCGATCCGAACAAATACCGGGCGACGGTGCAGTTCGTGGCGCACGATTGCGATCTGGCGCTCATCACCGTATCGGCGCCGGATTTTTTCAAGAACATGACTCCGCTGAAATTCGGCGGAATTCCTGAACTTGAATCGACGGTCTCGGCCTACGGTTATCCAATCGGCGGTGAGCGCATGTCGGTTACCGCCGGCATCGTCTCGCGCATCGACTTCCAACTCTACACGCATTCGTCGATCGACTCGCACCTCGCGATTCAGATCAGCGCGCAGATCAATCCTGGAAACAGCGGCGGACCGGTCATGCAGAACGGCAAGGTGATCGGCGTGGCGTTCCAAGGTTACAGCGGCGACGTCGCGCAGGGGGTTGCTTACATGGTGCCGACTCCGGTGATCCGCCGCTTTCTGAAGGATATCGAGGACGGGCATTACAACGGCTATGTCGACCTTGCGATCAGTTACTCGAAATTACAAAACCCGGCGCAAAGAAAATTCCTCGGCTTGAAAGATGACGATCGCGGGGTGCTCGTAACCACCGTGGTGGCGGCGGGACCTTGCGCGAAAATTCTTCGCGAGGGCGACGTGTTGCTGGCGATGGATGATCACCCGATCGCGAGCGATTCGAATGTGGAACTGGAAGGCGCGCGCGTCGAATTTCCGGAAGTGGTCGAGCGAAAATTCAAGAGCGATAAGGTGAAGCTCAACATCTGGCGCGACAAACAGCCGATGACGGTAAATGTCGAGTTGAACACCGTGTGGCCGTACCGGATTCAAGGTCACAGGTACGATGTCCGGCCGCGCTACGTCGTTTATGGCGGGCTGCTTTTCCAACCGTTAAATCTCGATTTGATCGACGCCTATCAACCGACGGATCTGCGGATTCGCCATTTCTTCGATTATTTCGTGGTCGAGCAAATTTATCTCGAGCATCCGGACGTAATTGTTCTGACAAACATTCTACCGGACCCGATCAATACTTATCTGGCGGCGTATCGCGGGGGAATTGTCGATGAAATCAATGGCAAAAAAATCCGCACGCTGGAGGAGTTGGCAAAGACGTTTTCAGAAACGCCGGACCGTTTTGTCGTCAAGCTGATCGGCGAAGGACCTCCGCTGGTGCTCGATCCGAAACAAGTGGAAGCGGCGCGCGAGCGAATCAAGACGCGTTACAACGTGCTGAGAGAGCAGAATCTCGAAGAACAGGCGGCCGAGAAGACGCCTCAAGATCAGAACAAAATCTAAGATGCGAAGAATTCGTTGCGTTATTTTTGTTTTTCTATTCGCAGCGATGGCGCCGGTGTTCGCAAAGAAAGAACCGGCCCTCCCTGCCCCTGCCGGCGTGCAGAAGCAACTTTCGCTCGTGCGGGTAAATGTCACCGGCCAGCCTTACGATTACTTTCGGCCCTGGCAAAAGAAGGCGCCCTTTTCCAAGCGCGCGCTTGGCGCGGTTTTGCCGCAGGGCCGCGTGCTGGTCACGGCGGACCTGGTCGCAAACGAAAATTACGTCGAACTTGAGCGGGCCGAATCCGGAGAAAAGATCGCCGCTAAAGTCGAGGTGGTCGATTACGAAGCGAACCTTGCGCTGCTGGAGCCGGTCGAGAAAAAATTCCTGGATGGTCTCAGCCCGCTCGAGCTCGCCCTCGATACCGTGGTGGGTGATCGACTCTCAGCCTGGCAACTTGAGCCGACCGGCGCGCTGGTCGTGACGGAAGGCCTGGTGACGACGGTGCAAATGATGCATTACCCGATGGATGTCGGGCAGTTTCTCACCTATCGCATGAGCATTGCGATGCAGTACCGCGAGAACAGTTACACCGTGCCCCTGGTCAAAAACAACAAGCTGGCCGGACTGTTGCTCCGCTACGATTCACGCTCGCAATTGCTCGACGCGATTCCCGCCCCTGTCATCACACATTTTTTGAAGGACGTGCAAACCGAGCACTATCGCGGTTTTCCTTCCGTCGGGTTTTCATTTTTCCCGACGCGCGATCCACAATTGCGGAGCTTCGCCGGTGAAACGGGCAAGCCGGCGGGAGTTTACGTAACGAGTGTCGAACCAAACATGCCGGCAGCAAAAGCGGGACTGCAAGTGGGCGACATTGTAACGGCGATCGGCAACAACGAGATCGATCAGACCGGCAACTATGTCGATCCTCTTTACGGCAAAATCGAATTCACCAACTTAATTACTTCGCACACCTACGCCGGCGACGCCCTTGCGTTGAAAATCCAGCGCGATGGCAAGCCGATGCAATTAAACGTCACGCTCGATCATCGCTCCGCGCAGGATTACGTCGTCCCGCCGTACAACCTCGATCAACCGCCGGCCTATTATGTGCTCGGCGGCTTGATCTTTCAGGAGTTATCGCGCCAATATTTAAAGGAATGGGGTGGAAACTGGCTACGGGAAGCGCCGCAGCGATTTGTTTATCTCGATCATTTCCAGTCCGAACTTTTTCCCGAAGGCCGTCGTCGCATCGTGATCTTGAGCCAGGTCCTTCCGGCCAACAACACCATCGGCTACGAGGATTTCGCTTATTTGACCGTGACGAAAGTGAACGGGAGAGAAATCAACTCGTTAGGCAATCTGGCTGAAGCCGTGCAACATCCTATCAACGGATTCATTAAAATCGAAACCGAGGAAGACCCGAAACAGATCGAGTTGGAAGCGGCTCAAGTGGCGGCGGAAGCTCCCGCCCTCCAGGAGAGTTACGGCATCCCCTCGCTCCAGCGGCTGGAATAAAGGCGGGGATAATCTCCGTAGCACGAAACTGCCCCAATTGGCATTTCTTTTCGGCTAAAGCCGGGGTGCTCAACGTCCGATCGCCCCATCCTCCTCTGCGCTGCTCTGGAAAAGCGGACGTGCTGCGGTCAGAAACTTCGCGACTTCTTCGTTGTAGGTCTTGAACGGATCACCCATCACGAGAAAATCGCGGCTATCGCAGGCAATGGAATCCCAATTGATGACGTAGGATTGATTGCACTGTTGAAAAGAGGCAACCGCACGAGCGCGACCCGAGGCCCGGGTATTGGACGGAGGAGTATGCGTCGCATCCGGGCGTCGCACGCTGTTGTTCCATTCACCGATTCGCTTGCCCGGCGTGACGCCGAAGAACAGTCCCCGGGCTGGGTCGATATTGTGATATTCGAGATCGATACTTTGCAGCCATGGATCGTCCCAGCTTAATCCTTCCGATTCGATGAATGTCTCGAGCAACCATTTCTTGGTGATCCAATCGACCCCGCCAATGAGTGAGTGAGGGTTTTGTTCGAGCGCCTCGAGGACAAAGCTCCAGCTTTCCAGCAGCCAATCGGTTTCCGCCCCGAAAGCTTTCGGGGCCGTCTCGCGCAGATGTTTCTGCGCCAGGTCGTAGAACTCCCATTGTACATCGAGCGCACCGATCGTTTTGCCGTTTTCAAGATCGACAATCCAACGTCCGTTGGAATCGCGCGAAATGTCGCGTGTGCTCTGCACCGCATCGGTCAGGACAAGATTTCGCGGCAATCGGCCTTCTTCCAAGAGCGACAGAACGCAAGCCGTCGTTCCGATCTTCAGGGCGGTGGCAAACGGGCTCATGTTGGAATCGCCGATGAGCAAATGCAGGCGCCGATACTTCCGGTAATCGGCCAGCGGTTCATCCCGCGCGTTGATGATGGCGCGATTGAACTGCACCCACTGATAGATGTCGTTCACGATGTGATCGGCGCGCTGGCTCAGTTGAAAATTGACCTGTGCCTCTTGTGGCGGCGGCTCAAAATCGAACGCCAGCGGATTGGCCTGACCAACGCGGCCGGCGCCGGTGAAGATTTGTCTCGTTGCCAGAAAGGTGAGCAGCGTTCCAAGAATCGGCGGCGTGAATTGCGCCTCCCGTTTCATCAAGTAATTCTCGTGGCAACCAAAAGTGGCGCCGGTGTGATGATCGACGTTGTTCTTGATAAAGGAGACGCGGCCGGCCCCGCCCAAGGCGGCGAGAGACGATTGGAGCAACTCGTCACCAGCCAGGTCGTAGGCAACGAGATCGCGCAGATGCAAACATTCCGGCGATGCGTACTCGATGTGACCCATGTCGAGATAGAGCCGACCGCCGTTGAGAAGGAAGCCTCCGTTGCCCGGCGGTTCCTCGTAATCGCGGTAGTGTAGATCGATCGTTCCGGCCTGAGCTTTTCGAAAAAGATAATTTTTAACCTTGGCTGGCCAGACCTCGGAATTAACGTGCGACTCCTCTTCGCTGAGCAGGCACCCGTATTCAGTTTCTATTCCAACAATCCGATCCATTGCGTCAATTAGCGACTTAACGGTTGAGTGATTTAACGATTGAAATCATTTAATCACTGAATCGCTAAATCTCTAAGTCTATTTCACAGCCTTGAAAGAACTCGGAAAAAAGCACAAACTGGCTTGTCCATGAGTAACTTGGGTCTCCGCAGCCCCTTCGTGAAGGTAGGCGGATTAGTCCACTTCGCTCGAATGCTGGACAAAATTCGGGCGCATGCCAAAGGCGAGTTGTCGGCGGATTATCAGGCCAATCTCGGCAGAGGCTTCGACGCGAGTTGTGTCACATTCTTACGAGTCGATTATAATCAACTGGTCGAGCGCGTGAAGCAGGGCGGAACCGACGAAGAAATTCTCCGTTGGTGTTTCAGTGCGGACAGGCAGCCGTCCGAAGATCAGATTTATGTCTGGAATGAATTTATGCGCAAGCGGGGCTGGAACGACGAAGTCTCTGGAACGCTCAAACGCCGGAAAAAGGAAGCCGGCATGGCTGACCGCTCGGAAATCGAGACGATGTTCGCCTTTATTGATGCCGATGAAGGACGCTCGTTAATCGTCAATCAATTGTAGGGCGTTTCTGTGAAACGCCGCCAATAAAGATCGCCGGCTTATGGCGTGGTCGCGGGCGTAACGACGTCGTGCGGCGGTGGCGGCGGTCGCATCCGGTAATCAATAAATTTCCAAACTGCAATCACGACTAGAATTACGACCGCAGTTGCAATCCAAAAGCGAGTGGTTGATGCCCGCCTCCCGTCGCGCGACGTGCCTTGTCTTGTCTTTTCTTCCACTCGTTACCTATCACTAATCGCTCGTCACTCTGCCTATTCAGCCAGGGTGTCGATCCGTTCCGCGAGCGCAAAGTCCAGTTCGGTCAGGCCGCCTTTGCTGTGCGTCGAAAGAATCAGGCGCACTTTGTTGTAGCGGATGTCGATGTCGGGATGATGTTCTTCGTCCTCCGCCACTTCGGCCACGGCATTCACAAAATCAATGGCGTCGGCAAAATCATCGAACTCAAAAGTCCGTTCGATATGCTTCTTTTCCAGCTCCCACTCCGGGATTTTTTTCAGGCGGACCTTCAGCTCGTCCGCTTTCATCAAGTCAGCCATAACCGGACAACGAGTAACACCCGAAATTTGTTTTGCAATGCCGAAATCGAAGGGCTTTTTCGGACACTCAACTGTAGCCGGCGGTGCTGACGCCGGCCCGCGTTCAGTGACCGCCGCTACAACTAAAGAGCGAGAATGCGGCGAAGATTTTCGGCGGAATCGAAAATTTCCACCGCGCCGTTGCGCGCCTCCTTCGAAAGCCTTGCCCAATCCCACAGCACTTCTTTCACTGCCGTTTCCGCTTCGCGCGCGTCGCGGACAAAACGGAATCCGCTCCCCCACGGTATATATTTCTCCGCGCCGGTATCCTCTGTGATGACCGGCCGGCCGAGCGCAAGAAAGGCAGCCGCCCGATCGCTTAACCAACCAGTCCGCCAAGCCACGTCCACGCCTTTGATCGCCGTGAATTCGGCAAGCGCGCCAGCCATGTATCGCCGGTACGCGCTTGGCGTCCGTGCGACGCGGTGCGGATCGACAATCTTTCTCCGAATCCTCCGCCTTGATGTTCATCGCCAGCTCGAAACGCGCTTCCGGGATGCGCTTCGGCAGATCGAGATAAGGTTCGAACGCAATTTTTTTGGAGAGATCGGGAAATGTGCCGTTAACTTCCACGCTCCCGCCCCAATACCATTGACCGATCGTCGTGAACTTTGGTAGGCGCGGCCGTGGCTGACGGCGAACAAGTTGGGTATCCACCAACGGATAAAATGTCGTCCAACAAAGGGACGATTTCGGCAGCCGGCAGTCATGTCCGTGAACGTTGAGACCGATCGTCCAGAATTCGTGGTGCTGAGATTGCCCCATCTCCATTTTCGTCATCCAATAGAAGATCTCGCTCGGATCAAGGTCGCAAAAAATTCGCCGCTCGAATTGCAGCAGCAGTGGCGGATGAATCGAATAGCTGAGATTGAGCAGTGCGTTCGGACCATCCAGACGGTCGAGCAGTTCACGCTTCGACATACCGATGCAACGCATCTCGTTGAGATCGTGCACATCGCTCGCAGATTTTTGGAAGAGCAAACAGTAACGGCCGCCAAGTCCGTGTTCGCGCAGCCTTCGTTGGAAATTGTCGATGTTAAGGTGGTCGGCGCGTGGATCGTTTGTTGCCGGCAGCAACTCCAGCCAAATGGCGTCGCGCTTTAATCTGCGCAGTCCGAGCATCCATTGCAGCGGCACCGAAAGATTGCCGCCGCCTTCGCGATATTTTGCCGCAAACCCGCAGCCGAGGAAAATCGTCACCCGGAGAAGAAGCAGAAGAAACACCGAACGTCCAACGCCGAACGCCGAATATCGAATTCAGAAACGACTTTCTGCATTAAACATTCGATGTTGGGCGTTGAGCGTTGGACGTTTTCTCCCTTCGGTGAATTGACGTCCACGCCTTCCTCCGCAAATTAGCCTGCTCTCAGCGCCCGTAGCTCAACTGGATAGAGCATCTGACTACGGATCAGAAGGTTTGAAGTTCGAATCTTCACGGGCGCGCTCTTCTTCCGGTGTTGAACCAAGGCCACGAAGGTCGCAAAAGGCAATTCTGTTTTGAGTCGCACCGAACTTGAGTTCTTCGTGCCCGTCACGTCCAACAAGTCGGAGAGAAAGCAAGAGCGAGAAATCACACCGGCACTTCGAATTGGCTCATCAATTTGAATGTCTCGTAACGCTCGTTGATTTCGTCTATCGAGAGATTGCGCAAGCGATCGAGACTGAATGCTTCCACGGCGAAGCTGGCGAGGACGCTTCCGTAGATCATTGCTTTGCGTAGGTTGGTGAATGTCACTTTTCCGCCCACTGTGCCCGCGATGTATCCGGCCATGCCGCCGGCGAATGTGTCCCCTGCCCCGGTCGGATCGTGAATGTCTTCCAGCGGATATGCGCCGCAGCTGAAAAATTCGTCTTCGCCAAAGAGCAACGCACCGTGCTCGCCTTTTTTTATCGCGACATAGCTTGCCCCCAGTTTGCGAATGCGCCGGCCGGCTTTGATGAGACTCGTCTCCTTCGTCATCTCGCGCGCTTCGCTGTCGTTCAGAATGAGAAGATCGATCCCCGGAAGCAGGGCATCGAGATCGGCGCGCGTCGTTTCGATCCAGAGGTCCATCGTGTCGGCCACGACAAAGCGCGGACGCTCCATCTGTTGGAGGACGTGCGTTTGCAACGCTGGCGCGATGTTGGCCAGCAAAACAAAATCGGTTTTGCGATAAGACTCCGGCAACTTCGGTCTAAAATGTTCGAAAACATTGAGCGCGACCGAACGGGTTTCGCGCGTGTTCAAGTCCCACGAATATTCGCCCGACCAACGGAAAGTTTTCCCGTTCACGCGCTGCACACCTTCGCTGTCGATCTTGCGCGATTTCCAAAAGTCGAACTCGGATTCGGGAAAATCGTTGCCGACAACGCCGACCAGCTTTACCGGCGAAAAGAAACTCGCCGCCACTGCGGCGTAGGAGGCGGAGCCGCCTAACAAGTCGGAATGTTCTTCAACCGGGGTCTTGACCGTGTCGAGCGCGATGGAGCCGAGGACAAGAACAGACATGATCAAAATGTCGAATGTCGAATGTCGAATGTCGAAGCAAGCAATTGCTTAGCGATGCGTGCATATTCGGCGATGTTGGGCGCTTTGAGCAAGCCGGAGACGAGCGCAACGCGGCGCGCGCCGGCGGCCAGGACCTGCTCGAGGTTCTCGATCTTTATTCCGCCGATGCAAAAGATCGGCAGCGTTACGGCGACGTGCACACGGTTGATCTCCTTCAAACCGATTGGTTGATAATCGGGTTTAGTGGGCGTTGCAAAAATCGGGCCGAACCCGATGTAATCGACGCCTTCGCGTTGTGCTGCCAGGGCTTGCTCAAAGCTGTGCGTCGATTTCCCAACAAACAAATCTCGGCCCGCCTTTTTGCGGGCCACAGCAACCGGATCATCATCCTGGCCAACGTGCACGCCTTCGAGCGGAACGCTTTGGGCGACCAGCGCGTGATCGTTTATGATCAGTGGTATATCGGCGCGACTTGTAATCGTATGCAGTTTGGCCGCGATCTCTGTGAGCTGCTCCAGCGTCTGTGTTTTCCCGCGAAGCTGAATCAGGTCCACTCCACCTTCGATCATGTCGTTGACTACACGGCGCCAATCTAAGATATCAACATAACTGAGATCTAAGATACCGTAGAGCCTGCAATCGCTTAGATTTCGCAACGTGTTTATTCGTGCAGCCGACGGCCGGGCGCATGCCTCAGCTCGAAATTGTCCGAGGCCATTACTCGCTCGACAAAACCGGTATCGTATTTCCCATCACGGAATTCCGCGCTGCGCATGATAGCGGCATGAAACGGGACCGTCGTTTTAATTCCGGTAATGTAATACTCGTCGAGCGCCCGCCGCATGCGATCGATCGCGGATGTGCGCGTGGCGCCGACGGTAATTATTTTCGCGATCATCGAATCGTAATACGGCGGCACGATGTAGCCAGTGTAAGCATGCGAATCGATCCGAACGCCGCGGCCACCGGGCGCGTAGTAAAAAGCGATTCGCCCCGGGGATGGCTGAAAATCTTTGGCCGGATCTTCGGCGTTGATGCGACACTGGATCGCATGGAGCCGCGGGGTCGGGTGCGCGACGTGTGGCGAGAGCGGCTGACCGGCGGCGATTCGAATCTGTTCCTTTACCAGATCACAACCGTAAACCTCTTCGGTGATGGTGTGTTCGACCTGGATACGGGTATTCATCTCGATGAAATAGAAATGTCGATCCGCATCGACAAGAAACTCAATCGTGCCCACATTCTCGTAGCCGACGGATTTCGCGAGTTTGACCGCGGCATTTCCCATTTTCTTGCGCAGCCCCGTGTTCATAAGCGGTGACGGGCATTCCTCGATAACTTTTTGGTTGCGCCGCTGAATGGAACAATCACGCTCGCCCAGATGAACAACGTGGCCACGACGATCGGCCACGATTTGAAACTCGATGTGATGCGGATTGACGATGAGCTTCTCGATATAGACTTCGCCATTTCCAAAAGCTTTCTCGGCTTCGTGACCCGCGCTGTGAAAACCGGCGATGAGACTCGGCTCGTTGTGCGCGGTGCGCATTCCGCGACCGCCGCCGCCAGCCGCCGCTTTGATCATCACCGGATAACCGATTTTCTTCGCGATCCTGACGGCGTCCTTCTCCGTCTCCACGATTCCATCGCTTCCCGGCGTTACTGGCACGCCGGCTTTGCGGGCGAAGGTGCGCGCGGAGTTTTTGTCACCCATGGCCTGCATCGCGCGTGCGGAGGGCCCGATGAATTTGATCTTGCAGCTTTCACAGACCTCGGCGAAATGCGCATTCTCGGCGAGAAAACCGTAACCGGGATGGATCGCATCGACATCGCCCACTTCGGCCGCGCTCATGATACGGTCGATTTTCAGATAACTTTCGGAGCTGGGCGCAGCGCCGATGCAGATTGACTCGTCCGCGAGCTGAACATGCAGCGAATCGACGTCCGCCTCGGAATAAACCGCTAGCGTGCGGATGCCGAGCTCCTTGCATGCGCGGATGATGCGCAGCGCGATCTCGCCGCGATTGGCAATGAGGACTTTTTCAAACATGCACTGCTCCCGCAGAGCGAGCGGGCCGCATCAATTATCGGACGCGGAAGAGGACCTGACCGAACTGCACCGGCTTGCCGTTCTCGGCCACGACTTCCGCAATCTCGCCGCTCGTTTCCGCTTTGATTTCATTCATCACTTTCATCGCCTCGATAATGCAGACCACGGTCTCCTCGGTCACCGCCTTTCCAACATCGACAAATGGCGGCGCGTCCGGTGAGCCAGCGCGAAAGAACGTGCCCACCATCGGCGAAACGATATCCTTGAGCGCCGTTGTCTCAGTTGTGGGAGGCACCGCTGCGGGCGGACTGTTTGAAACCGCTGTCGTTGGAGATGGGGAGACAGTTGCCGGCGGAGAAATAATCGGTTGATCGCCGCCGCCTTTCTGCAACTTGAGACGGAAGCCGTCCTTTTCCATCTCGAAGACCGAGAGGTCGTTCTTCAGCATCAAATCGATGATGGCTTTGATATCTTTGAGTCAAGGCACGCTCCTGTGGTCGAGGCTGAGACGTTTAGGTAAAGCAGTTTTGCCGGAGAGGTCAAGTAAACGAATCAGGGCAAAATGACGAAGCACGAATGACGAATGACGAAGGGAATCGGGAATATGGGAATCAAAGACACCGTCACTCGCCTTTCGTCATTCGGACTTCATCATTATTTCGGACCTCGACATTAGTCATTCGGCATTTTCTTGACGAACTTGGTCCCCAACAGGATGTCGTCGCCATCATACGCAGCGATCGAATTCAAGATTGTCGATGAAACGGATGACTATCTTGTCGTCGATAAACCGCCATTTCTTCTCACGCATCCGACCAAACCAGAGGCTCAACGGACGCTTTGGAACGAACTTCGCGAGTTGCTAGCGTTTGAAATTGCGAATGGCGGTCAAGTTTCGATTGTAAACCGCCTTGATCGCGAGACGAGCGGCTTGATTCTTGTGGCAAAAACAGCAGCGGCCGCGCGCCGGTTCGGACTGGTCATGCAACAGCAACGATTGCACAAGGAATATCTCGCGATCGTTTGGGGCTGGCCGGAATGGGAAACGAAAATTGTCAATGTGCCGGTGGATCGACAAGGGAAACACGAAAAGTCCGGGATTTGGCTCAAGCAGATAATTCATGCGGCCGGTGCTGCGTCGCAAACTGAGTTTCGTGTCGAGCAACGATTCACAAGATCGACATCGTCAGGCGACAAATTCAGTTTGATCCGCGCGATTCCACGGACTGGACGAACTCACCAGATCCGCGTGCATCTTAGTTCGCTCAGCCATCCGATTGTGGGCGACAAAATTTATGGACCGAACGAGCAACTTTATCTTCAGTTCATCGAAACCGGTTGGACGCCTGAACTCGAGCGGCGATTGCTTTTGCCGCGACAGGCGTTGCATTCGTCGAAACTGGCGATTGGGAACGAACACGAGTGGACAAGCGCGCTGCCTGTCGATCTTGCAGAATTCTGTGGCGGCAGCCTATGACCGTCGCTGTTGTCTCAGGGGAAAGTTTGCGACGGCCGCAGACCGCCGCTAGAGATTCTCGAATGAAAATGCTCCCCGCCTTTTGTGCTTTCGCGCTTCTCTGCGCGTGCTCGCAAGCGTTCGCCGGCATGCCAGTACCGAGCGGCGCCGCGCCGGCTGATGAATTCAACCCGCAACAGTTCGAACTCGCGTTCGAATCCGGCTATTTGTTCGGTGTCATAAATCCACCGCGCAATTATGAAATCGGCGCTCTCTTTGTGACGGGACGCGTTCGTTGGGGCGTGGTGCGAAGTGATAGCTGGACCCGCGGTTATCAGCAGTTTTATGTCAGCGCAATCGCGGAGCCCATTTTTCGCGGCATCGAGAATCATTATTTCGGACTTAACTTCGGCGGGCGTTACAACTTCGTTCAACCCGGCAGGCGGCTGAATCCGTACATTTCCGGCGGGCTAGGTTTGGGCTGGATCGATAGCCACCCAAATATTCCCGGCGGCCAAGGACAGGATTTTACGTTCAACATTTTAAGCGCGGCCGGCGTTTCCTACAGCGTGAACGAACGTTGGAAGATCGACATCGGCGTTCTTTACCAACATCTCTCAAACGGTGGTCAGACCGATCCGAACCCGAGTCTGAATCTCATTGGGCCGCGGATCGGGGTGACATATTCGTTCTGACATTTCCTTAAATTTTGATGAACCCATCCGAAGAAAACATCCTGGTCATTAAACGCAGTTTGTTCGACCAGCTCGGCAGTTTTCAGAGACTCAACTTCGAGCCGGAAAAATATTTGAACGCGATTCTTTCGCGCGGGAACAATTTTTTCCTGCCGCGCGCTCAGGCGGAGCAGGACCCGACGCACAAACAAATCATTCCGTACGCGTTGCTGGCTTTTGAGAACAAGGTTTTGTATTACGTGCGGGGCAAAGAAGCGGGCGAGCAGCGCCTAGTGGCGAAAGGATCGATCGGAATCGGCGGGCATCTGAACGACGCCGATGCAGGTCTGTTCAATCTTGACGAGGAACATTATAACCGAGTGGTTGAGCGTGAGGTTCATGAGGAAATCCATTTGCTTGCGAAGTTTCAAAATCGCGTAGCGGCGTTGTTAAACG
>WNFQ01006175.1_pt1 | contig 23166 bp, 14 predicted proteins | sample 5400171 | NCBI WGS metagenome assembly WNFQ01 (sample SAMN13153356, study PRJNA577476) | soil metagenome | isolation source: 20 cm soil under Madrone tree | place: USA:California | collected 2016-06-14 | reverse complement strand
TGCCCAAGGTTCCGGAACAACCGACCCACTGACCGGCGTGATCCGGGGCAACGTCATCTATGTAGAAGGTTGGATTGCAGCCACCGCCGATGTTTTCGCGAATCACGCCATTGGCATTGGGACAATTAGTACCGCCACTGGCACCTACACAGTCGAGAAAAACAAAGTCAGCCGCTTCCACAACAATAATACCCTGACCTATGCGGCTGTCGGAATCAATTTGGCTGCCGGCAACAATCACGTTGTCAAAAACAATTTCGTGTTTGATATCCGAAACGATCAGACCGCCGGCGCCAACGGCTTCGGCATCGCCTCTGGCGCTTACGGCATCCGGGTGACCAACGGCACCGGACACAAAATTTATCATAATTCGGTGCACCTGTTTGGGGTGTTGCCCGGCTCAATGGGCCTCGATTTGACTGCCGCGTTCATGATCACTAACAACCAGGTGACTGGCATGGACGTGAGAAACAACATCTTCTCCAATCAGTTAACCGGAGGCAATCCGGTTGCAGCTAACACGCGTCACGCGGTTGTCTTTCTGCCCCCGAACGCGACCAGCGCGATGAATCTGACCTGGAACAACAGCGGCTACTACCAATGCATTGAGCTTACTGGCTCAAGTAGGCGCCAACGCAGGAACCGGCCAATATTTTGCAGCCGACTTTGATCCCTCATCGGCTGGGAATTCACTAAACCTGCGCACGTATACCAGCACGCTGTCAGCGGCAGGCGCAAACGATAACGCGTCGTTTGCTCTTGCCCAGTCGCCGCCATTTGTTTCCGATATAGACTTGCATATCCCCACTGGGACCATCACGCGGCTATACCATGGTGGGCAGGAGGTGGGCGTCCTGTTCGACATCGATGATAACCCGCGCGACCCGGTTACGCCCGACATTGGCGCCCATGAATTTGTAGGCTCTCAGCCGACACCGACAGCTACTCCCACAGCTACGTTTACTCCGACTCCGACACCAACAGCTACTCACACGCCGACCCCCACACCAACGGCGACAGCCACAGCTACGGCTACGTTTACGCCTACTCCTACACCAACAGCCACTGCGACGGCTACTGCAACAGCTACACCCACTCCAACTGCCACGCCTACAGCGACAGCGACACCTAGGCCGGCAGTCACAACCAATCCGGCAACGGACGTCGCAAGTGTTTCCGCTACACTCAATGGCTCAGTCAATCCGCGTGGGTCGACCACGACTGTCTATTTCCAGTGGGGCACGACAACCAGCTACGGCCACACCACCGCTACGCAGACCCAGACTGGAAATACGTCCCGGCCTATCACTGCCAACATCAGCGGCTTGAGTGCGAGCCACCTTTATCATTTCCGAATTGTAGCCACCAACGGCGGCGGCACCACCTTTGGCACCGACACGACCTTTACCACCCTTAGCGCGACCGGGTCTCCCGTAGTCACAACTAATCCGGCGACCAACGTAACTACTTCTTCAGCGAGACTCAATGGCTCACTCGATCCGCATGGGTTGACGACGACTGTCTATTTCAAGTGGGGCACGACAACCAGCTACGGGCACACCACCCCTGCGCAGACTCAAACTGGGAATACGTACCGGAACATCACTGCGAACATAAGCGGCTTAACAACATCTATAAAACAAATGCTGTTCGGTATATCGCCGCTTCGTACAAATGGAAAACCCAGCAAACTCGGGATTGCTTTGCTCTTAGCGTTCTGCTTTGCGCTTTTGCCAAAAGCGCAGGCGCTCAACCCTAAGCCGGACGGCGGGTATCCCGGAGGCAACACCGCGGCAGGGCAAAACGCCCTTTTTCGTCTTACCACCGGCACATACAATACGGCAGTCGGAGCTTTGTCACTCGGGAGCATTACCACCGGCAACTTCAACACGGCCACTGGAGCCGGGACGCTCCTTCTGAACATCGCAGACCAAAATACGGCCACCGGCGCGGTAGCGCTTTTAAGCAACACTACCGGCGCCCAAAACACAGCCACCGGTGCTAGCGCGCTGCAGAGCAACACCACCGCCAACCAAAACACCGCCACAGGTGCTAACGCGCTGAGAGACAACACCACCGGCTTCAGCAACACCGCCACCGGTTCTCAGGCGCTCCTTAGCAACACGACCGGCGGCGATAATACGGCTGATGGTGTCGGCGCGCTGCACAACAACACCATCGGCAACAACAACACGGCGAGCGGCGTTGATGCGCTGCTCAGCAACATCACGGGCAGCGACAACACGGCCGCCGGAGAGAGTGCGCTCTATAACAACACGACAGGCAACTACAACACAGGCAACGGCTTTGAAGCGCTCAATCAGAACACCATCGGCAATAACAACACGGCCACCGGCTATAGAGCGCTCTATAGCAACAACGCCGACAACAACAGCGCCTATGGATATCAGGCGCTCTTGAGCAATACTTCCGGCGACTTGAACACAGCCAGCGGTGTACACGCGCTCCTTAGCAATACTATCGGCACCGCCAATTCGGCCATCGGTGTTGATGCGCTCGAAGACAACACAACCGGCAGCGCTAACACGGGAATTGGTAACGGCGCACTCTTTAGCAACACCACCGGAAGCGGAAACACGGCCATCGGTGTTGTTGCGCTCTATTACAATAGCACCGGCAACAGCAATCTCGCCGTGGGCCATGCGGCCGGCTCCGGTGTCACCACCGCCGATAACGTTATCTCCATCGGCGCCAATGTCGCTGGTGAGAACGTAAGCAATAGCTGCTACGTCGGAAACATTTTTGGCCAAACTTCTTCCGGAGGCGTTCCTGTCGTCATTAATTCCCACGGCAAGCTCGGGACCGTCACTTCATCCCGGCGCTTCAAAGAGGACATCAAACCAATGGACCAAGCCAGCGAAGCGCTTCTGGCACTCGAGCCGGTCACCTTCCGTTACAAGAAGGAGATAGATCCGCAAGGTATTCCCCAGTTTGGGCTGGTAGCCGAGGAAGTAGAAAAGGTAAATCCTAAGCTGGTCGTGCGCGATAAGGATGGCAAAGTCAACACGGTGCGGTACGAGGCAGTGAATGCGATGCTGCTAAATGAATTCCTCAAAGAGCACAAAAAAGTAGAGACACAGCAAGCGACTATCACCGAATTAGAGTCAACTGTCGCCCGGCAACAGAAGGGAATGTAGGTTCTGACAGCGCAACTCAAAGAGCAGGCCGCGCAAATCCAAAAGGTGAGCGCTCAGATTGAGATGAGCAAACCCGCGCCGAGAGTGGTGAGTGATCGTTAACGCCACGGCAGCTATCACTCGGGTAGCCGGGGTTAAAAGCCCCGGCTACCGTGATTAGTTCTCTTTTGGAGCGACGGAAGCGACAATTTTTTCAAACCGGGGATCGCCGCGTAAAGGATCCCAGAACGGCAAGAGTTTCAATTCTCCATAGCTCAAGTGGCCCGGATAGCGAATAGCAGCGCCAAGTTGTTCGCAGGCGAGGTCGTTGTCGCCAACCCACGCAGCAATCATCGCTAGGTACTCGATCATGAGCGGTCCATTGATTGAATCTTTTTCCACCGGCAAGAGTTCGACTGCGCGTCGGCCTTCGCGCAGTGCTTCTTCTTTCCGTCCAAGAGCGGCGTCGATTAAACCGAGCACGACCAAAGGCGGGCCGTAGTTTGGTTGGGCCTGGACAATTTTCTCCTGTTCCGCGCGCGCAGCGACGAAAGCCAACTGCGCTTTCTCGTCCTCGTGCGTCATACGAGCGATAATGCCTTGTGCGAACGGTCGATTGAACTGAACAGCTTCGTTGTTAGGGGAGATGTGTTGGCCTGAGACAATCAAAGCATCCTTTGCGGCAGCGGGATCGCGCTCGGCCAGCGCGCAAATGAACCAGCTATCGGCGATCTGCGAGGTCGCGTCGGGATTTGTGGCTCGAATTGAATCGACTAATTGATGCAACGGCTTGGTATCGGCTCTCCAATCCAGTTCTCTATTCGCACGTCCTACTTTTGTCTCGATGTCGTCGGGCGCGATGGCCAGAGCACGATCGTACACCGATTTCGCCTCAGCGTAGCGCCGAAGAAATCCGTAGCTGTCTGCGATCTGCTGGAGCGTATGAATATTGCGCGGGTCCAGGTCAACCGCACGCTCAAGGCTACGTATGGATTCTTCCCAGAGCCCCTGACGACGCCGGATGGAACCCGTCAGCTGGAATAAGTGCGCGTCATTGGGCAGGGTCCGACGAGCAAGTTCCAGTTCAGCCAACGCTCCGTCATAATCGAGGTATCCTCGATAAAGATTCTCTGCGCGTGCAAGGTGTGCTTCACCTGCGTCGGGACGAAGACGAAAAGCCGCCTGAATGGCCGCCTCTGCTAGCGCCAGGCGCGCAGGCGTCCGATCGTGGCCAAAGAAGTAAAGGTAGTCATGAGTGAAGGCGAGCTGACAATAGGCCTGAAAAAACGCCGGGTCCCGGGTGACAGCCTGGTTCAACAGATCAGTCGCCTCCAGCAAATCCTTTTTCGCGCTATTGGTAAAGGGCAACCGCAGTGAAAGATCTTTTGCGCGAGTGTAAAGATCGAAAGCGGTGAGGTCGGCGGTCGGTGCTCGCTCGATGGCCAGTTTTTCCGCCGGTGAAATTTTAGCGTACAGCTGCCCGGCAATCGCTTGCGCTATTTCGCTTTGAATTGCAAAGAGATCGGCCACATCCCGATCATAGGTTTGCGCCCACGAATGCATGTCAGTGCGCGCATCGATAAGTTGCGCGTTGACTCGGAGGCGGTTGCCGATTCGCTGCACGTTCCCTTCCAAAAGATGGGCAACGCCCAGTTGCTGCCCGATCTCACGCGAGTTGCGCGGATTTCCGCTCTTATAAAGGTTCGCCGAAGTGCGACTGATAACCTTCAGCTCGGCAATTCTCGCAAGGTCCGAGATGATTTCATCTTGAACGCCAGCGGCGAAATAGGCGTTTTGCTTGTCGTCGCTGAGATTATCAAACGGTAACACGGCCACGCTTTTCTCGGAAGTGGAGCTTGTTGCCGGCTTTCGGAGCCAATAGAACGGGAACGCCAACGCTAAGGCGCCGAGCAACACCGCAGAGGTGACGGTGACCGGATTGCGCAGAAACTTGCTCCGAACCGTCTGGGCGGGTCTCGCAACGCCCAGTCGCGTCAGGTCTTCGCTAATCTCAGTGGCCGTCTGGTAGCGTTTGCGAATATCATTGTCGCACGCCTTCAGAATGATGGAATTGAGTTTAAGAAACGCTTCGCGCTCGGCCATTGTGTCGAGGTCCCGTGGCAAATCCGGATAACCGAGTCGATCCGTGCCAGTGCTCGCTTCGTAAAGCACCTTGCCCAGACTATAGATATCGGCTTGAGGTGTCCCCGAACCCTCGGGAGGAATGTAACCCTCTGTGCCGAGACGCGCCTTGTCGCCAGCTTTGGCTACCAGCCCAATGTCCGCCAGTTTGGGATGTCCTTTGACGAAGATAATGTTCGAGGGCTTGATGTCGCGATGCACTAGCCCGCGCCGATGCAGTTGCGCCAGCGCTTCGCTCAGCGACAAGCCCAATTGCACGGAGTGCTCGATCGAGAGCCGTCCGCACCGGGACAGCTCACTGCTTAATGTCTTCGGCACGTACGTATCAGGATCTATCTGGTCGCCGTTCGAATCATCGTCGGCCAGTTCCATGACATAGTGGAAAAAACTGCCGGCGCGATTGCGGCCCACGTGCAGGATTGCCACAAAACCCTCGTGCTCCCGCGATACAGGTTCGAACCGCTGGAGACCTAAAAATTCCCTCTCAAACGCCTCCTGGTCACGAAACGCTTTTCGATTAATGATCTTAACCGCCCGGTAAGTAGACAGGATGTTTCGCGCCAGCCATACCTCGCCATAGCTGCCATGGCCAATGCAGCGCAGTAACTCCAAGTCTGGAATACGAGGAGCCTCTTTCACCTGCTGCGTAGTACCCATACTCGTACTCTTACTCCTGCTCTTACTCGACTTAATGGGCCATTGCTTTCGCCAAGCCCCATCCCTTCTCCTCTTCCTTTTCGAGGCGCGCAACTTCTCGGCGCATCAACGCCGTAATTCTGTGTTTCGCCAGGCGCACCTGGCCAACCCGCACGCCGAGAGTCTGCGCCACCTTCTGCACGGGCCAATGTTTCACGGCATGGAGATCAAACATCTGATAATGCCGCGCGTTAGCCTGACCCTTCACACGCGCCAACGCCGCAGCGAACAGTGTGCGCTGCCATTCCTCCTCCCACACCGCGTCAAGATCGATAGCCCCCGGATCAGCAACGCGCTCGATCGTCGCCGTACTTCGGGTCTCTGTTCCCCGGCGCGCATGCAGCGGCTGGATATGTTGCTGGCGTTTGCGGAATTGATCGGCGATACGCCAGCGGACGATAGTCAGCAGCCAGCCCTTGAATGAGCCGACAACAGGATCGTAGCGGAAGGATTTAATCTTCTTGGCGACGGTGAGGAGCGTCTCCTGCACGACCTCCTGGGCCTCCCAATCGGTCAACCCGGCGTTGAGCGCCGTCGTATAGATCAGCCGCCAGTAGGCGTTGAAAAACTGCCGCCAACTCTCCTGAGCATCCGATTCCTTGAGGCGACTCAAAAGGCTGCGCCGCGTCGCCAATGAAGATGGAGCGCGCCCTGCTGCTGGATTCATGTCGCGAACCGATGATACGCTGCGCCGCAGCCACGGTCACGAAAGATTTTGTCGATTCTTTGAAACACGTGCCCTTCTCCATCCGTATTTACCTTATGAAAAATCCATACACCTCATTCACAACAATCATTCTCTTTGCGCTTGGCTCCGTTGCGCTTTCACTCCCGAAAGCTTTCGGGGTTGTCCCAGCTCCGGACGGAGGCTATCCCAGGTTCAACACGGCGGAAGGACAAAAAGCTCTCCTGAACCTCACGACCGGCGTTGGAAACACAGCAGTTGGATGGTCTTCACTTTCGAGCAACACTGACGGCAGCTTCAACACAGGCATCGGAACTGGAACCCTTCTTTTCAACTTGGGTAACCAAAGTACCGGTGAAGGAGTTAGAAATACGGCCACTGGCGCCGGGGCGCTGTTAAGCAACAGCCTTGGCTTTCAAAACACGGCCAATGGAGCATTCGCCCTTTTCAGCAATAGAGAAGGCGTCTACAACACGGCCATCGGTGAGAGCACTCTCTTTTTCAACACAATCGGCAGCGGCAACACAGCCATCGGTGTTCGCGCGCTCTATAGCAATAGCATGGGCGGCGACAACACGGCTGTGGGCGCTGCGGCGCTTCCTAGCAACACCGAAGGCAGCGAGAACACCGCCATCGGTAGCCAAGCGCTGTTGAGCAACACCCTCGGCTTGCAAAATACCGCCCATGGAGCATTCGCTCTTCATTTGAACACTGCGGGCAACAACAACACGGCCACCGGCTATCGATCACTTGTCAGCAATGTAAGCGGCGTCGAGAACACCGCGCACGGCTCCTTAGCGCTCGCTAATTGCACCGGCTCCTACAACGTTGGATTGGCCGGGGGCTTCAATCTCACGAACGGTGATTTTAACATCGATATTGGCAATGACGGTGAACCCGGCGAGTCCGGCACCATCCGCATCGGGAGCTTTTGCTGCCAAAACCGTGTATTCGTTGCCGGGATTAGTGGAGTAACCGTCTCTGGCGGGGCGACGGTTTATATCAAATCGGACGGGCAACTTGGAACGAGCACTTCCTCGGCGCGTTTCAAACAGGACATTCGCGATATGGATAAGGCCAGCGAAACGCTTCTTGCCCTGCGGCCGGTTACCTTCCATTACAAACCGGAGTTTGATCCAGAAGGCATTGCGCAATTTGGCCTTATCGCAGAAGAGGTGGAACAGGTGAATCCCGACCTGGTCCTGCGCGACAAGGATGGAAAAGCCTACAGCGTGCGCTATGAGCAGGTGAACGCGATGTTGCTCAATGAGTTCCTCAAAGAACATCGCAAAGTGCAGGAACAAGATCGCAAGATCGAAGAACAAGAAGCCAAGATCGCGCAACAGCAAAAAGATTTTCAGTCGAAATTCGGCGAACAGGAAAAACAGATTGCAGCCCTGACATCGGGTCTTCAGAAGGTGAGCGCCCGGATTCTGGTGAGTAAACCTGAACCGGCGATGGCCGCCAACAATTACTGAGAATCACAGTTGAACCAGCTAGAAACGAAACTCCCAACTAAAACAAAACCTATGAAATCAATACATACTGATCCAACGACAAACAATTCGAAGAGTCGCTCTTTTTTACGGCGCGCCCTCCTTTTCATTGCCATTCTGGCAACGTGCTTTGCCTTTTCACAACAAGGGCAAGCAGTTGTCCCGGCTCCGGATGGAGGTTATCCCGGGTTCAACACGGCGGAGGGACAGAGTGCCCTTCTTAGCCTCACGACTGGCTCTGCCAACACAGGAGTCGGTTGGTATTCGCTCTTTAGCAACACCGACGGCAGCTTCAACACGGCTGTCGGCGCGGGAACGCTCCTTTTCAATGTGGGAGACCAAAGCACGGGCGACGGCGTCAATAATACTGCCATTGGCACGGCGGCGCTCCTATCCAACACCGCCGGCTCTCTCAACACAGCAGTTGGTACTCAAGCGCTCTTTAGCAACACCACCGGCTCTCTCAACACAGCAATTGGTATTCAAGCACTCCCTAGCAACACCACCGGCTCCAGCAACACGGCAATGGGTCAAGAAGCGCTCTCTAGCAACACCACCGGATTCGGCAACACGGCCACGGGTGGCGCCGCGCTGTTTATAAACAACGACGGATCCTCCAACACGGCGAACGGAAATACAGCGCTTCTGAACAACATCTCTGGCAATAACAACACCGCGATTGGTATGAGCGCGCTCTATTATAGCACTGGTAACGGTAACACGGCTTTGGGCGCTTTTGCGGGCAATAGCGTTACCACGGCCAATAACGTCATCGCTATCGGCACTGGAGGAGCGAACGTAAGCGACAGTTGTTACATCGGCAAGATCTTCGGAGCCCCGATAGAGCCGACGAGTGCCCTAAACGTCATGATCGATTCAAGCGGCAAACTCGGAACGACCGCCTCCTCAAAGCGGTTCAAGGAAGAGATCCAGCCAATGGACAAAGCCAGCGAAACGATCCTAGCGCTTAGACCCGTGACCTTCCGCTACAAGAACTACAAGAACAGTCCACTGCAATTTGGTTTGATCGCAGAGGAAGTCGCCGAAGTGAACCCCGACCTAGTGGCGCGCGACAAGAACGGCGAGATCTACACTGTCCGCTACGACCAGATCAATGCGATGTTGCTTAACGAGTTCCTGAAGCAGCACTGCACAATCCAAGAACAGGAGGCGATCATTGAGCGATTAAAATCTAGTGCTGCAGAGCAAGAGGAGATTATTGCGGAGCTGAAGTCAACTGTTGCCGAGCAACAGGAAAGCTTTCAGTCGAAGCTCGCGGACCAAGGAAAGCAAATCGAAGCACTCGCATCGGGCCTGCAAAAAGTAAGCGCGCAAGTTGAAATGAGCAGCTCCCCGCCGCGAGTGGTCGCGACTAATCCGTAGAGCTACCCGCAAACAGACTAACAGAAGGAAACAAAGGGTAGTTCAATCCAACTCAAATGAGAATCTTCGTTTTCTTCGCTGCCTTCTGTAAAGGCTATCCAATCAGAAAACAAACCAAACGATAAAGAAACAAAACCATTAAGACAGAAACGGAGAAAATAAATATGAAACCCCAAAACTTGATTCTCATTCCAGTCCTGATTGCCTGCCTTGCGCTTGCGCCAAAAGCGCAAGCGGTTGTCCCAGCACCTGATGGCGGCTATGCCGGAGGCAACACGGGGGAGGGGCAGGCTGCCCTTTTTAGCCTTACTACCGGCACATATAATACCGCCGTTGGTTTATTTTCGCTCAGGAGCGACACCGAGGGCAGCTCCAATACGGCTTTCGGAGCTGGAACGCTTCTTCTCAGCACCGGCAATGAAAATACGGCTACAGGCGCTGGGGCGCTCTTAAGCAACACCACCGGCATCGAAAACACGGCTAATGGAGCGTTCGCTCTCTTTTTCAACACCACCGGCAGCTTCAACACGGCCATCGGCTACCAAACGCTCTTTAGCAACACCATCGGCGGCGGCGCGAACACGGCCGTCGGTTATCGTGCACTCCAGAACAATACCACCGGCAGCTTCAACACGGCCATCGGTGATTACGCGCTCGATAGCACTACCACCGGCGGGAACAACACGGCCATCGGTGACGAAGCCGGCTCCAATATCACGGGCAGCAACAATCACCTGTTACGTGGACAATGACGGCAAGCTAGGCGTGTTTCTCTCGGCGCGCCGGTTCAAGACGAACATCGCCGACATGGGCGCCGCCAGTGAGGCGCTCCTGGCTCTGCGTCCCGTGACCTTCCGTTACAAGCCCGAGCTGGATAAGACGGGGATCCCGCAGTTCGGCCTCGTAGCCGAGGAAGTGGCGGAGGTGAACCCCGACTTGGTGACCCATAACGCCAAGGGCGACATCTACACCGTCCGCTACGAAGCGGTTAACGCGATGCTGCTTAACGAGTTTCTCAAAGAGCACCGCAGAGTGCAGGAATTGGAAGCGACTATTGCCCAGCAACAGAAGGACTTTCAATTCAAATTTGGGGAACAGGAAAAGCAAATCGAAGCCCTCGCATCGGGTCTCCAAAGAGTCAGTGCCCAGGTTGAGGTGACTAGGCCACAGCCCACACTGGTGCTGAATCACTGAACAGGCCCATCACGGATGACCCGCCTTACGCTAAGGCTCCGGCGTGGCAAGCACGAATGGTACGGATAAAATCGGGATGCCCACGAAACACACTAATGACATGAACTGAAAAGAATCCTGTCTCTGCGATTTTCGCGTCTTTTGGTGTGTTTAGTGGGCAATAAGTAACCTCGAATCCATCATGCGGTGCCAGAATCCAAGATCGCGAAAGATTTTATCGATTTTTTGAAACACGTGCCCTTCTCCATCCGTATTTAGCTTATGAAAAATCGATACATCGTATTCACAACAATCATTCTCTTTGCATTTGGCTCCCTTGCGCTTTCCCCAACGGCGCAAGCGGTGGGTCCCGACACGGAGGGCGCCATACCCGGCTCCAACAATGGCGAAGGTGTTGGGGTACTGGTCAGCCGCACCGGTGGGGTCTGGAACACCGGCACCGGTTACCAGGCGCTTAACCACCTCACTTCCGGCAACCAAAATACGGCGACCGGTCTTCGAGCCCTGTTTAGCGATACCAATGGCGGCTTCAACACCGCCACCGGCGTTTATGCGCTCTCTGGCAACACCAGCGGGTTTTATAATAGTGCCACTGGCGCTTATTCGCTCCAGAACAACACAATCGGCAACTACAACACGGCCAACGGTTATCAAGCGCTCAATCGCAACACCACCGCAGAGCAAAACACCGCCACTGGCGCCGGCGCGCTTTTAAGTAACACTACCGGGGAGTCCAACACGGCCAACGGGGCGTTCACTCTTTTTAGCAACACCACCGGTTTCGGCAACACGGCCACCGGCCTCAGTGCGCTCTATAGCAACACCACCGGAAGCGACAATACAGCGAGCGGTACCTTTGCCCTCCTTCATAACACTGAAGGCTCGAGCAACACCGCCGTCGGCCGTGACGCGCTCCTTAGCAACACCGGGCACAACAACACGGCTATCGGCCATTCCGCACTCGGCAGCAACACCACCGGCACCCAAAACACAGCTAGTGGCGTCGGCGCGCTCGAGAACAATACCACTGGCAGCTATAATACGGCCATTGGTGGTTTTGGCGCGCTCAATAACAACACCACCGGCAACTTGAACATCGCCTTGGGCGTTGGTGCCGGCTCTAATCTCACCGCCGGTGATTTTAATATTGATATCGGCAACAGTGGTCAGGTCGACGATACTCACACGATCCGCATCGGCAGCGCCCTTCAGACACGCTCGTTTATCGCCGGGATTTCTGGCGTAACCGCAAGTGGCGGAGCGGCTGTTTACGTTAATTCAGCCGGCCAGCTTGGCACGCTAACTTCCTCGGCGCGTTTCAAACAGGACATTCGCGACATGGATACGGCCAGCGAAACGCTTCTTGCATTGCGGCCGGTTACCTTCCGTTACAAACCGGAGTTTGATCCAGACGGCATTGCGCAATTTGGGCTTGTCGCAGAAGAAGTGGAACAGGTGAATCCCGACCTGGTGGTGCGGGACAAGGATGGAAAACCCTACAGCGTCCGCTACGAGCAGGTGAACGCGATGCTGCTCAATGAGTTCCTCAAAGAGCGCAAGAAAGTCGAGGATTTGCGAGCAACGGTCGCACAGCAACAAAAAGGAATGGAGGCTCTCAATGCGCAACTAAAAGAGCAGGGCTCGCAAATCCAACGAGTGAACGCCGAAATCGAACTGAATAGACCTGCAGCGCAACAGGTAGCCCTCAAGATTCCGTGAGTCTGGCACGAATAACCTCAAACAAATTCAAGCAACAAAGAACAAAACATGAACAAACAAACTGAGAAAATGAATACAAAATACCGAAACTTACTTTTCATTCCGGCCCTGACGGCGTGCCTTGGGCTGGTGCTTCTTGGTGCGGTGGCTGCCCCGAAAACTTTCGGAGTCGTCCCGCCACCGGTCGGAGCCTATCCCGGGCTGAACACCGCAGAGGGGCAAAACGCGCTTTTAAGCCTCACCACCGGCCAAGCAAACACGGCGGTTGGTTGGTTTTCGCTTAAGAGCAACACCGAAGGCAGCTTCAACACCGCCCTTGGCGCGGGCACACTCCTTTTCAGCACCGGATTCGAAAACACGGCTACTGGCGCGGGGGCCCTTTTAAGCAACACTACCGGCAGCCAAAACACGGTCAGCGGAGCATTCGCTCTATTTAGCAACACCAGCGGTAGCCTTAACACTGCGAATGGAGACTTGGCTCTATTTAGCAACACCACCGGCTTCCAGAACGCCGCCATCGGCGATCAAGCGCTCTATAGCAATACTACTGGCGGCGACAATACGGCTACCGGTCATGCGGCGCTCTTTAGCAATACCACTGGAAGCGACAACACGGCTAACGGGTCTGGTACACTTTATGGCAATACCGAAGGCCACTCCAACACGGCCACGGGCGCTGACGCGCTCAATGGCAACACCACGGGCATCGAGAATAGCGCGATCGGCGTCGCCGCACTGGCGTCTAACACGACTGGCAGCTTCAATACAGCCACAGGGGTTCAAGCGCTCGTTATCAACAGCATCGGCAACGACAACACGGCCACCGGTCATTGGGCGCTCCTTAACAATACTGGCGATAACAACACGGCCATCGGTTCTCAGGCGCTCTTTAGCAACACCACCGGTGGCCTCAACACAGCCAATGGCCTAAGCGCACTCTATAGCAACCTCAGTGGAGACTCCAACACGGCCGTCGGTGATTTCGCCCTATACAGCAACAGTAGCGGGAGTGGCAACGTGGCGTTAGGCGCCGGCGCCGGATACAATGCGACGACCGGTATTGGTAACGTTTATATTGGCCAAGGGATGAATGGTGTTGCCGGCGAGAGCAACGCCACTTACATCAGCGGCATCTACGACCAGGCGATTGATCCTGATAGCTTCTTCATGGGCGTGGATATTAATCATAAGTTGGGCACTCACGCGGCGTCCGGGCCGGGTGTGCGGATCAAGGACGTCGTCGAGGACCACAAGAAGATTGTGAAACTGGAAGCTACTGTCGCCGCTCTTACGACGCAGCTCAAGGAGCAAGCTACGCGAATTGAGCAAATGAATGTGGCTCTGAAGCAATGATGCCCGTCGCCAGCGTACCCGAAATCAGAATTCTGTTAAACGCTAACCATAATAACATCCGATGAAAATATCAACTAACTTAAGATCCATGATTCCAGTAATTGTAGCCTTGGCCTTTCTGACCGGCTTAGCCTTTCTGCCTCCGAACGCTTCTGCCGTTCTTCCACCGCCGGACGGCGGCTATCCCGGCGGCAACACGGCCGAAGGGCAGGCCGCTCTTTTTAGCCTGACCAGCGGTACGTATAATACTGCTGTCGGTGTGTTTTCACTCAGGAGCAATACGGAAGGCAATTTCAATACGGCCAACGGCGCTGGGGCACTCCTTCTGAACACCGAAGACGAAAATACGGCCACCGGCGCGGGTACGCTTTTAAGCAACACCACCGGCTTTGGCAACACAGGCAATGGAGCGTTCGCCCTCTTTAGCAATACGGAAGGGCCAGGCAACACGGCGACCGGCATTAGTGCTCTTTTTAGCAACACCACCGGCGGCGACAATACGGCGAACGGTACCTTTGCCCTCCTTAACAACACTGAGGGCTCCAGCAACACCGCCACCGGCCGTGACGCGCTCTTTGCCAACACCACTGGCGGCGATAATACGGCCACTGGCCGTTCCGCCCTCGGCAACAACACCACCGGCACCCAAAGCACAGCTAATGGCGTCAGCGCGCTCTCTAGCAATACCACTGGCAGCTTCAACACGGCCGGTGGCTTTTCTGCGCTCGTTGGCAACACCGTCGGCAGCACCAACACGGCTACGGGTTATCGGGCGCTCGTGGCCAACACCACCGGCAACGATAACGTTATTTGTATCGGTCATGATGGTCAGGACGTGAGCAACAGCTGCTATATTGGTCAGATCTTCGGTGCAACTTCTTCCGGAGGAACTCAGATTTTCATTAATGCAGATGGCAAGCTTGGCACCGCTACCTCCTCCCGACGGTTTAAAGAAGAGATTACACCAATGGATCACGCCAGCGAAGTGCTCTTTGCGCTTAAGCCGGTCACCTTCCGTTACAAAAAGGGGATCGATCCGCAACGGATTCCGCAGTTCGGCCTGGTGGCCGAGGACGTGGAAGCGGTCAATCCCGATCTAGTCGTGCGCGACGAGAACGGTGAAATTTATACCGTGCGCTACGACGCGGTGAACGCGATGTTGCTCAATGAGTTTCTCAAACAGCACAAGGCGTTTCTCGAAGAGCACCGCACCGTGCAAGAGCAGGGAGCTACGATCGCGGACTTTAAGAAAGAAATTGCAAGCCTCACTGCAACCGTCAAAGAGCAGGCTGCCCAAATCCAAAAGGTGAGCGCCCGAGTTGAGCTGACAAAGGTTGGGCCGCAAATGGTGTTGAGCAATCCCTAAAGGCTGAGAATCGACCACGAAACACACCAATGACACGAACTGAAAAGAATCCGGCCTCTGCGATTTTCGCGTCTTTTAGTGTGTTTAGTGGGCAATAAATAGCCTCCCATCCATCATACGCTGTCAGAAGCCAGGTCACGAAAGATTTTATCGATTTTTTGAAACACGCGCTCCTCTCCATCCGTATTTAGCTTATGAAAAATCGATACACCATATTTATAACAATTCTGTTCGCGCTCGCGTTCGTCTCTGCGGCGGCTGCGCCGAAAGCTTTCGGGGTTGTCCCGGCTCCGGACGGAGCCTATCCTGGCGGCAACACGGCGGAGGGGGAAAGCGCTCTTTTTAGCGTGACCAGCGGCATATACAATACTGCCGTTGGTTTCTTTTCACTCAGGAGTAACGTAGACGGCAGCTTCAATACCGGTGTCGGCGCAGGGACTCTCCTTCTCAACACCGGAGAGCAAAATACGGCCACCGGCGCGGGGGCGCTCTTGAGCGACACCACAGGTGCCAATAATACGGCGACTGGCGCGTTCGCTCTATTTAGCAACACAGAGGGCAGCCACAACACGGCCACTGGCGATCAAGCCCTCTTTAGCAACACCATCGGTGCGGATAACACAGCCAATAGAGAACTCGCCCTCTTTTCCAACACCGAAGGTGACTGGAACACGGCCGTTGGTGTTCGTGCGCTATTTAGCAACACCAGCGGCAGCCAAAACACAGCGAATGGTTATCAAGCGCTCTCTCTCAACACCACCGGCAACGACAACACGGCCACCGGTTTTGTTGCCCTCTTTAGCAATACCGAAGGCACTGGCAATACGGCCATGGGCGTTGGAGCGCTGAATAGCAACACCAGCGGCAGCGAGAACTGCGCGGTCGGTGCGGCCGCACTGGCCTCTAACACGACGGGCAGCGACAACACGGCCACTGGTAATCGCGCACTCAATGTGAACACTACTAGCAGCTCTAACACGGCTGTCGGGGATAGCGCACTCTTTCTCAGCACCGGCCAAGGCAACACGGCCCTGGGCGCTGGAGCCGGCACGAGCGTTGCCACGGCCAATAACGTTATCGCTATTGGGCACCCAGGCGCGAACGTGAGCGATAGTTGCTACATCGGCAACATCTTCCAAGCTCCGGTAGACCCGGGCAGCGCCGTATTCGTCGTGATCGACTCAAATGGCAAGCTCGGAACGTTCGCCTCCTCAAGGCGCTTCAAGCAAGAGATCCAGCCGATGGACAAAGCCAGCGAAGCGCTCCTGGCGCTTAAACCGGTGACTTTTCGCTACAAGAATTACAAAAATAGCCCACGGCAATTTGGTTTGATCGCCGAAGAAGTCGCCGAGGTGAATCCGGACCTGATAGCGCGCGACAAGAACGGCGAAATCTACACAGTCCGCTACGAGCAAATCAACGCGATGCTGCTCAATGAGTTCCTCAAAGAGCACAAAAAGGTCGAGGACCAGCAAGCGACGATCACCGAGTTGAAGCGCGATTTCCAAATGATCAGCGCGCGGCAAGATGAGGAAATCCAAATCTTGAGCGCTCAACTCAAAGAGCAAGCCGCGCAAATTCAAAAGGTTACCACCCAGATTGAGATGAGTAGCCCGACTACAAAAGTGGCCCTCAATAATCCGTAAAGCGTTCCGTAAGCGTGTGGCCGGGGTCATCCGCCTTCGCCAAGGTTACAGCGTGACGAGCCGACCCCGGCCACAGCGTCAGCAAGAGCGGCGGTTTTTAAAACCGCCGCGGGGCACGTGTATGTGTTTAGCGCGTCCTTAGCATTTCGTTTCGTGTCTCTCTTTCACACCGAAGGGGCCTCTCATGCCAGCCTGGGGCATCGCTCCAGAGATCCCGCCATATCTGCGAACAAGCGCTGAAAGCGCGACTCAACGCGGCATGGTGACAATAGGAGCTCGGGAATGAATCGCTCCTTCAGCGCTGCATTTTTGCGACGTACTATTTCCTGGGGCGCCGCCCAGGCTGCCAATGAATGCTGCGCCTTTGGCGCTAAACAGATAGAGGCAATGCTGCCCACGAATCATACGAATAGACGCAAATCTAAAAAGCAGAGGACATCGATCCCTTCGCGTTAATTCGGGTAATTCGCGGGCAGCCTCTCCCTTCTCCCGAAAGATTTTAACGATTTTTTGAAACACATGCCTTTCTCCACCCGTATTTAGCTTATGAAAAATCGAAACACCACATTCGCAGCAATTCTGTTCACACTGGCGCTCCTCTGTGCGGCGGTTTCCCCGAAAGCTTTCGGGGTTGTCCCGGCTCCGGATGGAGGATATGCGGGCGGCAACACGGCAGAAGGGCAGGCCTCCCTTCTAAGCCTCACCACCGGCACATACAATACTGCCGTCGGTGTGTTTTCACTCAGGAGCAATACCGAAGGCAACTTCAATACCGCCAACGGCGCTGGGGCACTCCTTCTCAACACCGAAGACGAAAATACGGCCGCTGGCGCGGCTGCGCTTTTAAGCAACACCACCGGCTTTGGCAACACAGCCAATGGAGCGTTCGCCCTCTTTAGCAATACGGAAGGCTCAGGCAACACGGCGACCGGCATTAGTGCCCTTTTTAGCAACACCACCGGCGGCGACAATACGGCGAACGGTACCTTTGCCCTCCTTAATAACATTGAAGGCTCGAGCAACACCGCCGTTGGCCGTGACGCGCTCCTTAGCAACACCGCGCACAACAACACGGCTATCGGCCGTTCAGCGCTCGGAGGCAACACCACCGGCACCCAAAACACAGCTAGTGGCGTCGGCGCGCTCGAAAATAATACCACTGGCAGCTATAATACGGCCACTGGCCTTGGGGCGCTCTTTTTCAACACCATTGCCGACAACAATACCGCCATTGGAATTAACACGCTACTTGACAACACCACGGGTGACTCGAACACGGCCTGCGGCGCCACTGCGTTGGCTAGCAACACCACTGGCCGCGCCAATACGGCCAACGGTGCAAATGCGCTCTTTAGCAATACTACCGGCTCTGGCAACACGGCCGGCGGTGTTAGGGCGCTCACTAACAACACCACCGGCAATTTGAACGTCGTTTTGGGTTTTCAGTCAGGTACCGCCGTTACCACTGTCGATCACGTCATTTGTATCGGTGCTAACATCGATGGCGAAAACGTGCCTGATAGTTGCTACATCGGCAGTATCTTTGGCCAAACGTCTGTCAGTGGGCTTCCGGTCCTCATTACGTCAAATAACAAGCTCGGAACGACGACTTCCTCAAAGCGTTTTAAGGACGCGATCAAACCGATGGACAAAGCGAGCGAAGCGCTCCTGGCGCTCAAACCCGTTACCTTCCGCTACAAGAAGGAGATTGATCCGGCAGGCAGACCGCAGTTCGGACTAGTAGCTGAAGAAGTGGCCGATGTGAATCCTGATCTGGTCGTGCGTGACAAGGAAGGGAAACCCTACACCGTGCGCTACGACGCGGTGAATGCGATGCTACTCAACGAGTTCCTTAAAGAGCACCACAAAGCGCAGGAGCAGGAAGCGAGTATCAATCAACTTAAGTCCACGGTGTCGAACCAAGAGGCGACCATCGCGCAACAGCGAGCAGACTCCGAGACGATCACGGCGCAGCAGCACAAGCAGATTGAAGCCCTCACTGCGAGCGTGAAAGAGCAGGCAGCGCAAATTCAAAAGGTGAGCGCTCACATTGAGATGAGCAGACCCGTGGCGAGAGTGGTGAGTGATCGTTAGTGCTACCGGCGCATTATAGCCCGTCTGTAGCGGCGTCCGATTATCTGTTAATGCTTCAACGCATTGAAAATCGGCTGCGGATAAACGCCGAGCCAGATCGTGCCGATAATCAACGCGCTGATCGCCATGCGTGACAGACCGCTCACACTAATTGCGTCGGTCTTGGTATCCGACTGCCAGTACATCGCGCGAACAACTTTGAGATAATAATAAAATCCGCAGCCCACTGTGATTACGCCCACAACCACGAGCGCGATCTGACGCTGCAGAACGGCTGCGTAAAAGATGTAGAACTTGCCGAGAAACCCTGCCGTGAACGGCAGACCGGCAAGCGAAACCATCCCGACCAACATTGCGAATGCCAAAAACGGGGAACGTTTGGCGAGCCCATCGAAATCGGAAATCTCTTCGCCGGTTTGCTGCGCGACAATTGTCAGCACTGCAAAACTCAGAAGGGTCATCAACAGGTAAGCGACGAGGTAGAAGGTAATCGCGCCGACATCGAAACAAACGACGCCGATAAGCAGATAGCCCGCATGCGCGATGCTGGAATACGCCAGCAGCCGTTTCAGGTTTGTTTGCGGCAGCGCTGCGAGATTGCCGTAGATCAATGTGAGCAGCGCGATCACAAAAATCAGCCGCTGTGTTTGCGGCAGATTCATAAACGGTTGCAAAACACGGATCAACACGACGAATCCCGCCGCTTTCGAACCGACGGAGAGATACGCAGTCACTGGCGTGGGCGCGCCTTGATAAACATCCGGCACCCAGATTTGGAACGGCACGGCCGCAATCTTGAAACCGAGCGCGACCAGAACAAACACCATGCCCAGCAACGCCGCACCGGAGTCGCTGCCGGGATTCGCCAGCGCCGCGGTTAACCGATAGAGATTGGTCTGGCCAGTCGCGCCGAAAATCCATGCGATCCCGTACACCAGAAAGCCTGTGGAAAGCGCGCTGAGCACGAGATACTTCGTTCCCGCTTCGAGCGTCGATGGATTACGCCGGGTAAAACTGACCAGCACGTAGAACGACACTGTTACCAACTCGAGCGCAACAAAAATGAAAACGAAGTCGATCGCCGACACGAGGTACATCAGGCCGGCACAAGTGAAAAGAGGCAGGGCGACAAATTCGCCGAGACCTGTCTGCAGCGCGGCGCCGGGAAAGAAGCTGCGCACCACTGGCGCGTAATCGATCATCATAATCACCACGAAAATGGTGGTCACCAGCGCGAATTGCTTGAAGAAGATCGCCAGCCGATCCGCTGTGTAAAAACTCCAGAAACCGGTCGCGTGAGACGGCGAGGGAAAGGGAGCGACAAAGAAACTGGCGAGAAGAACTAGCGCCAGCCCGGTAATGGCAGCATAAGCTAAAACGCGCTTGTCAATTTTTCCCGCAAACGCTTCGATCATCAGGATCAACATCCCAAGCACCAGCACCGCAATCTCAAGTAGGGGCGCGGTGATCGAAGTCATTTGGTTGCCAGATCGTTGTAGCGACGCGCCTGCGGAGCGTCTTCATCAGTCACGGCGCCAGCGCCCGGACGGCGCACGGCGCCCTGGCTGTCTAGCGCCAACGGCGCTTTCGTCATATGAGTCTGGGGCAACGCCCCAGGGATTCGATCATACCAGTACGAGCGCTGAAGGCGCGATTCGATGAGTCGCGCCTTCAGCGCTGACGTTTTCTTGTTCCATGGATCCTGGGGCGCTTGCCCCAGGCTAGCGATGAATTCCGCGCCGTTGGCGCTCACAGCGCCGTGACTACAACGCTGCATGTTCGCGAAATGGCTTGTATTCTTAAAGAGAGAAGTCCTGAAGGTCGGCGCCACCATTCGCACAAAAAATTGCGGAAAAAATCCACAGCAAAGAAGCGGTGCCACGAGCAATATGACAGGCACACGTAAGGCTGGTCTAAGATCGGGCAGTTTTTGCCATTGCTCGCGAATATTGCCCATGAACGTCTTGCGGTAGGCCCGCAACATGTAAACCGTCGACAGCACCACACCCCACAACGCAAGCACAGTTGCGATTTGGAAAATGTGGAGCCGCCCTATTTCCCAGCCGTTCCTGAACGCTCCAAAGAAAATCATGATTTCTCCCGCAAAATTCGCGAAGCCGGGGAGACCGATTGCCGCGAATACGCCAAGTCCGAACGCCAGGCCCGCAAAAGGCATCACCCTCGCAAGGCCGCCGAGCTCATCAAAAGCGAGCGTGCCCGTTCGCCGGCGCAATTCGCCTGCGATGCCAAATAGCAGGGCGATTGAGAGACCGTGAGCAAACATCAAAACGACGGCGCCGGTCACACCAAGAACACCAAAGCTGGCGATGCCGAGGAAAATGTAGCCCATGTGCATCACGCTCGAGTACCCGAGCATCCAATCGAGCCGCCTCTGCGCGATAGTAACCAGTCCGACGTAGATGATGTTGCCGAGTAACAGCACGACGAGCAGAGTCGCCCAGTGACGGGCGCCTTCGGGCAGCATTGGGATAGCCAGGCGTAATAGCCCATAAAGTCCGAATTTCTTCAACACCCCAGCGTGCAGCATCGCAGCGGGTGCCGGTGCGGCGGCATACGCTTCCGGCGCCCACGTGTGAAACGGAAAGAGTGAGATGAGAATTCCGAAACCGATAAGCAGCAGCAGATAAACATGCCGTTGCGCGTCCGGAGAGATCTGGCCCATTCCGGCTGCAGTCTGCAACACCCGAATATCAAAACTCCGCGAGGCGAGAGGAAAGCTCTGGTAAAGCAAGATCAGGCCGAGCAGCAGAATAAAACTGCCGACTGCCAGATAGATTGTAATTTTCCAGGCCGCTGCGACCCGATTCCCGCTGCCCCAGATTCCGATCAACAAAAATGTGGGGATCAGCGCGAGTTCGTGAAACGCGTAAAAGAAAAATAAATCGATTGAAGCAAACGCACCGATCGCGCCGCCAGAAATGAAAAGAAGACAGGCATAAAACGCGTTTTCATGTCTCTCGATCGTGCCGGCGAACCACACAGCGGCCAGCGTGACGATGCCGGCCAGCAGCACCATGATTGCGCTCAAGCCGTCGACGCCAGTGGTAAAGCTCAGCCGCCAATCGGGAGAGATGCTAAACGATGTGACGTGCTGGAAGTCGGCCTGACCGTGGTCGAGGGAGGCAAACAGAAATAGTGCCGCTGCAAACGTCAAAACCGACCCAGCCAGCGCGGTCTTCCGCGCGGGCGCGCCAAGCATGATCAGGACGGCCGCGACGATGGGACAGAAAATCGTGAACAGAACCATTAGATACAGTGACCAGTTTTAAAGATTTCTTTGCCCACGAAACACACGAAAAACGCGAAAATTTTTAAAGCCGAAGATCGACGGATTCCTGGTGTCTCGGTAGAAGTCGCTCGTATTGTAGCTTTGGGTAATGGCCGAAGTTTACGAGCAACCCTAACTTGCGGCCCGTTGCGCTGAGGTAGTTCAGTACTTGAGCGCGGTGTTCATCAACCAACCCGGACACCGATTTAATCTCGAGAATGATCTTTTCGTAGCAGAGGAAATTCGGCGAGAATGTTTGAACGAGCGTACGCTCGCGATACTGCAAAGTGTGCGGTGGTTTAGACAGGAACGGAATTCCTCGAAATTCGAACTCGATCGCCAAGCACTCGTGGTAAACGGGTTCGAGAAACCCGCAGCCCTTGTCTTTGTAAGCCGCCATGCACGCTCCGATGATTGCGTAGCTTTCCTCTTCATAAATCAATTCCGTTTTCTCTTCCTCCTTTCGTGTCATTTCGTGTGTTTCGTGGGCAAATTTCAGAAGCGAAAAACTGCAAAGTAAATGAGAGCGACAACGCCGAGACCGAAGAGGAACGCGTAGGCTTGAAGATTGCCGACTTGGATTAGTCGCAAGAGCGCGCCGACGCCCCAAGTCCCTCGACTGCTTCCGCCCACCACGCCTGCATCGATGACCCAGCGATCAATGAAGGCTGCCACACGAGCGAGCAGCTCCTGCGTCCAATAAATTAGCCAGCTGTAAAACTCGTCGAAATAGAACTTGCGGCGCAACAACTCGACCTTGACCGGTTCCGTCGCGCGTCCGCGGTAAAGAACAAAGGCGAGTCCGACTCCGAGAATCAGAGCGATGATAGCTAGCACGGGAACAAAGACCGCTGCTTCTTTTTCGGTTGGGAGCTTGAGAAAGTTTCGAGCGAAAAATGCAAATCCGCCGAGCGTTGCAAGAATTGCGAGCACGATCAACGGCATCGTCATCACGGGCGGTGACTC
>WNFQ01002754.1_pt1 | contig 23171 bp, 18 predicted proteins | sample 5400171 | NCBI WGS metagenome assembly WNFQ01 (sample SAMN13153356, study PRJNA577476) | soil metagenome | isolation source: 20 cm soil under Madrone tree | place: USA:California | collected 2016-06-14 | reverse complement strand
CCGATCAGTTCCTGGAATGGACGGTCGCTATCGTTGGGGAGGGCGCGGAGCTCGACGGCCTGCGACAGCTCTCTCACGAGCTCGGAGTGAGCGATCGCGTGGTGTTCGTGGGCGAGGTGCGCGATGTTGAGCGGTGGATGGCACGCGCCGGACTCATCGTACAGCCGTCGCGATTCGAGGGGTTTCCGAACACTGTTCTGGAAGCCATGGGCATGGGTGCGCCGGTAATCAGCAGTGACTGCCTTTCGGGCCCGGCGGAACTCATCGATGACAGAGTGAACGGGAGACTGGTCCCCGTGGGCGATGTGGACGCACTGGCCGAGGCCCTGCGCGAGTTGCTGGCGATGCCCGATTTTCGTACACGTCTGGGACGTGAGGCATCGAAGGTGCGCCAACGATTTCGCCAGAATGATGTCATGGCGCAGTGGGAGGCGTGTCTCCTACCGGAGCTCGTGCGGTGCGCCGGCACACTCGATTGGAAAGAAGCGACCTGACAGCGGTAGTGGTGAATCGTCGTGTGCGGGCTAGCGGGATTCCTTAGTACTTCCGGCCTGAGTGCCGCATCGGCTCAGGGGACCGTCGCCGCGATGACTCGCGCGCTGACCCACCGGGGTCCGGATGATGCGGGTATGTGGATCGACGTCAGTGCCGGAATTGCGCTCGGCCACCGACGCCTCGCCGTCCTCGATCTATCGGCAGCCGGCCGTCAACCGATGGCGTCGGCATCCGGGCGTTACATCCTCGCTTTCAATGGTGAGATCTATAACCACCTGGAAATTCGCACGGAACTGACGACGCCACAGGAGACGGTGCTGTGGCGTGGGCACTCTGACACAGAGACATTGCTGGCGGGTTTCGATCGCTGGGGAGTTGAATCGACTCTTCGACGATGCGTCGGCATGTTCGCCTTCGCTGTGTGGGATCGCGAGTCCCGCGTGCTGACGCTGGCGCGCGACCGCCTGGGTGAGAAGCCCCTCTACTACGGCTGGCAAGGCGACACGTTCCTGTTCGGCTCCGAGATCAAGGCCCTGCGCGTGCATCCCGCGTTCAGTGCGGCCATCGACTCGACTGCCGTGTCGATGTATCTGCAGTTGGGGTACGTTCCATCGCCGCACTCGATCTACTGCGGTATCAACAAGCTGCCGCCGGGCACGCTGTTGCGTCAAACCGCCGGCGGCGGCTCCCATGCTCACGCTGAGCCGCGCGCTTACTGGTCTTTGTCGGAAGTCGTGCGTGACGGGCTGGCTCGTCCGTTCGATGGCACCACGGAGGGAGCAGCCGATCAGCTCGAGGAATTGCTGCAGCGTGCCGTGCGCGGTCAGAGCGTTGCGGACGTTCCGCTCGGGGCGTTCCTGTCCGGTGGGATCGACTCGACCACAGTCGTCGCACTGATGCAGGCGCAATCCTCGCGGCCCGTGAAGACTTTTACGATCGGCTTTCACGAGGCCGAGTACCAGGAGGCTCCGTATGCGGCGGCCGTCGCGAGTGTGCTCGGCACCGATCACACGCAGCTCTATGTGACGCCAAGCGAAGCGGCGGCGGTCATTCCAGAGCTCGCTGGCATATACGATGAGCCCTTTGGCGACAGCTCGGCGATTCCGACGCATCTGGTCGCGCGTCTCGCGCGCAGGCAAGTGACAGTTTCTCTGTCGGGCGATGGTGGCGATGAACTGTTCGGCGGCTACACGCGCTACCAGGGGACCGTAGACGCTTGGCGGCTGATCAGTCGGATCCCGACCTCCGTGCGCCGAGTGCTCGCTGGCGCCTGTCACTCGGTTGCGCGACGGCGGCCGCTTTCGCGCACCGGTTGGCGCGCCGATCGCCTCGCGACGTATCTATCGGCAAGAACGGCTCGCGAATGCTATGCGGCAAAGACCCATCAGCATGGAGGCGCGGACCTGATTCTGATGCCGCAGACGGGCGGGTCGCCGGCGGCGGCCGACACCCCGAGCGAAGACTGCCCCTGTGGCATCTATGAGCAGATGATGTACGCGGACACGCTCAACTATCTGCCGGACGACATCCTGACAAAGGTGGACAGGGCGGCGATGGCCATCAGTCTGGAGACGCGGATTCCGCTGCTCGATCACCGGGTTGTCGAGTTCGCGTGGCGTCTGCCGTTGCACATGAAAGTTTACAATTCGGAGACCAAGTGGATCCTGAAGCGAGTATTGTACAAGTACGTTCCCGCCCGACTCATGCAGCGGCCCAAGAGCGGATTCGGCATACCCGTGGGAGAGTGGGTGCGCGGCCCATTGCGCGAGTGGGCCGAAGAACTGATGACTCCGTCGAGACTGCAGCGGGACGGCTTGCTAAACCCGGCGCGGGTGCGCGAGCGATGGTCGCGGCATCTTGCGCGTGGCTCCGCTGAGGACGACGCTATCTGGCAACTGCTCATGTTTCAGGCCTGGTTGGCCGGCCAGGAAGCGCCGTTGCAGACGAACCAACGGGCGGCTGTGTAGCGGCGTAGGCGATGGTGAAAGTCGTTCTCTTTCTGCCATCACTTGCCGGTGGCGGCGCCGAGCGCGTCTTCGTCGAGCTCGCCAATGACTTCGCGGACCTGGGGCTGTCCGTGGACTTGGTCCTGGCTCACGCCGTTGGTCCCTACCTGAGCGAGCTCGGCCGGTCGGTCCGCGTCGTGGACCTCGATTCACCAAGCACCCTGCGATCGCTGCCGAAGCTGGCACACCATCTGAAGACCGAGAGACCCACGGCGATTCTTTCCGCGCTAGACCATGCCAACGTGGTGTCGATAGGCGCTCGTGCGGTGGCGCAAAGCCCCATCCGATGCGTCATTTCGTCCCGCTCCGTGCCTTCGATGCTGAAATACGAAGCGGGACTGCTCCGCGCCTGGGGCGTCGTGCAAGCCGCGCGGCTCACGTATCGATTTGCCGATGCCGTCATCGCAAATTCGGACGGTGTCGCGGCGGTCGTGTCGCAGCGCATGTCCATACCGCGCAGCCGCATTCATGTGATACACAATCCGGTCAGTATTGAATCGATAGAGAGACTGAGCCGCGAACCACTCGGGTTTGCGGGTATCGAGTCGGCGCCCCTGATTCTGGGCGTCGGGCGATTGTCGGGGCTTAAGGACTTCCCGACGTTGCTACGCGCTTTTGCGATCGCCAGAGCGAAGCGCGCCTGTCGCCTTGTCATTCTGGGTGATGGCCCCGACCGCGAAAGGCTCGAGGCGCTCGCGTGCGAGCTGGGAGTCCGGGATGAGCTGCTGATGCCGGGGTTCGTCTCCAATCCATTCGCCTGGATGCGTCGAGCCTCGATGCTGGTCAGCTCGTCGATATCTGAGGGCTGTCCCAATGCCGTGATGCAGGCGCTGGCCTGCGGCACCCCGGTCGTCAGCACGGATTGCGTGGGCGGGTCCCGGGAAATCCTCGAGCATGGCAGGTGGGGCCGGCTGGTCGCCGTCGGCGATCCCAACGCGATGGCCGATGCGATCGTTGCTACGCTCGATGCGACCCAGCATCCGGATGTGCGCCAGCGGGCGGGTGACTTCGCGCACGTCAAAGTCGCGCTGCAGTACCTGCAGGTGCTGCTCCCGGATGAATTCGGCGCGCTTGCGCCGGCATGACGTTTAATGTGTGGACTGCTCGGAATTGCGGTTGATTCGAGGCGGCCGCTCGGGAACCTGGCGGCGCTGTTTCCTGCCGCTCTCGCAACGCTTGCCCATCGCGGCCCCGACGCGCGCGGCCAGTACGAAGACCGCAACGTGCTGCTCGGGCACGTGCGGCTCAGCATTCTCGATCTGTCCGACGCTGGCCGTCAGCCGATGACGACGCGCGACGGGCGGTTCGTGATCGCCTACAACGGCGAGGTCTACAACTTTCGCGAACTAGCCCGGCAACATGAGTTGGGGGATCTGCGCTCCAGCTCGGATACCGAGGTCGTGCTGCGTCTGTTCGCAAAATTGGGCGTGGCCGCACTGCCAAAGCTCAACGGCATGTTTGCGTTCGCGATCTATGACGCTTTGACGCGCAAGCTGTGGCTGGCGCGCGACCGACTTGGCATCAAGCCCTTGTATTTCGAGTTGCGGCCGGGACGACTGAGTTTCGGCTCCGAGATCAAAGGGATTCTGGCGCTCGGGCGGGGTGCACCGAGCTGCAATCTGGCGGCGCTGCACGAGTGGACTTACTACGGCAATCCGCTCGGCGGGCGGACACTGTACGAGGGCATCGTGCAGCTACTTCCCGGCCAGTATCTGGAACTCGATCTGCAGAGCTTCGGCAGCGGCACTCGCCCTTACTGGGCACTCGAGCAATTCGTGCGCGAGGATGCCGCGGCTCCTGCGCCGACGGCTGCGGCGGCAATCGAGGAGACGCGATGCCGCCTCGAGCGTGCCGTGCAGCGGCAGCTGGTGAGCGATGTTCCTGTGGGATTGTTTCTGTCCGGTGGCGTCGACTCGAGTGCAGTCGCCGCGTTCGCGTCGCGCCACTACGGCGGGCGCCTCAAGACCTATTCGGTGGGGTTTGACTTCTCGAAGGACCAGCGGGAACTCGAGAGAGCACGCAGGGTCGCCGAGCGGTTCGGCACAGAACACCACGAGATCCATATCGCCGGCACAGGCGTGAGCGATCTCGTCGAGGGACTTGTGCGCCAGCACGACATGCCGTTCTCCGACGCCGCCAACATTCCGCTCGCATTGATGGCCCGCGAGATCAGCGCGCACACGAAGGTCGTGCTGCAGGGCGATGGCGGCGATGAGTTGTTTGGCGGGTATGGCCGCTACTTCACGTTGAACCACTATCGCCTGCTGCATCTCGCGGCGTTGCTGATGCGGCACGCGCCGGCGCTCGCACCGAAGTCGGCGCTCAGTTACCGGGTGCGGCGCTACCTGCACGCCCTTTCGGCGGAAGACATGGTGACAACGATAGCCCTGCTGCTCACCTCTGAAGACCGCTCAATGGCGCCCACCGCGATATTCTCGCGTCCATTGCGGGACGCAGTGGAAAAGCACGATCCATTCTCGCGCCATCGCGAATGCCTGCGGCTGATCGGACCGCAGGACAGCTTCAATCGTATGTCGTATCTGGATCTGCTGATTACATTGCCCGACACTTATCTCGAGAAAGTCGATCGGGCCACGATGGCCGCGAGTCTCGAGGTCCGGGTGCCGTTCCTGGACGACGAGCTCGTCGAGTACGTCGTGCGACTTCCCGGCGAGACGAAGGCGCCCGGCGGAAAGCGTAAGTGGCTGCTGAAGTCCGCACTTCGCGGAATCCTGCCCGACGAGGTGCTGGACGGACCAAAGGTTGGCCTCGAGGTGCCCTACGGTGCATGGCTGCAGAGCGCGTTGCAGCCCCTCTTTGCCGCTCATCTGCAGGAGTTCTCGGCGAAGAACCCGGGAGTTCTGGACCTGGCTCACGTGAGGACTCTGCTCGAGCGCACGGCGGCGGGCGTGCGCGACGACTCTTATATGTTGTGGAAGCTGCTGAATCTCATGATCTGGGCGAACTTCTCCCGGATCAGTATCGCTGTTGCCTAATGATCGAGATGACGCCGACGGCTCTGTTTCCGCAACTCGTGTGCCCTTTCGAACACTCTCCGCTGGTCGCGGAGCCGGCGGGCGATGCACTGGCCTGCGAGGGGCATCATCGATTCCCGGTGCGCGCGGGCATTGCGCGGCTGGTCGCGGCAGAGCAGAACTATGCCGAGGCTTTCGGGGCGCAGTGGCGTCACTACCGCACGACTCAGCTGGACTCCTATACGAAGACGAAGCTGTCCGAAGCTCGGCTGCGCCGCTGCCTCGGAGAGGAATCGTGGCGTGAGCTGCACAACCCCGATCAGCAGCTGCAGATCCTCGAAGCCGGCTGCGGCGCGGGCCGGTTCACCGAGGTGCTGCTGCGGCTGCCGGCTGCGGTCGTGACATCGACCGACCTCAGCTCAGCCGTCGAGCCGAACCAAGTTAACTGCCCGCAATCCGAACGTCATCGCATCATTCAGTGCGATATAGGGCAGCTACCTTTCGCGCCGGCACGGTACGATTTGGTGATCTGCCTGGGCGTTGTGCAACACACGAAAGATCCTGAGGCCACGATCGGGAAGCTGTGGGAACAGGTGCGGCCGGGAGGCTGGCTGGTGATCGATCACTATGAGCACTCGCTTGCACACCACACGCGTTTCGGGGACATGCTGCTCCGACCCATTCTCAAGCGCCTGTCCCCCGAGCGCGGTCTGGCGGCGACCCAGACACTGACGCGGGTGTTCTTCCCGTTGCACAGGGCGGTCAGGAACGTGCGAGTAGGACAGATGCTCCTGTCGCGAGTCTCGCCAATACTGACCTACTATCATGGGTTTCCGGAGCTGAGCGATCAATTGCAGTACGAGTGGGCCGAGCTGGATACGCATGATTCGCTGACCGATTGGTACAAGCACCTGCGCAGTCCACGCTCGATAAGAATGACACTCGAGTCTCTCGCGGCGCGCAACATCTGGGTCGCGGCCGGCGGCAATGGAGTGGAGGCACGCTGCCAGAAGCCACGGTAGGCTGCGGTTCCTCCGCGCAATCTCTATGAGGCTGAGAGTCAAGGCACTACTGTCCGGGCTGGCAACCTACCTCCCTGGTTACCCCGCGATGCGCGCGACCGGCGGCACAGATTCGGCGCGCTACTGCTATTCGGTCTGGCTGCGTCACCTCAGCCTGGCGCGTGCCGCGGGCAGCATGAGCAGCATGCCCCGGCACGTGGCTGAGCTTGGGCCGGGCGATTCGATCGGCATCGGGCTTGCGGCGCTTCTGTCGGGTGTGGACACCTACTTCGCGCTCGACGTCGTCAGGTACTCGGACCTGAGGACCAACCTCGTGATCTTCGACGAGCTCGTCGAGCTGTACCGGCAGCGCGCGCCGATTCCGGGAGATGCAGAGTTCCCGTTCGTGAATCCCAAGCTGCAATCCTACGAGTTCCCGCACGAGCTCCTCGATGAGGCCTGGCTCAAGAACTCGCTGGATCCCGCCCGCATTGTGGACATCCGCGCCTCGGTGGAGCAGGCGGATACGGAGCGCTCGCGGATCCGATACCAATCGCCCTGGACAGACCCCTCGATCGTACGCGCGGGATCGGTCGACATGATCTACTCGCAGGCTGTGCTCGAGCATGTGACGGACACCGTCGGCGTGTATCGAGCGATGCAAGTGTGGTTGAAGCGTTCGGGCTTCGTATCCCACCAGATCGACTACCGCTGTCACGGGAAGGCCGATACCTGGAACGGCCACTGGACCTATTCAGATGCCGCATGGGCGCTCGTGGTCGGGCGACGCCCGTACCTGCTCAATCGGGAGCCGCACTCGCAGCACATGCGGCTGCTGCGCGAGGCCGGATTCACGATCACGAGCGAGGCGCTGCAGCGTGCGCCATCGACGCTGCGCCGCGAGCAACTGGCTCCGCGCTTCCGCGGTCTGTCGGAGGATGACTTGACGACCTGCGGGGCGCACATCGTCGCCGTGGTCGCGCCGCGAGACTCGGCGGCTCGCGCGTGATTGGCTTGCTGCTCATCGGGCCGCTTCCACCACCAATGGGAGGCGACACACGGCACTTCGCGACGCTGGCCGAGGACCTGCGTGCGCATGGCGGCTTCAACGTGAGGCTCGTGAACACTTCACGAGGCGCGCAGCACTCGAGTCTGCCGCACAATCTGCGCGTCACGCTCACAGTGCTCGTGGCGCTGTGCGCCAGTTGGCGCCGCGTCAGGGTCGTGTCGTTTCACGCCAGCGATCGCGGCATGTTTCTGTGCGGCCCGCTCGTCGTAGTTATCGGCAGGCTCCTTGGCATGCGCGTAGTGCTACGCCTCTTTGGCGGATCCTTCGGGGACTTCTACGCGGACGCGAACCCCGTGGCACAGTGGATCATGCGCCGATTCATCCTCTCTTCGGATGCGGTTCTGCTGCAGACGCAGCGCATGATCCATCAGCTGCAGCCGCGATGCACCGGAACTCTCGTGTGGTTCTCCACGTATATAGGGACGTCGCCGCATCACGCCGGAAAGGCCCCCCGCGAGGCCCGCGACGCCAGCGCAACCTGTGACCGCTTCGTGTTTCTTGGCCATCTGTGGCGCACGAAAGGGATCGAAACCATTTTGGGGGCGGCCGGACAGCTGCCAGCGAGATGCACCATCGATGTCTATGGGCCGCTGGATGAGTACTCGGCAGAGTCCATCAACGAGCGGGGCCTGGGGCGCGTGCGCTACTGCGGTCTGCTGACCCACGAGCAGGTGGAGGCGGCTCTGTGGGACTACGACTGCCTGGTGCTGCCCACGCACCACCCCGGCGAGGGCTATCCGGGCGTGATCGCGGAGGCCTTCGCTCACGCGTTGCCGGTCGTCACGACCCGATGGCTCGCGATCCCGGAGATCGTCGATGACAGCTGTGGGATTCTGATCGAGCCGGGGAACACTGCCGAATTCCTGCAGGCGCTCCTCGCGCTGCATCAAGACCGCGATCGCTGGCGACGCCTGAAGAGCGGCGCGCGCTCGCGCGCGTTGCAGTTCGATCATGCGGTCTGGTCGAGGAAGTTCACCGACCTCTGCGAGCGGTTGGTGCATAGCTAGATGTGCGGCATCTTCGGAATCGCGCAGCCAGTTGCGCTGCAATTCGACGCGGCGGCGCTGCAGGCCGCGGCGCTGATACAGGCACATCGCGGGCCGGATGGCCGTGGCATGCAGACGTACGAGGCCGGTGGCAGCTCGCTCGTACTGGCCCACCAGCGGCTGTCGATCATCGATCTAAGCGACGCCGGCCTGCAGCCCATGGCGCATGACTCGGGCGATGGCAGCATCATCTACAACGGTGAGCTGTACAACTACCTGGAGCTGCGCGCCGAGCTTGAGGGCGCGGGCGTGCGTTTCTCGACCCGTACCGACACGGAAGTGCTGCTCGCTGCGCTTCATCATTGGGGACCGGAGCACGCGCTGAGCAGATTCAACTGGATGGGCGCGTTCGCCTGGTTCCACCGCTCCAGGGCACGGCTGTTGCTTGCGTGCGATGCGGGATCGGAGAAGCCCGTCTACTATTGCATGGACGGTCCGCGACTCGCCTTTGCCTCCGAGATCAAGACGCTGCTCACTTTGCTCGGCCGGAAGTTCCGTCTCGACCGCGACACCGTTGGCCAGTTCATCTTTCAAGGCCTGTGCGATGCTTCAACGCACACGTTCTTCGAAGAGATCGTGCGGGTCGAGGCCGGCAGCTATCTGGAACTCGATCTCGCGGCGCACCCGTACCGGGTCAGTCTGCGCAAGTTCACGCCGCCAGGATACGATGGTCACCCCGCAGGGATCAGCCTCGACAAGTTTATCGGCGAAGTGCGCGAATCCTTCGTCGATTCCGTGCGCCTGCGGTTGCGCAGCGACGTCCCGGTCGGCGTCCTGCTCTCCGGTGGCGTCGACTCCTCGTCCATTGCCGCGGTCGCACAGTGGCTGGCGGGGCGCGAGTCCGCGCCGGCGCTGCTGTCGGCGGTCAGCGATGACCCGCACTTCGACGAGTCCTACCACATTGCCCTGATGGAGCGTCATCTGCGTCAGGAGGCCCACAAAGTGACGCTGCGGATGGCAGCCCATACACTCGTGACGGAGCTCACCGAGGCAAACTGGTACAACGATGCGCCGGTCACGGGTCTGTCCGCGCTTGCGCATCGCAAGCTCATGGTGCGTGCGCGGGAGCTGGGGCTCACGGTGATTCTGAGCGGGCAGGGCGCCGACGAGACTCTGCTCGGCTATCAAAAATTCCTGGGGTTCTACCTCCAGTCGCTGCTGCGCAGCGGGCACCTGCTGAAGGCTGCGGCCGTACTGGCGGGCTTTGTCACGAACCGCACAGTGGTGACCGACTTCCAGCTGGCTGATGCCGCGCGCTATGTGCCCTTGCTACAGCGCATGGGCCGCGCCGCCGGCCACGAGGCCAAGACCGCCGTCGAGGGGACGTGGCTGCGCGGCTGGCAGCCACGGTTCCTTGGCCTGGGTAGCGGTACCCTGGCAGACCGGCAGTGGCTCGACGTCCGCAACTACTCGGTTCCCGCCCTTTGCCATTACGAGGACCGTATGTCGATGGCGGCCAGTCGGGAAATTCGCCTACCGTTTCTCGATCCGAGAATCGTGGACCTGCTCATCCGGGCGCCCGACTCCTACAAGCTGCGCCGCGGGTGGACCAAATACGCCTTCCGCAAGGCGATGGAGCGCTTCCTGCCCTCCGGTATCGCCTGGCGCAAAGACAAGAAAGGCTTTTCCAATCCCGAGAGCGAGTGGCTGAAGGAGGAGTTGCGCGATGCCGTCAGAGAGGCCTTTGCGCCCGACAGTCATATCTGCCGCGCGGAGATCCTGCAGAGCGGCCCGCTGCTTCAGCTCTACGAGCGCTATCGCCGGCAACCACGCGGCGCCGGAACCATTTGGTATCGTGAGATCTTCGCGCCATTCTCGCTCGAGCTGTGGATGCGGCGCTACGCAGGCTGGATAGCCTAGTACGGAACGAAGACGGCTTAGCCGGGTGCAAAACACCGGGGCAGCATGAACTGGAGAATGAAATGCCTGGCGTTTCACGCCTTCGCACACGTGCCGGGTCGCGGCGCGCTGTACCGGATGGTTCAGCGCCATGTGACGCAGGGCCATTTTGAGACGATATCGCCCCCGCTGCTGCGTCTGCAGCAGTTTCACGTCGCCAACTATCTGCGCGTCCATCCCGGGCGAGCGTTCGAGTTCGGAGGCGGCCGGGACTTTCTGGGTCCGTTGCTGTTGTCGCGGGCGGGAGCTCTCGAGATTCGCGTCGTCGACATCCGACGACTGAGCAGCGCCGCGCAGATCAATCACACGATTCGCCAGCTGCGCACCGTGGTTCCCGGTGACTGGCCGGAGGTGCAGGACGTCGGGAACGATCTGCTGCGCAAGTACAGGATTCGGTATTGCGCGCCCGGCGATGCACGCGATACGGGACTTCCCGATGCAAGCGTGGATTTCGTCTATTCGACGAGCACGCTGGAGCACATACCGTCGAAGGATCTGCGGCTCATTTTTCGGGAGTGCGTGCGCATCGCCGCGCCGGGCGCCGTGTTCAGCCACATCATTGACTACACGGATCACTATCGGTACGCCGACACCTCGGTGCCGATCTTCAATTTCTACCGCTTTTCAGAGCCGCGCTGGCGCATCTGGAATCCCGCGGATCACTTCCAGAATCGCCTGCGTCACGCCGACTTCGAGCGGCTGTTCGCCAGCGTGGGACTGACGGCGGTCGACATCAGGAAATGCGAGGCGGATCCCGCAGCCCTCACGTCGACACCTCTGGCGCCGGAGTTCCGGCGCTACACGCGCTCGGATCTCCTGACCGAAGCAGGTTACTGCGTGCTGTCACGCCCCTGAGCGCGCGATGCACGTCTGGCTGATCACTGTCGGCGAGCCGCTGCCCGGCCTGTCCGAAGGGTCGCGGCTGTGGCGCACCGGTCTGGTCGCCGAAGAATTGGTCCGCCGCGGCCATTCGGTCACGTGGTGGACGTCGCGGGTCGACCACTTTCGCAAGCGTCTGTTCCCGGCGAGCTCGACCGTGTTCGAACCCTACGCCGGGCTCGCCATCCGCTTTCTCGAAGGCTGTCTGTACCGCCGCAACGTGTCGTTCGCGCGCTTGCTCAATCACTGGCAAATCGGGCGAGACTTTCGGTCGCGCAGCCACTCCGCGCCTACACCGCAGGTGATTCTGTGTTCCTTTCCGACCATCGAGTTGGCCGCGGCCGCCGAGCGGTACGCCCGCTCTCGCAGGATCCCGATCGTCATGGACGTACGCGATCTTTGGCCAGATGTCTTTCTACTGCCCGCGCCAGAGCGGTTACGCGACACCCTGCGCGTGCTGCTGCGACCCTACTTTTCTGCTAGTCAACGTGCACTTGCCGGTGCGGACGCCCTGATCGCCGTGTCGCAGCGATATCTCGAGTGGGGGCTGGTGCGAGCATGCCGCGCGCAGCGGCCGACGGATCGGGTCTTTCCGCTGGCCTACTCCTTCGCGCCGGAGAATAATGAGGTGTCGCGTGGCGCGCGGACCGCGTTGCTGAGCCGCTTCGGGGTACCGCCCGACAGCACGGTGTGCATGTTCGCCGGAACGTTCGGGCGAACGTATGACTTGGGGCCGGTGCTTGCATGCGCCGCGCAGTTTGCCGGCGAGGGGAGCCGAGGATTTCATTTCCTCATTTGTGGTGAGGGGGACCGCGGCGAAGAATGGCGGAGGTCGGCGCTGAGGCTGCCGAACGTGAGTTTCACGGGATGGCTGGCGCAAGATGAGATGCGTGCGGCGCTCGGAGCGGCCGACATCGGCCTTGCGGCCTACGCGCCGGATGCGCCGCAGGGTTTGCCCAACAAAGTGATCGAATATCTGGCCGCCGGTTTGGCGGTTGTCTCGAGCCTGCCGGGAGAGACCGCGCAACTGCTGTCGGCCGAGGGGTGTGGTCGCACGTACACGGCGGGCTCCGCTTCGTCACTGGCCGAAGCGCTGTTGGGGCTTAGCAGCGCGCAAGCCCGTCGGATGGTCGCCGAGAATGCACGCCGCGTGTTCGCCGCCCGGTTCAGAGCAGAGGCGGTGTACTTCCAGCTCGCCGAGTACAACGGAGCTTGCCGGGTCCGAGATCACACGCGAACAACTGCAGCGAATGCAGCACCGCTACGACTGGGCGGCGGGTTATTGCCACGGAAAGGACGTCGTGGAAGTCGCGTGCGGTAGCGGCCAGGGTCTTGGAATTCTGAGCGGCGTGAGCAGGTCGCTGGAGGCCGGCGACTATTCGGAACGCATACTTGGGATCGCGCGCGCGCACTACGGGACCCGCATCCCACTCGCTCGAGTCGACGCGCAATCGCTGCCGTATCCCGACGGATCAAAGGACGTCGTCGTTCTCTTCGAGGCCGTGTACTATATTCCCGACGCGACTCGCTTCGTCCGGGAGTGCCGCCGCGTTCTGTGCCCCGGAGGCCGCCTGTTGCTCGCCACCGCGAACAAGGACCTCTGGGATTTCAACCCGAGCCCACTGAGCTACCGGTACTACGGCGCCGCCGAACTCGCGCAGCTCCTGGGGAGTGTCGGCTTCGAGGTTCAGCTCTACGGCTACATGCCCGTGACTAGCGTGTCCTGGCGCCAGCGCATACTGCGTCCGCTCAAGAGGATTGCGGTTGCCACGGGGATCATGCCGAAGACGCTCAAGGGAAAGCGATTCCTCAAGCGATTCGTCTTCGGTCGGCTGACCTCCATGCCCGCGGAGTTGTCCGCGAGCGGCGCAGCTCCCGAGCCACTGACTTTGCTGTCGGGCAGCGAAGCTGATCGCCGGCACAAGGTGCTGTACTGTTGCGCCACGCTGCACTCCTGACGGCACTAGCAATGATCCTCACAGTGAACCACGCTCCGCAGACGAGGCAGGTCCTATGCTGAACAGAAGGCAGGTACCCTTTTTCAACTACCCGGCGCTGTTCAAGAGCCAGGAGAGCGAACTGCTGGCGGCGGTTCGCGATGTACTGAGCCGTGGTGCCTACATTCTCCAGCAGGATCTGCGGGAATTCGAACACAGCCTCGCCAAGTATCTCAACGTCAAGCACGCCTTCGGCTTGGCGGATGGAACGAACGCAATCATCCTGGCATTGCGTGCCGCCGGCGTCGGAGCCGGCGACGAGGTGATCGTTCCTTCGCACACTTTCATCGCATCGGTGTACCCGATCAAGTCGCTGGGCGCGACTCCAGTGCTCGTGGAGTGCGCGGACGATCATCTCGTGGACCCCGCAGCCGTGGAGTCGGCGGTCACGAAGCGCACCAGGGCGATTCTCCCGGTGCATCTCAACGGCCGTACCTGCAACATGGCTGCGATCGAGAAGCTGGCCGGGCGCCGTGGGCTCGCCATCGTGGAAGACGCAGCTCAGGCGCTGGGCTCGAAGTTCATGGGCCGCTTTGCCGGCACTTTCGGGCTCGCCGGAACATTCAGTTTTTACCCGGCCAAATCCCTGGGCTGCTTCGGCGACGGCGGCGCGCTGGTGACCAACGATGACAAGGTTGCCGAGCGGATCGAGTTGTGGCGCGATCACGGACGAAACAAGGAGGGCGTCGTCGTGGACTGGGGCACCAACTGCCGGCTGGACAATCTGCAGGCGGCCGTTCTCAACGTGAAGCTGCGGAGCTTGGATGCGGCCATTGCTCGCAGGCGCGAGATCGCCCGTGAGTATGAACGCCGCCTACGGCCCATCAGGGACCTGATGCTGCCGCCGGGTCCCGACGCCGGCGGCGAGCATTTCGACACGTTTCAGAACTACGAGATGCAGGCGAATCGCCGCGACGAGCTGCGCGCGTACTTGGAGCAGCACGGCGTGCGCACTCTGCTGCAATGGGGCGGACGGGCGGTGCATCAGTTCGAGGCCCTCGGATTCGATGTCTCCCTGCCGAAGACGGAATTGATGACCTCGCGCTTCATCATGCTGCCGATGAACACGTCGCTCGCGGATGATGACGTCAGATACATCTGCGACGTAATCGAGCAGTTCTACTCGCGAGGATAGTCCGTGGATTCGAGGGAGCTCGCCAAGCGCATCCGCATGCACGCCCTGCGGATGACGAGTACCGGCCGCAGCTCCCACATCGGCGCCGTGTTCTCCATGGCGGATCTCGTGGCGGTGCTGTACGCCGGCGTGCTGCGTGTCGATCCTCTCCTGCCAGGATGGACGGACCGGGATCGGTTCATCCTCAGCAAGGGGCACGCGGGAGCCGGGATCTACGCGGCGCTCGCGGAATCGGGTTTCTTCCCCGTCAGCAAGCTGGCGACCCACTGCCAGGATGGCTCGGACCTGTCTGGCCACGTCTCCCACAAGGGGATCCCCGGCGTGGAGTTCTCAACCGGCTCGCTGGGTCATGGGTTGCCGGTCGGCACGGGAATGGCCTACGCGGCCGCTCTCGACTCCCGCGAGCACCGCGTCTTCGTGCTGCTCAGTGACGGCGAGTGCGACGAGGGATCGAACTGGGAGGCGATACTGTTCGCGGCGCATTTTAAGCTCAGGAATCTCGTCGCGATCGTCGACTACAACAAGATTCAGTCGCTCGGCACCGTTGCCGAGACGCTGGCTCTCGAGCCTTTCGTCGCTAAGTGGCAGAGCTTCGGCTGGGAAGTGCGCGAAGTCGACGGCCACGATCACGCGGCCCTCGAGCCTGTCTTGAGCCAGCGCTCGACGACCGGGCGGCCCGTGTGTGTCATTGCCCATACCGTGAAAGGCAAGGGCGTGTCGTTCATGGAGAATACGGTGCTGTGGCACTACCGCATAGCCGCAGGGGATGAGTATGAGCGGGCGTTGCGCGAGCTGGAGCGCACCTAGATGCGCAACGCGTTCATCGCGGAGCTGTCGGAGCTTGCCGGTGCCGATCCTCGCATCCTGTTGATCACCGGGGATCTCGGGTTCGGGGTATTCGAGGACTTTGCGCGCCGCTACCCGCGGCAGTTCCTGAACGCCGGGGTCGCCGAGCAGAACATGACTGGTCTCGCTACCGGCCTCGCCCTCGAGGGCCGCGTCGTGTTCACCTACTCGATCGCCAACTTCCCCACCCTGCGGTGCCTCGAGCAGATCCGCAATGACGCGTCCTACCACGACGCGAACGTCAAGGTCGTCTGCATCGGTGGCGGATTCAGCTACGGCGCACTCGGCATTTCGCACCATGCCACCGAAGACATCGCGATCCTGCGGTCCCTGCCCGGCCTCAAGGTAGTGAGCCCGGGCGACGAGTGGGAAGTGCGGCAGGCGACGCGCGCGCTGGTAACGACGCCCGGCACGTGCTACCTGCGGCTCGACAAGTCGAAGGCCCCGGCCACCCATAGAGCGCACGACGTCTTTGAAATAGGCGTCGCGCGCCGCGTGCATGAGGGAACCGATCTTACGATCGCAGCCACGGGCGGTATCCTACAGGTCGCGCTCGAAGCGGCGGATGAGCTCGCGACTCGGCACAAGGTACAGACGCGAATACTTAGCGTTCATACGGCGAAGCCCCTCGACACGGCTGCAGTCGTGGCGGCGGCTCGCGAGACGGGCGGCCTCCTGACGCTCGAAGAGCATACCGTCGAGGGCGGGCTCGGCGGTGCGGTCGCGGAATGTCTGCTCGAGCTTGGAGTCATTCCGAAGGCGTTTCGGCGCATCGGACTGCGGGCGGGGTTCTCGAGCGCGGTCGGCAGTCAGAGCTACCTGCGCTCGCTGTACGGGCTCGACAAGGCCGGGGTGGTGGCAACTGCACTCGACGTACTCAAGAAAAAGCGAGGGGAATGATGGTGAAGCGCGGCTTCGACGCCGTCGTGGCGCTGCTCGGCCTGATCGTCTCATGCGTCCTCACGATTCCGGTGGCGGTGGCGATCTGGATGCAGGATTTCAAATCGCCGTTCTATCTGGGGCCGCGCGTGGCCCGGGGAGGCGGCACCTTCAAAATGGTGAAGCTGCGCTCGATGCTCGTGAAAGCCGACAAGACGGGCGTGGACTCGACGGGTGCAAACGACCCGCGCATCACGCCGGTCGGGCGCTTCGTCCGTGCCTACAAGCTCGATGAGCTGACGCAACTGTGGAACGTGCTGTGGGGCGAAATGAGTCTGGTCGGTCCACGCCCGCAAGTCCGGCGCGACGCGGACCTATACACCGCTGAAGAGCAGCGGCTGCTCACGGTCCGCCCCGGCATCACGGACTTCTCCTCGATCGTGTTCGCAGATGAGGGCGACATACTCAAGGACATGAGCGACCCGGACGTCGCGTACAACCAGCTGATACGGCCTTGGAAGAGCCGCCTGGGTCTATTCTATGTGGACCACAGCTCGCTCTGGCTGGACCTGCGGCTGATCTGGCTGACGATCGTCGCCGTGGTCTCCCGCCAAACGGCGCTCAGCGGAGTCAACCGTCTGCTGCGGCGCCTCGGCGCCCCCGAGGATCTGGCGCGCATTGCGCTTCGGGAGGGCACGCTCACGCCGCGGCCCCCTCCGGGATCCTCCGAGATTGTCGTCTCGCGCGGGGGCGCGTGAGATCCACAAGGCCACCGATCCTCGTGTGATCAATGCTGGTCCTGAAGCACCTGATCGGCAGTCTCGCGATGCCGCTGCCTCTCGCGCTGCTGCTGGCGCTGGTCGGCGTGGGCTGCCGGCTGCTGCGCCGTTACCGTTCGGCCGCCGCGCTGTATACCGCAGGTGTTTGCGTTGCCTATCTGGCATCCACCGGCGTGGTTTCGAACCTTCTGCTTGTGCCGCTTGAGTCTTCCTTCCCGCCGCTGCGCGAGGATGCCTCGCTCCGCGGTGTCGCCGCGGTCGTGGTCCTGGACAGCAGCTATGAGCCTCGGAACACCATCCCTGTAACCGCGGCGCTGGATGTCGACGGTGTCGTGCGGCTGGTCGAGGGCGTGCGTCTGCAGCGGCGTTTTGAGGCGTCACGCCTGGTGCTCTCGGGCGGGCGCCCCACAAGCGCGGCAGGCTATGCCAAGCTCGCTCAAGACCTCGGTGTGCCCGACAGCGCGATGGCGCGTTTGCCGGATTCTGCCGACACGCGCGAGGAGGCAAGCTACGTCGCGCAGCTCATGCGGACTACGCGCTTTCTGCTCGTCACCTCCGCCTACCACATGCCGCGCGCGATGAAGCTCATGCAGCGTGCGGGTGCCCACCCGGTGGCCGCACCCACGGGGCACTTGGCGGGCGGCGGGCGCCTGGGCTGGGGCTTTGTGCTGCCGAGTTCTCTCGCACTGCGACGCACCGAACTTGCGCTGCACGAGTATCTGGGGCTTGCGGCGATCGCACTCGGGCTGGATTGAAGCTGGGTGAGACGAGTCTCGCGTTTCTCGTGCACCCGGCATTTGAGGGAACCCTTTATGCCACCGCATCTGTTATGCGGTCGAGCACGTGCTCGGACAGGCGACGGCTAGGAGCGCCTGAGCCAGCTACCGCTGCTGCTCGTAACGCAGGTTGCGTGTTCGGCAGTATTGCCATCGCCGAACCGCTGGCCACGCTGCCATAGGCAACGTCATTCCTCCCTGCCGATACCCCACCCGCACGGCATTACCCTCGGCAGTCTCGCTGGCGCCGTCGAAGCCGGCCTCGTAACCCAGGCGGCAATTCTCGATCGGAGCCGAATCGCAGTTGCCTCCGATCTCAATGCCGGGAATTTGTCCGCGCCGCACCGTAGCCCGCAAGTCACAATCCTGAATCCCGACGTTCCTGCTGCGTGACCGGCCCCAAATAGCGACGCCAAAGTCGTTCGGGAAGGCAACCACTCCCGCAGGTGCGGACTTCTTAGGCTCGAGCAGGACGGGGCTCGCCGTTGGGAGTCACGTTGTCGTTGCGCCCCGACGCGTTGCAGTAAAGCAGCGTGACGACTATCGGTTGCCCCGTTGCTTGCTTTACACTTGCGGACCGTTTGGCGACGGACCTGCCTATAGCGCTCTCAGGATGAGGAACGGTTCGCGTCCATGTGGGGAGATGGCATGAAGGATAGGCACGCGGCCGGAAGACCCGCACCCCTGGGTGTTTCGGCAGCCGAAGCCATTCTCGCGCTTCCCCGCGAAACCAAGCGTCTCATAATGGCGACAGCCGATGCGGTTGCCATCCCCACGGCCCTCTGGGCAGCCTTAGCCCTGAAATTCGATCGGCTCGATCCGGCATTGGATCGCACGTTTGCCTATTTCCTCGTTGCGGTGGTCTCAGCCCTGCTTTTTTTCTCGGTGTTTGGCCTGTACCGCGCAGTGATCCGCTTCGTGGGACCCAAGGCAATGATCACGGTGATCGCGGGAGTGAGCCTTTCGGTCCTGGTGCTCGTGGGGTTCGACCGCTTTGTGGCCAGCCAGCAGATTCCGTTCTCAGCGTTCGGCATCTACGGGGCGCTCGCGCTGCTGTACGTGGGCGGCAGCCGATTCGTGGCCCGTTATCTGTTCCTGCACACGGGCACGAACGGCAAGCCCATTGCGCGGGTGGCGATCTACGGCGCAGGCGACGCCGGGGCACGTGTGAGCTCCGTGCTGCGCGGAGGACCGGACTTCGAGCCGGTGGCATTTATCGACGATAAGAAATCGCTGCAGGGCAGCAATATCAATGGCATCCGCGTGTACGGCTCCGATTACCTGGCGGAGCTGGTGCACCAGCGCAAGATAGACCGGGTCTTGCTCGCCATGCCGGCCGCATCGCGCCGCCGGCGGCGGGAGATCCTCACCCAGCTGGAACCCCTCGGGGTGCACGTTCAATCGCTTCCCAACCTGTCGGACCTCATTTCCGGCAAGGCGCAGATCAACGAGTTACGCGACGTGGATGTGGGCGACCTGCTGGGACGGGATCCGGTACCGCCGAAACCCAAGCTGTCCGGGTCGTGCATCCGCGGAAAATGCGTGCTGGTAACCGGGGCGGGAGGCTCCATCGGCTCGGAGCTGTGCCGGCAGATCATCCGCTTGAGTCCCAGCCGCCTGGTGTTGTTCGAGATGTCGGAGCTGGCGCTGTACCACGTACAGCGCGAACTCGAGGAAGTTGTTGTTCATGAGAAGTTGTCGGTGGAGATCGTGCCGCTGCTGGGCAACGCGCATCACCGGCACCGGGTGCGCGAGGTCCTGTCCACCTTCGGGGTACAGACCATCTACCACGCCGCCGCTTACAAGCACGTGCCGATCGTCGAGCACAACGTGGTCGAAGGCATCCACAACAACGTGATCAGCACCTGGTACACGGCGGAAGCGGCGCTCGAGACCGGTGTCGAAACCTTCGTGCTGATCTCAACCGACAAGGCCGTAAATCCTGCCAACGTCATGGGCGCGACCAAGCGCCTGGCCGAGCTCGTGCTGCAGGCGCTGCAGGAGCGCACCACCCAGACGCGCTTCTGCATGGTCCGCTTCGGCAACGTACTGGCTTCTTCCGGTTCAGTCGTGCCGCTGTTCCAGGAGCAGATCCGTCGCGGTGGTCCGGTCACGGTCACCCACCGGGACGTGATTCGGTATTTCATGACCATACCGGAGGCTGCGCAGCTGGTGCTGCAGGCGGGCTCGATGGCCAAGGGTGGCGATGTGTTCGTCCTTGACATGGGCCGTCCGGTGCGTATCGACGATCTGGCGCGGCGCCTGGTGAACCTCATGGGGTTGACGGTGCGCGATGCGAACAACCCGGAGGGGGATATCGAGATCGAGTACACCGGGCTGCGCACTGCGGAGAAGCTGTTCGAGGAACTGCTCATCGGCTCGAACGTGACCGGCACCGATCACCCGATGATCCTGCGCGCAATGGAGCACCGCCTGTCCTGGCCGAAGATGGAGCAGGTCCTCAATGATCTGCTGGTGGCGCTCGCGAGCTTCGACTGTCATCACGCGCTCGAGCTGCTCACCGCATCCGTGGCGGAGTACCGGGCGGACACCGAGATCCGCGACTACGTGTGGACGCGCAAGGCGGTGTTACCGCACGCGCCGGATGCCAAGGTCGCCGATTTCGCCGCCAAGCGCCGCCTGTCCGAAGCCGCCAAGCCCACCCAGGGACAGACCCCGCTGAGTTAAGTGCTCGTTGCGGCTGCGCTTGAGCCGGGCTCGGCCTTCCTTTAGGCTTCAGGGCTTTCTTCCTTGCCCCTCAAGAACTTAACTCATGCGCGTGACCATTTTCGGCTCCGGTTACGTGGGTCTGGTCACCGGTGCCTGCCTCGCGGACGCCGGTAATCACGTGATCTGCGTGGACGTGGACGCGGCCAAGATCGAGCGCCTGAACCGCGGTGAGGTGCCGATTCACGAGCCGGGTTTGGAAGCCCTCATCAAGCGCAACGCGGAGGCCGGCCGCATCGAGTTCACCACCGATGCGCCGCGGGCGGTCGAGCACGGACTGTTTCACCTGATTGCCGTGGGCACCCCCCGGGGGGAGGACGGCTCGGCGGACCTGCGCTACGTACTCGCAGTCGCGCGCACCGTCGCGACCCACCTCAACCGCTACAGCATCGTGATCACCAAGTCCACGGTGCCGGTGGGCACCGCGGACAAGGTGCGCGCCGAGCTCGAGCGTACGCTGGGCGAGCGCGGCGTGAAGGTCGAATTCGACGTGGTCTCCAATCCCGAGTTCCTGAAGGAGGGCGCGGCAATCGCCGACTTCATGAAGCCCGACCGCGTCGTGATTGGCACCGACAACCCGCGCACCACCGAGCTCATGCGGGCGCTCTACGAGCCCTTCACCCGCAATCACGACCGCTTGATCGTCATGGATATCCGCTCCTGCGAGCTGACCAAGTACGCCGCCAACGCGATGCTCGCCACCAAGATCAGCTTCATGAACGAGCTGGCGAGCATCGCCGAGCGCGTCGGCGCCGACATCGAGAAGGTGCGCATCGGGATCGGCTCGGATCCGCGGATCGGTTACAGCTTCATCTATCCCGGCACCGGCTATGGCGGATCGTGCTTCCCGAAGGACGTGCAGGCGCTCATCCGCTCGGCCCACGAGGCGGGACACGAGCCGCAGATCCTGAACTCGGTGGAATCGGTGAACGCTCGGCAGAAGGAAGTGCTGTTCCGCAAGATGCAGCGGCACTTCACGGGCGGTCTCAAGGGTCGCACCATCGCCGTATGGGGGCTCGCCTTCAAACCCAACACCGATGACATGCGCGAGGCGCCCTCGCGCGCACTCATCGACCTGCTGCTCAAGGCCGGCGCCCGGGTGCAGGCCTATGACCCGGTGGCGGCCGTCGAGGCGCAGCGCATTTACGCCGGCGTCGCCGCCTTCACGCTCGCCAAGAACGCCTACCAGGCAGCGCAGGGCGCGGATGCGCTCGCCATCGTCACCGAATGGCAGGAGTTTCGGAGCCCCGATTTCGAGCGCCTCAAGCAGATCCTCAAGGCGCCGGTCATTTTCGACGGGCGCAACCTCTATGATCCGGCCATGGTGAGCCGCTTTGGTCTTACCTACCATGCCATCGGCCGTGGCAAGCCGCTGCTTACCCCCTGAGCCGCGGCGCCCCCGGGACCTGCGATGTTCACTCCAGTCATTCTCAGCGGCGGAGCCGGCACACGCCTGTGGCCGCTGTCGCGCGAGTTGTATCCCAAGCAGCTGCTGGCGTTGACCGGGACGCACACCCTCCTGCAACAGACGGTACTCCGTCTCGAGGGGCTCGGGGCGGCCGCGCCCGTGATCGTGTGCAACGAGGCGCATCGCTTCCTGGTCGCGGAGCAGCTGCGTGAGCTTGAGGTCGCGCCGCGCGCCACTATCCTGGAGCCCTGCGGGCGCAACACCGCCCCGGCCATCGCACTCGCCGCGCATGCGGCGCTCAAGGGCGTTGCTACGGGCGCGAAGGCGGCCGGTCCGGTGCTGCTGGTCCTGCCGGCCGATCACGTAATCCGGGACACCCCGGCCTTCCAGCAGGCGGTGCGCGCGGCGCTTAGCGCCGCGCAGGCCGGGCAGCTCGTCACCTTCGGCGTGGTGGCGAGCCGAGCTGAGACCGGCTACGGCTACATCCAGCGCGGGGCTGCTCAGGGCGCCGCGTTTCGCATCGCACGCTTTGTGGAGAAACCCAACTTTGAGCGCGCCCTGGAGTTCCTGAAATCAGGTGACTACTACTGGAACAGCGGCATGTTCATGTTCCGCGCCCGGCGCTACCTCGAGGAACTGGAGCGCTTCGCACCCGAGATCGCGCGGATCTGCGCGGCGGCGTTTCGCGGCGCGAGGGCGGTGTCCCGCCGACTCGATCGACTATGCCGTCATGGAAAAGACCTCGGATGCGGTGGTGGTGCCGCTCGAGGCGGGGTGGAGTGATGTTGGCTCCTGGGCGGCACTCTACGAGGCGAGCGACGCCGACTCGCACGGTAACGTCGTGCGCGGGGACGTGCTCAGCGAAGACACCCACAGGAGCTACCTGTATTCCGAGAGCCGCCTGGTGGCGGCGGTGGGACTGAAGGACCACGTGGTCATCGAAACCAAGGACGCGGTGCTGGTGGCGCCGCAGGATCGCGTACAGGACGTGAAGAAGCTGGTGGCGCGCCTGAAAGAGCTCGGGCGCTCCGAATACTCGCTGCATCGGGAGGTGTTCCGACCCTGGGGCAGCTACGACAGCATCGAGAGCGGACTGCGCTTCCAGGTGAAGCGCCTGAAGGTAAACCCCGGCGCCACCCTGTCGCTGCAGCTGCATCATCACCGCGCCGAGCACTGGGTGGTGGTGGCCGGCACGGCGCGCGTCACGCGCGGCGAGGAGGTGTTCCTTCTCGAAGAGAACCAGTCGACCTACAT
>WNFQ01000834.1_pt1 | contig 23175 bp, 28 predicted proteins | sample 5400171 | NCBI WGS metagenome assembly WNFQ01 (sample SAMN13153356, study PRJNA577476) | soil metagenome | isolation source: 20 cm soil under Madrone tree | place: USA:California | collected 2016-06-14 | reverse complement strand
GTCTTTGTTGAGCCACCGCGGTCCTTGCCAACCTTGCGTGCAACTTTCAGTGCCCCTTCGTTCGCCTCCGTACCCGAATTAGCAAAAAAGACTTTTGCTCCTGGGACACCTGTAGGGTGGTGAGCCCCAGCTGGATAGCCCAGACCGCCTTCGCGCTGCGTGAGCGTGACAATTCGGGATGCGAGGGCAGCAGCAGGTTCGTTGTAATACAAGTTCGAGGTATGCATAAGCTTGCTCGATTGCGACCTCAGTACCTATACAGATCGGTCAGAAAATGAGCATTTCAAGCACGGATGGGCGACGTGTCTTGGAAGTAAACGGTAACTTACCTCAGAAACACCCTCGTCCGCGTGTCCTAACGCGTTTACCGCAATGCCCGCAGTAAAGTCAAGGTATTTGCGTCCATCGCAGTCCCAGACCCAGCTCCCTTTCCCGCGCTCCAACACGATAGGTGGGCGTGCGTAGACGGGAAGAACATAGTCGCTAGCGAGGGCGATCGTTTCACTAGTCCTACTGCTTGGTGTTGGTCCTGGAATAGGATGGGTAACTGCAGTGTACGCGACGCTCGGCGCGTTGAGCTGGTACTATAAGCACAGAATACCGTGATTATTTGGTGGAGTAACCATACCTCTGAGGGAGACAGTGAGGAAACAGATCTAAACGGAAGACGATTGAGGCGTCCGATTGTGCGGTAGGCCCGGCGGGAGACCAGACACAGCATCGTGAACTGAACTCTCACTGCCCAAAGCAAGCCCTGATTGTGAATCAAAGGTTGGGAAGGGGTCTGTAGCCACCAGCAAGGCTAGAGTCGCTTCAGCTCTCGCCTAGGCAAAAATGTCCGACAAATTAGCGCCAGCTCCGTCTGAGTCATTGCGACACGTACGGCTTGCGACAGTACAGTGGGTGCGTTGAACTCAATAGTATTGTAATAAAATGTGTATTTGATATCGTGGAAAATATGTGCTCATACGATGTATCAGAGAAAGACCATCAGTTCATCGTGTCTACAATGTCAACGATTGCGGGTCTATAACGTGTACTTCTAAGAATTTCCTTGAGCAGTTGGTAGCACCGCAGAACGGGGTAACATCTCCGTGTCAACGCGTCGCCTGGTCCGCGGAAGGTTGTGCGCCCATCACCTCTACAATCGCCTTCTTGTCGAGTAACTTTGCGTATTTCGGTTGTACAAAAAGCCCACTTTTGCACCTATATAAGCAAGGGAAACAACTGAAGAACACGAGAGCATACTTACGAGGCTTCTATGAGAACATTGCCATCAAGATCCTCTATGGTCGCCGAAACGCGCGCCTTGCGATCTCTAGCTTCTAAAAGATGGATTTTAAACACGATGAACTGCAGCACAATAATCGAATCAACCCGGGTACGGGAAACCAGGGGAAAGATACAATACCTGATCGGCACGGGTGGGCGCACGGTAATTGATGCTGAGATTCGCCGTCACTCCGATCTTCTCAGGGAGGTTCAGCATAGCCTGATCGACAACATATAGCACTGTACTGTATAGACAAAGAGGGTGCTCACAGTTCGCGCGAGGGTCTCGTCCAACAATGTCGCGAGTAGACCACCATGCACGATTCCGTCATGTCCGCACAAACCACGTCCAACATGCACAATGACAAGTGCTTCCGATTCGTCGACCCGCGCACGCACAAACGGGAGCAACGCGAGACGACCCGGCCCGCGAAGTGCACCAGCGGTCAAGTTGTTGGCACGACGGTCCTCGGGGATCGAGCCATATGGCCGTGTCTCGTACCACGCTTTCGGATCTTCGTCTTCGCGATGCTTTAGCAATATTGGTAGTTTTTGCAGTTGCCCTTCGAGGGCCGCAACGTAGGCTTGACTCTCAGGGTGGTCGGGATCCGGGGGCGGTGGAGCGGTACGGGGTGCAATATATGTCAGAAGTGGGGGTGGGTAAAATGCACCGACGGTATAGGCAGTGGACCCCACGAGGGACCGGAAGATGTTGATGATGCGGAAGACAAAAACCGACGTGAGCCTACTGCTCGCGGGGTGATTCGTCGAAAGGGAGTGGTAAACATCGACTGTTGCTTCTAGGTATATTCCTCTGAGAGGTTACTGTGTAGGTGACTATTTTTTCTGTTTGGCCTACGTAAAATGTTCAGTATGGTGGATTCACCGCTGGTATGCAACTGTACTGAGGACCAAACGTACTAGGATAAAGTTCTCTGAGTCTATCGGTTCAAGTTAATCTAGTGTAGAGAGACGGAACGCAATAGCTGTCGAAGACGAAGAATGATGCGGATACCATAATACGGACACTCGGAGAAATACATCACGGTCGTACCACGATCGTACCGCGGTACAACCGGCTACCTCGGCATCAGCTTTGCCGGACAATTTCCGGTGCTGTGTCATCATCCATATGGGCAAAACAGAATGGATTTTTAAATCAATTACAATGTTACCGAACGAGTTTTGGCATCGCGCAAGAAACTAGGGAAAAGCACCAAGTATCATAAAGATAACGTTCATGCACGCATGCATCTCAGTCCCTACTCCGGCTACGGGAGCTCCGAGAGCTCACACTCATATTCGATCCTGAACTGACAGATGCAGACCTCCTCGCTCTGTCCCGGGGAGGGGGAGAACGGGAGCGCGAAAGATTCGTGGGCGATCTGCTCCTTGATGAACGCGTCGGACTGCGGTCACGCGGTGAGGGTGTATAGTCACGAGGTGAACGCGAGCGCGAGCGCGACGCAGCCCTATCGCTACGATGAGCAGGAGAAAGAGACCTCCTTCGAGGCGAAGGAGCCCTGTCCCAGTCCGCGCGGGAGCGATAGCGTGGGGAGCGCGACGGGGAGCGCGACAAAGGGCGAGAGTGTGGCGAAGAGGATCTACGCCGACGAGAACTCAACGGCGGAGATCTGCGCGGAGGTGGCCTGTTTTCTCGGTAGTCACGCGGAGGAGAGCGAGAGTCGAACCTCCGGCGTCGTGGAGGTGGTGACGGTGAGCGCGACGGCGGACGACGGCGGCGCGGAGAGGGTGGCGGGGGCATCGCACGGCGGACGGGGCTTCTGCTGCGCCTTTCGCGACGTCTCACATCCTCCTCGCGCCTTCTTAGATGATCCTTCTCCCGTTTTTCTTGTTCCCATTTTTCCTTCTGTTCTGCGAGACGCTTGCGTTCTTCATCCCGCCGCTGCTCACGTTCTTCTCTTTCTATCATCCGTTTTTGACGCAGTTCCTCCTGCTTCTCTCTGTTGAAAGCGTCACCTTCAGTATAGTCGGACCGAGTGCCAAGTGCGGCCGCCATCTTGTTCAACTCGACCTTTTTTGCAGCTGCAAGCGCGTGCGTATCAGATAGCTTCAGTGACTTTACGGACGTTGGGGGAGGGAGCATGGATAGGAGACGCTCTCGTAAGGCGGTAACCTGTCGCTCGATCTCATCCTCCTCGAAGCTAGACGGCCCATAAGAACACATACGATAGGGATGAGAGGGAAACTTACCCTTTATCTTCTAATTCGAGCTGAAGCTCCAAGCATTTGACCTCCACCTTCCTTTTTCTTTCGTGTTCAAGGATCTCCTTGTCTGGTTCCCGATGCTTTGGTGGGGCAGCATCCCAAGCATTGGCACGGTCATTTTGGGTGTCGCGGCTCCGCAACACAGAGAGATTGCGGACGACGTAACCGTTAGTACCGCTAACAATAGCAGCTGATTTAAGAACGCAGTTTAGGTAGATGGCAGTAAAACACATACCTTCCACGGGGAGTCGTAAGACCAATGCCGTTGTACATGACTGTGGAGAAGAGAGACTCGCTCGTTCATCGGGGCTCAGAATATGTGGCGTGGGATTATCACGTGATCCGCCTGGGAAGTCTTCCTCACCCACACTCACGACAATCTTCAAGTTCGCAGCCAACCAAGTTCGTATATTACATGTCTATGTCTACTATGCGCAACTGTATATAAGTGGGTGAGAGTAGGGGTGACGAGCGAGGTATTATACTAGACACCATTTAATCTTCTTGTTCCGTCAAGTTGGATGCGTTGAATGCGTAATCCATGACATTCTAAAGTAGAGCCCCCTCTTCAGCTGCGCTTGGGTTTGGATCAACGCCAAATTTCATGTAGGCCTCTCGAGATAAGGATTTAAGTGCCACGCACTTATCCGTGTTGATGTCGTCTATGAGAGCCTCTGAAAGCCCGAGGCGGTGTCTGCGATATCGTTCTGACAAATGCTTAAAACACGGACCTTTAGATGTGTAGTCCAGCTCTGGGCGAATATAACCCAGGATAACTGCTTGCATGTCATAACCATAGAAGTCAGACTTGAAATCGTGCATGATGTGAATTTCCTACACACGTCAACGGTCCTGAGTGACGGCAGTGGCGTTGGGAGAAGTAGAATACATACCGCAGTGAGACGTTCGTTCTTGTAAAATGGGTTCCAACCGAGACTCATCACCATTGGGTGTACTTTACCCTCTTGGTCGCTTAGGCCATAAACTTGTGCGTAGCCAAAGTAAACCCCTGGTTTGCACACGCTACTCATCGGAATGATCGATTCATCGGGAAGGTTCGCTGTCACAAACGAACGAGCTTAGTGATGAAATGCCCAGATTTCGGAGTTGTGCGAATCACCTGTTGGACAGCCAAGATCTTTCCCACCTCTGCCAAAGCCTTTCTGTACTGCTCCGGATAGGAATATGGGAAATGGTGGCTCGACGGCATCTGGCCCAACGATGTCTGGGCGAGATTTTCGGAATGTCTCCGTACGAAGGGGGGCAGAGGGTCTCCCTGACGATGCTTGAAGGTCTTCTGCTGTCTTTTCTGGCGTCGTAGTCATGGTTCGGAGTAACGATGAAGGAGGAAGAGAAAGTAAGCCGTGAGATTATGTGGATGAGTCAATCCGCGTCGGTGAAAATTCGCTTCCGCGGGTCAGCACCCCTTGGAACGACCAATATGTCATCTAGGCCACTGCCAACAGCTCAGACCTATACGCAGCCGTATAGCACCTACCCACAAGCTTATAGTCAATACTCAACCCAACAATTTCCTTCCGTGAATTATTCTTCACAAACCCAAGGCGTGTCGTACTCAGCTTTTCAGGTTCCCTACGGCAGGAAGGATCCGACTTCGTGGATTGACGCTTTGTCACCTCAAGAGCTTTCTGCCGTAGACCCTGGAACCGCTTCTACAGCGATGAATCGTTTCATCTCTGCGGAACTCAAGTTCGAGGGATTTGACGCTGCGGAGCCCGCTGTGCTAAGTAGACTAGAGGCTGAAGTGGTCCATTGTGGGTCCCACATCCACTTGTCCCGCCTCGCTGTGCTTACAGCCATCCATCCTTGTCTTAGTTATTCAGGACTTACACCGAAACATTCATGATTATGCCAATCTCGCCAATAGGACTACACCACTGGCCGGCGATATGCTCAATATATGCCAAGAGTGCGGACTGGAAACGGACGGCTTACGGTTGACATCAGAACTTTCCAAGCTGAGGCGTCGAGGTACGTTGGAATTTTACTATCGTCTCCTCTCTAAGTGCCTGTTTCAAAGGATCCACTACTATCAATGAGTCCATCACATTGCTCCCTGCGAAACGCAGATCTCCGCCGCCCAAGCAACTCTCATCGGACGACGAAAGTTCTCCACCCACAATCCCAAGTTCTCTCCGATCGATTCCCCATTTTTACCCCAATCTACCACCAAAGCACACATACCTTCGGACCCCAGTATGCATCTATACTCTAGACCATCTTCATCGCCCTCACTGTAATGCGCAGCCATCCCCGCCAAGGAAACAGGCATTGCCATCCTTGGAGAAGAAATTGAAAAACGCAAGTCTTGTTCAGGAGTCGCTACAACATCTTTTATTGGCGACAGAGGATGTCGTTGGGCCGGATGATGGGGAAATACTTGGTGCTATCGTCAATTGGGAGGGCACAGTGCATCCCCGAAAACGATGGAAGCTTGGCGCATGAGATGGTGACATCTCATTTGCAGACCTTTGAGTATGCCTAGTAGTATCGTTCTGTTTCCCGATACCATTTTACTGCCATCCGCAACTAAGAATACTCCAAAATCGGCCCCCTCATATGGGTGACTGATGGCCATCGAAATGACCAACCTGCTAGACATGAACGACCTAGCGTCGAGACGATCTCTTTGGCTGAATCCTAGTTGGCGTTGTTACTTTCTTTGCACGGATTGGCTGGCATTTCTTAGGCGTTGCTTGAACATTGGCCATACTCTGCACAACAGGCGATCTAGGTCCATCGTTTACTTGACCTCCCAAAGCTGGATCAATGTTGTCCGGTAAGGAAAATTCGGCACCAGACGCTAGTATGTCTTAGTAGCAAACCTTTGCTAAGCCATTAAGATGTAATTACCTTTCGCTGCCGCATTCAGAGCAGAACGATTCATTGTTTCAGCAACTTCTTCTGACTGGGACTGATCCGAGATTTTCTGTCTTTTATCCGCGTGGTTCACTTGATGCAATGTGAGATTGGGCCTTTTTTGGGAAAGCCGTGGTGTATCCCCGTGTGAGGCCCCATTTTCAACCCCCTGTGTGGGTGGTGATGGATGGCCAGTTTCCACCGCCCCAACAGCAGCCACCTCAGATGCAGTTGGTTGTATCTGGTCTATGTCCTGGGCTTGTAGTGGAGAATCCGAGGTTACGTGTGCTTGTGTTGCCGCTCGTTTCAACGGCCGCGCCCTAGGGCGTATGTTCTTAGAGTTCCCAGCGGGAAGTGGCTGGGAATCAACTTCAGGCTGTACTGCATCCCTCGCGATCGTTTCAGTTTCAGAGTCTCCTCTCTCTGCTGGCGTTGCTGGCATCTTTTTTCCACCACTCGTCTGCGTTTGGGACGCCTGTGATGTATCTTATTAGTGTAAAAGCCAATCGGCGACAAGGAAAATCCGCGCTCACTCCCTTACGATTACGTTGCCTCGGCTTGGAAGACGAAGGCCCTTTGGTGCCAGGGGCTACCATCTGTGCCTCACTAGCGTCACAGGTAATGTCTGAGTTGCCCCGGCTTTTCAGGGCGTCATAGCGGTATCGACACTGTGTTTTGAGTCAGAGTTGAATCTGTAAATATCCGCGAAAGCTTACAGTATTGTCCGTCCTGCCAGTTCCAACTCTCTCACTAACCTCCTTCCACTTTCCCGAACCAAACTCGTCAACAGCGGAAAGCAGCCTTGCATCTTCCTCGGTAGACCATCTCCCTCTCGGAACTTTGGGATTTAATCTCTCGGTCCACCGGTCCCGGCATTGTTCATTGGTTCGTCCAGGGATAAAGGATGCCACTTCCATCCACGCGTGCCCATAGAGGTCAACGGCTAGTCGTAATTGAGTATCTTCCTCCGGGCTCCAGTTACCCCGACGAATCGAAGGATCGAGCGTCCGGTACCAACGGTTCTGACAAGAATTTATCTGCGCGTCTTCAGAAACCGCTCGAGCAACTTCCCAAGTTTCGTCAATGACAGTTTGTCATGAAAATGTAGATAAGAATACCTAGCGACCAGCTCTCGGTCCCATATTTCTGAACAGCCTCGACCAGCCGCCTGTCTGATTCGGCGTCCCATACGTGTGTCTTTCGCGCAATAGTATGACGCATAACGTCTATCGGAGTCCGCCGCGTCTTTCATTACCGTGAGCATTGAACGCATACAGTCAGGCATGAGAAACTCGTACACCGAGCTGCTTGGCGATAGACACCCAGTCAATATTGCTCTCTTCACGACCTTCAACTAGAGCTTTTGCTGCTACAATTTCAGATGCGGGCCACGGAGAGTGATTGAATCTTGGATGTCGATCACCCAGCCAATGGATCTTGCACTCCCCTGCAGAACGTTGAGATATGGTAGATGAGTCAGTATTGACCTAGATGAGATTGAACAAAGAGTTGATACGGGATAAAGCAAAAATAGCCACCTTTGCAGCAATGCGCTCCCAATCAAGACCCTCTGTCGACTCAAGATCTTCCATAGAAAACCCCGATGCGAATGAGCATTCTCCCCTTGAACATTGTCACAAGGGCGCCAACAGGATTATACGGGTGAACTAACCTTCGTTGTGCCTCATACGCATGAAGTCTCCGGTTTTCAAGACGAACTGCTTCAGCCAGGCTTTCAGCTTCTTTTAGTTTCACTGGGGACCATAAGTGAAGCGACATTCGTTTATGAGACGAATGACACTCACTCGGGTGGTACTCTGTGGAGCTTAGAAATCGCTGGCGACGAGTAGTATCATCGTAAAATGGGGCATCCTAGCGATTTTTAAGCTTGTATGCTCCGTCCACACAGGAATGTCTGTTACCTGTGACAACAGTTCTGTGTTGGACAAGAGGCCTACGGGCTTGAACGCACCAGCAATTTGAATACAGCCAGCTATGTCAAGATGCGAGTCTTCTTCCTCGACTTCAGCGGTGGTCTACAAAGCTTCGAATGATTACGACCCTCGTCAAGTAGTATAGAAACCGTACGAGAAGTTTATCAACTGCGTCGAGCTCGAACTCCAAACGCTCCGTGTAGACATTGAGTGCATATTGGTGATCCTTGTTGAGTTGCACAGCAGACTGAAGTGTATCTTTGAGGCCGTTACCCGTCATTCAAAGCTTCCGTGTGATGTGAGATGCTGGCAGGTCGGAGGTCTGAGGTCGTGCCGGACACGATTTCGAAATCATCGCTGGCACTCACAGTGAGACTGATCACCCATGGCAAATGCCTCAGCCAAACGAATAGGTAGTGTCACACATTTTCTCGCATACTTCTACTGATACCCTCTTTCACAGCATCTCAGAATGAAGCGGCCATCAAAAATATGCTTTATGGTCACCTCCTGGGTAACCTCTTGCCCCTGCTCATTAGAATCCTGTTCCGATGGCAAGCTTTTCAACAGTCAAAGAAAGCTATCATCCTTTATAGTGGCTCTGCCGCACTCTCCCAGTTTCTCTACCAACACTTGAAGAGAATGGGGACACCAAGACGCGATTCCACGGGCAATCTGGTATCTCCCGGAAATGATTTGAACCAACCGGGGATGACAGAGTGGATTTTCGATGTCCTATATATGTCTTGTGAGTCATAAAGTGACATCGTATTTGCATTCACATCCTCATTATTGTATCTGTAGGGATTGCTCAATTGGGTTCTGCTATTCTCGGAGAATGGTTCTGGTGGATATACATCGTGGTACTGTCCTGACAACTTATTGCGACGGCCTCTTTGACACTTTATTTCCAGATCCCTACGTTCGTGATTTACAAACTATGGAGCGCAGTAATCTCGCCTTTGTTGCTCGGCCGGTCGTCTGCCGTCGGTGAAGAAGAACCGAGGCAGGAGGGTTTGAGTAAACGGCAAGAAAAGCTGAAAAAGCGTAGCGATCGTGGGGATCCGAGAGTTAAGGTGCATGTACGCAAGTGACAATGAGGACTCGATTCCTCTAGCCGCATGTATCGATTTAGATGGGTAAACGAGCGGTGTGCTATTTCCGTATCGGCTTTGTTGCTTCCTCGACTATAATGTCGTTTGAACTTGTTTGAAGCGCAGGCTCAGCTACTGTATGGTCAAGTAAGAGTGTGCGAACATGCAAACAATGCGTAAATAGCGCGTGGCTGAGTCGGACGTCTCTCTTGATCTCTTTTTTTTCGTCAAGCTCTGTGAGCTAGCTGTCGTCTCCTGGCCCTGTAGCTCTTAGAGGCTTTTCATTCCACTACACGGCCAACAAATACCTGGTCTGATTTCGACCCTGCATCACGCATATACTCTGACAATCTTGACGTACTGGATGTCAATGCCCGCATCAAGTATCTCAGAGCAAGCCCTGCTCGCAAGTGATGGCCTACAAAACTGCGAAGAAAGCTCCGAGCAAGTGAGTGGTCCTGCGATAGTTACCTGCTTATTGTAGGGGAGTACTCTAATATGATCTTTGAAACTATTTATGTGAAGACTTCCTCTCAACAACATGTGGTAGCTGACAATAATATACAACGCTTTACACAAGCTTCCGAAGAAGCATATATTTTAGACAAGGACAAGGCAAATTCGTCATCACCTTCGACGACCGGATCTCGTGCAGACATGGCACTTGTTCCTCCATCTCCAAGCCTCTCGGCAGAAAATGTTTCTAACGATAACGACTGCAAACTAACAACCCTGGTACGCATTCAAAATTTACAATGTCCGGCCGTGTGACCCCACCCTCACTTGTAGCGTATGGCGTCTTCGGATGTGACACATAATATCGGTTGCACTGAACCGGCCCTTCCACTACTGGAACCGGTGGTCGAACGTCTAGCAATGCCAAGAAACTTATTACCTCCATCCCCAGGCGATTCTCAAAATGCCGAAGTAAACCCACTCGATGTTGCTTTGATGGATTTACCCTGCGGCGGAGCTAGCTCTGGCGATCCCCAGTCAACACTTCCCACTCTTGACTGTTCCCCGTGCTTGGCCCCAGACTCAGCTCTAGACATTAAACCTGGTGCACCTAGTGGTATCTCTGACGATGCTGAGCTATTTGTGACTTGTCGTGTTACTTATGCTGACCACCGGTCGCCCCCAAGACCGACGACTGCCTTGTCTTCCTCTGATGCTTCCGACAAAACGGACTCACTTTCAGTTGACTCAGATGCCCATTTTACCCCCTGTGAAGGCTTACTTTGTCAGAACCAGAATATTCGATCCCAGAGTTACAAGGCTGGGACTCCCTCCCTGAGTCCAACGCCTGGTGCCCTTCTTACTCCTCTCAGTGTGGACATCCTTGCTGGGGATTCATCCCCGTCGCACCCTGAACTAAGCTCTGACGTCTTTATGCATTCCACTCCCCCTCTGTCCTCTCCTCAGATAGAATCCAACTTGACAGTCATTGGAGGCCCGACTGGGGCCAGAGACGCCGACTGTGCCAGTGACCATGCAAAGGCTGATGAATATCCTACAATAACGATGTCCAGTCCTGATTTTCCTCTTCGCGGGGATGAATTTCCGTTTTCATCCTCTCCGCCTTACCCGACGACTGGTACTAAACGCGCTCGGTACGACGATAGTGATGAGGTACGCTGCCACAAACGGACCTGTGGTATTTATCTAAAATTATATAGGAGCCGACCTCTGCAAAGCCCATGAAACGAATTGTGAGAACGCCCTTCTAATGATTCGGTGGTAGCCTGATCGATTTTCGTGTACAGCGAACAGACGACACCATGTCTTCCCCCCTGCGGAATCCCCCCGCACCCCGGCGCGCCACTCTTGCATCTCAGAAACTCTCTCGGAAGAAGCTCGCTGCGCCTTTCCGTTCGCCCTTACAGATTAGAATGACGTCTATGCAACCAGCCACACCAGCTCTTCTAGGGGAGGACACACAGGAACAAAACGCTAAGGAGTCGCGAGCGAAGTACCAAATAAAACTCAAGACTGCGCAGGAAGCTCCTGCAGGAGCCTCGAAAGCTATCAAACCAATCGTTCGTTCTTCTAGGGCAGCAGCGCAGTTCAGATCCCCTATCGTGAAGGTTCCCGAGTACACATCGCGGCCCCTCGTCCTCCCAAATCAGACTATCATGAACCTTGAGCGCAAGTTAACCATCTTGCGACGTGCGATCAAAATTAAGCGTGACGGCGATGAGGCTCACTTGGAACGCCTTGCGAAGAAGTGGCGAGAGGCTGGTAGGGAAGCTGCATACGAATTATGGGGTATCGTACGCGATTTGGGTACCGAGGGAGGCGAGGTACGTGGAAATGGTAATAACAACGGCTGGGGCTGGGACGATCGGGGCGAACAAGGTACTTCGGGGGAAGATGGTTTGGACACGGAAGAGGGTAAACACGCGGAGAAGCAAGAGAATACTCTTGGGGTCATGCTCCGGAAACTGGGAATCGCACCAGAGACTCTGGGATGGAATAACGAAGAGGAGGCTTTTGTCGACGATGAATGTGAATAAGAACACCATAGGAAATCAATCAATTTATGATCGTATGTTCCTTGTCTAGAGTTGGTCAGATCTGGAAACCAATTCCTTGACGGCACAAGGTAATTTTTTTCGTATGACATCACTCGGAAATTGAGCATGGTATATATTCGAGAGCAAGACACGGCGAACCTGCCAACGAACTACTATCAACCATGGGAGCCTACCCCTTCGCCTTCGTTTGCCCTTCGACGAGGGGTCTGTCCCTTGCCCTCACGAGGCGGCTACTCCGCAGCACAAATCTCCCTGTGTATGCCACCTACCGATCAGGGTCACCCTCAGCAGTTGCTAGGCACATCCTTTCTCCCCTCAAGAACGTCGACGAGTCCCGGCTGAACATGATTTCGCTTGATCTGGCGCGCGAGGATTCTATAGCGGAAGCAGCCCGACAGCTTTCGGACAGTCTACCCGGAGATCAAGCAGCATATCTTCATACAGCTTTCATGACCGGCGGCATATTGCACGTGGAAAAGCAATTAGCCGAGCTCGACGCAAGCATCCTGCAGCAAACGTTCCAGATCAATGTCATTTCCCACCTACTCCTCATAAAACACTTCGCACGTTTTCTTCCCAAGGCACACTCTGTAGCAGTTGACGAAGGCAAGCTCGTTAAGTGGGTGCATATCACTGCGCGGCTGGGTTCGGTCACGGATAACAAGCGCGGAGGATGGTATTCGTATCGTGCCTCGAAGGCAGCGTTGAATCAGGTAATCAAGACCTTCGATCGGCAGTTGCAGCAGTCGAATAGCAATGCTATGTGTGTCGGCATCCACCCAGGAACAGTCAAGACTGACCTCAGCAGACCGTTCTGGAATAGCGTAGCAAAGGGGACTCTGTTTGAGCCTGACTTTGCAGCCGAGAGAATAGTAGGGGTTATTGAACAATTGGAAGTAGGGGCAAGGGGAAACGTGTGGGACTGGTCAGGGAAACTGGTGCCACCATAGATGTAGATGGTCTAGAATTGTGTGGATCAAAAAAGTCGACAGTGAAGGCCATGAGTGACAAGCAAAAACAAAGACCTCAGATCAAGCTGAGCGTTGAAAAATTGGTAATGCGACATTGAAGTGAGGGCTGAACACGGAACGCCCTAGTAAAAGGCGAGGGCGTTGTCTGGTTGCACGGCCCTCTGTCGCCAATTATTAGTTTGGCCCGAAATGGCCTGATGTAAAGAACTTTAAATTTTGTTTGGACCACGGGTGGGACATGCCTGGCGCGTCGGCTGCTTCACCTGCCTCTTCTAAGTCATCATTCATCAATCATGGCAGATGAGCAGTTCAGAACACTAGTGTCTGACACACTCTACTCCCTTTTCTCTTCATCCAAAATACATACTCCAGTCGGGAGTCTTGAGCTACTATCTTCTGCAATAACCGCTCATCTCAAGTCAACTCCAAGTGATTCAACGACCCCATCGAAACCAATATTTCGCCTCACCGACCGCTCTCGCTTCGAGTGCGCCATCGAAGCATTAGCAAAACACTGGGAGAGAGGCTCTATCTCCGTCGTCCGTGATGACAGTGGCGTTACTGTGATGGATGTACATCTTGGGTCAAGTAGCAGCACAGAACCTACCACGCGCGTCATCGGGAAGCGGAAACGCGTCAGGGATGAGGATGCAGATTCCGCTGCAGGAAGTGGCGACGAAGCTGAAGACGCATATGAAGAGGAGGCCCAAACGCCCCGCACGGTGCTTGCAAATCTATCAAAGGAAGTGAAGGAGGTGTACGCCTTTTTGCAAAGAAGCACGGCCAAGGGTCGTCTGTTGGCCGAACAGGTCAGTGCACTTTGAATTGCATACCTTATCTGTATCTCATTTCCTACAAGTTCCGTTCTGTTAAACCTTCGTTTGAACCAATCTGCGAACAAGTCACAAAGGACGAGTGTATCAAAGTACGCTCTGCCTATCCGACGCCTCTACCCGGAATATGCGGTCGTGTTCACTTCCGTCCTCTCATTCGCCCACATACGGACCCTACGCTAGGGCACTGCTCCTATCTCAACACTTGCTACTCAGAGCCAACTTATGCGCAGTCCCCCTCCATCCCTCCGATGCCCTCTGCGCAGGCTCAGATGAACTCGCAGTGGCCGAAAGCACAGCTACCCTCTGGCCTTGGTGCAGGAGGCAGAGGTAAAGAGAAAGCTCCTTGTCGATATCTACATTACGAGGTTGACTGGGACGCGGGGAATGCTGGTGCTGAGGCGAAGTGGGAGGAAAGGCCTGTGAAGAAACCCCATAGGCTAGCCCTCGGACTTGGCCCGAAACGCGCGTTCGAGCCACCAGTCAGTCTTGGTCCATCTATTAACGATGAATTGGTCTTGAATGATACTCTCTTCAGCTTCCTCCCCAATGGATTAATTGTGACGTCCGAAGGTTTGATTACTCTATCCTGGGCAAATTCCACGTTATCATGGCAGATCCCCCATGGGACATCCATATGAGCGTGTGTGCCATATTCCTCTCTAAAACGGTGTTTGAACTAGACGCGTGAGATAGTTGCCGTACGGAACAATGACTGATGACGAAATGCGCGCGATGCCAATACCGATGCTGCAAGACGAGGGACTTCTTTTCTTGTGGGTTACCGGTCGCGCAATGGAAATCGGTCGAGAGTGTCTTCGCGTTTGGGGTTATACACGTGTCGATGAAGTCGTATGGGTAAAGACCAATCAGGTCTGCCTTTTCTTTCTTGGCTCATCGTGCCTATGACTAACCACATCACACCATTCAACAGCTTCAGCGCGTCATTCGTACAGGTAGAACGGGCCATTGGCTCAACCACACTAAGGAACACATGCTCGTCGGTGTGAAAACCAACGTTGATAGCAATGGCAACCTCGAGTTCCCATCATGGGTCAATCGTGGCCTGGATACGGATGTCATCGTGTCGGAAGTGCGCGAGACAAGTCGCAAACCTGACGAAGCGTACGGACTCATCGAGCGAATGTGTCCCGGTGGGCGCAAGATAGAAATTTTTGGTCGAAAACATAACACACGGCCGGGGTATGTCGTCTCCCGCAAATCGGAACGGCAGTGCTAACTCTCTATAAGATGGCTGACCTTAGGGAATCAGTTGGGTAGTGATCAGATATACGAGGAAGACCTGGCCGCAAGGATCAAAGTAAGGTGTGTTTAATTTACCTCGATGGCCTGAGCAGAACCTTGATCGTATAACTCAGATATCCCGAGCGTGTTATCGATTCTCCCTACCCTACCCAACAAATCCTTCCCGTTGCATCATATTGACGCTTCCGACTGCTCAAGCCAGTATCCAGGGTGTTAAAGATATGAAACGTGGCGCAATGGTTAAGGGATCAGACCGCGTGACAGCATACGAATAGCGAGCTTAGGCACAAGGAGTTATAACCTAAAGATGGGGTAATGATTTTTTCGAGGATGTCCACAATGCTTGTGCTCTATTTTCGCTATCGGGTATCATAGGCATCAGCTCTACATTGCAACCGGTCTTGATACTAGCTTGGATTTTCCCCCATTGTCGGATATATTACAACCATGTTATACTTGGTTTATCTCAGTCTTTGGCCGTTTCCAAGGCTGCACATCTGCGGGATTTTCGCCAATTCCGGTAGTATTCTCGGCGAAAATAGCTGCGCTTACCTTCACTTGCTTCCGGTTCTCGCCTGGTCTTGGTCGAAGGCAAAGACCCTAAGCAATATGATGCAATTTGTTTTCAACTCAAACCTTAGCATCGCGTACCTCTCGGAGTGGAGTCGATCGCCGTGGTGCTTCCAGATGACTTAGTAGGGTGTTCCAGGGATTGAGGTAGGGTGTGGGGCTCTTCCTTCACTGGACCGACTGAGCGATGATGCAAGAGAAGAGATCAGTAAACGTGGGCATCCTACGCAAGGAAGTCATTAAAGCATACCGGGACCATCACTGGCACGCCCTTGCTGTTTCGATTGATAGCGAGCCCACACGTCCCAGAGCGCTTTAGAAGGCCAGGCGACAGATGCATCGGACTGGACATCCTGAGGCTCTTGCTTTACGCCCAGTGGTGGCGCATCTTATGTCCGTGAAGTCAAAGGGGTGTCGAGAGACGAGCTCTCCTTTGGGACTCACTGGAGTGGCCGATACCCGCTTCTGTGACTGAGGTATTGTACGCCTCGCCACGAGGTCGCGTCGGACCCGAGTTACTGAGTTCGTGTTCGATTTGGGTAGGTGGTTCTTGTTTGACACGTACACTCGCTGTGGAGTAGGCGATTTCATATGAGACCTACATCAGGCAGAAGAGGAGTGCACGCGCCTTGAGAGCCGAGACGGTTGGCGTTCAGCAGCGCTATCTGATCTCTCAGTTCCTGAGCCGGCCCAGAGGCTGCTAATACCTTAAGCTATGATTTGCAATTGTTGGGGAAACTATCCTTACAAAGCTCTCTTGAAGTGATCGATGAATTGGTATGACTAGAAGGTTCATTCTTTACGCTGCAAGGTCCGGACGAGGTGACCTTCGCTGTGGTGTTATGTTATCCGTCATGTGGTTTCTGACCAGCAATGGTGAGAACAATGAAACATGGCGCCTACAGGAGGAGTAACTTGGTTCCGGTTTCACATCCTCTCTTCGAGTATGACTGGGGGCATCTGACGGTGGTTCAGGCGAGGGTTCCGGAGTGTGCGGTAAAGTATCGGGTAATGTGAGAGCCAAACCGGAGAGGTGTGATGGTCTGAAAGCCCAGGTCGGTGCAGGATATGGGTTTCGAAAATGACGAGGTGGTACATCCACGTCCGACGCTACGTACTCCCTCCAGTTATCTACAACATTGGCCGGCTCAATGCGCATGAATCGGCGAGAACCATAATATACGCACGATCAGAAGGATCGCCATTGCTCTGGTAATTGTACATAAACACGCACGAAGCAGGACTTGGGACCCAAGGCCAGCCCGCATTGAGAATATTCTTGTATGTATGCTTCCCGAGTATCACAGCTGGATGGACCCCATCTGAAAACTTGACGATAACTTCGTCCCTCTGTGGGGGAGCTCGGAAAGGATGCGACCTGAGTGACTGTTCAACTGACCGTCGACATGGCGTAAACAGTCTCCACTACGGAGTCTCCCCGGAACACCCAAGAAATCCACGAAGAGAGCCTATTGACGTCCACGGTTCCCCGTTCTGCAGGATTGGGATGCATGCCGAATGGCTGTGTTATAACGAGATACGCCGAATTATCTGACTTTTTGTACAACGGCTTTGCCATCCGCTTAAGAATCTTCTCCTGCCTGCTCGCGAGATCGTATTTCTTGTTCTTGTTTTTACCCATTGTGAGACGAGGCACAGTCAGATCAAATGTTACCGCGGAGAACCTGAGACTTTGTAGACAACAGTGCCCGGTTGAACGCGCGGTCCTGAGGAATCAAAGGCAACTTACACGGGCGCTTCATGTCGCTGTGTCAAAGAAACATAGGACCTTAGATCTATCGTGGTCCTCCCAACACTTTATTGTACAGATCAACGCAGTAGGAGGGGCTCAGATTAAACGCAACTAATTCTATGACTGCTAGATATCTACGCAATCAGTCCGAAGAACAGAAAATCATGATAAATATATGATTATTCATCAAGCTCCCTTAAGAGGAGCTTATTCAACGCCTTTGCATTGTCCAAGTATACTGTGACAATGATCAAGTCAGAGCTAGGACCAAGTGTAAGCAGAAAGTGAAGAACTTCTTACCATGATGCCCAGCACGGGGTACAATGTACATACGAGCTCTATCATTCCCTGCTGCCTTGAGGTTATCGATAGAGGTCATGCCACCCACTGGGTCCATCCAGTCATGCTCGCCATCTACATCACTCAGCAAGGGTCAGAGCACACAGCAAGAGGCACGTACAGATGAAGGCTATAGGGATTTTCAATGCCGTGACCCTGTCTACCAAAGGCATGCGTGCATGAGCACCAGGAGCCAATATATGCGCTGCAAAACGTTTGAGAAGATACGAAGCACAGGGTAAAGAAGACAGACAAATGCAGTATTCGCCAGAACCCTTTGAAAGGGTAATATTCGTAATGTAGTCATGCATATCACGCGTTTCGTCCTCGTTCAAGGCGCCGAAGCGGCGAGAAGAGTACTGTTATGCCGATACGGTCAGTAGCCGACAACGAGGTGACGTAGGAGCAAGCACGCACTTTCCCCACTAACATCGGACCCCAAAATAAACTAAAACGCACCACTTGGAAGGGGCTCCAGCCCTCCTCCCACAAATGGGTAAATAGCCTGCGTCCAAATGACTCCTTCGTCTTCTCCGCCCTCAGTTCCTGCTCAAGCGCTGCTAGCCGCGCGCTGTCCGCCGCTACATCTCCATCCTCACCCGTTATTTGTCTATCTAGCATCTCCCTCGACGGCACCGTATTGTTCGGATCACGAGGGACACCAGCGGGCGAGAGCAAAAGGAGCTTATGTACGCGTTCCGGATATCGCAGTGCATAGACGGTGCTGAAGTACGCGCCGAGCGAGTGTCCGATAAGTGTCATCTTTTCTAGCCCAACGCGCTCACGCCATTCCTCAAGCGATTCAACGAAGAACGACTCAGCTTCGCGCACGCGCCCAGGAATATCGTCGCGCTTCGCACGGATGCGGAATGGCACACGCGCGGAGCGGCCCATGCCGAGCCAATCGACAGCATACACGGATGTTCCCCGCATGCCGGCCCATCGAGCCAGCGCGGGAAAGTTGCGGAAAAAAAAGCCCAGGCCGGCACCGTAGCCGTGCAGTAACACGGGGGGCGGCGGCGCATCTGAGGAGGGAGCGGTGGACTTGATGGTGAGTGTGTTGAGATAATGTTTAGGTTTAGAGAGGGGGACTCGTTCGCTGTGCGCAATCACGGGCCCATCTGCCGGACTGGACGATATCGATGACCCGGATCGAAAGAAGGGCAATCTCCTAGAGAAGAATAAGCGACAGAAGGGGATGCGTGTGTCAACCTTATCGAATAATCGAATACCTCAATATGCGCTCTTCACTAGAGGCAGCCTCCTTTTCGCCCGCAGCCCACCTAGCAAAATAATCAAAAAGTGGCTAATATCAAGGCCATTGGAGCTGACCAGCTACGCAAACTTGCCATGAATGTGGAGGGTATCCCTCTTGCGGGCCGTACAGAAGGTGCGCCATCGAAGGGTGCAGAGTCAGCCATTCTAACGGTCGTCAGAAAAAGGATGGTGAAGGAAAGGGGGTAGTGCGTGCGATGAGTCTTCACTTCACAGGTTCACGGCTTCACGGCTGTCGGCTGATTGTGCGTCACCTAGCGGGCAACCTTTCAGATTAGTCATCCGGATTGGAGGCAACCACCATTGCTACACCTTTCTCAGAGCAATGTGTCTCTCTTTTGGAGTCGAAAGATGCAATATTTGCGGAGAAAAAGTGCGTTGAAGGGTTGCCTAGTGGATAACTAAACTGAACGGAGGGATAGTACACACCATGAGGTGCCAGTTCACAACGTCAAACGTCATTACCATTACACAGCCGACTCTCGCCGCTCTTGCCGACGCTCACAGCCTCCTTGCACACCCCGCTAGGCTGCTGGGAGGCCGGAAGTGAGTCGAAGATACTACTGGAAGTTGTCCTGAGCTGCAAGTCCTGCCGGGACGTCATCGGTGGGTCTGTGGAGACCTTGCCACGACCGGAGTCTCTCTACCTTTGCCCGTCAAAATGCAAATGGCGCATGTTCATGCTACCCCCAAATCCCCCCAACCCCGTACCCACTAGGCCCCGACCCACGGAGATGATACCCAGCGCCACCGCCTGGCCTGAGGGCTAGATGCTCGCGTTCGTTGGGACATGGTTGCCTACTTAAACTAGCCTGGACCTTTCACCACCGCAGCAACAATTGCCTTCGGGAGTATCGACTGGATGAATACCTTTGCAACTTCACCTTGTGCACACGATTGGGCGCAACGACCAGCGCACAGAGAAACTCTATCGCCTCCTATCATGTCTTAACATGCGTTTCGCCAAGAGTTGTGCGCCCTCCGCATGACGGCAAAGAAGCTCGACTCACATCCCTCCTCAGCTGTCAGGTTTACGGCACCTCAACCTCGGGATATCCAGCGATGGTAAGAGAAGCAACCAACTGGAGGCCGTAAACTTATCCTCTGAATTGGCTACGGTGTAGCGCTCGCTACTAATGTATGCATCATGAGACCTTGTCACGCTCAAGCGCCGGAGCATGGCAAACATATCCGCCGTGCCTGGGTTTGCCGTGCGAGAATGTAGAGACGCCCTCCGAGGTCACATGAGGATATGGTGCGACGGACTCGGACGTGTCTCCAGTTCACGTGGCATGGACAGATAAGGCACGCAAAGGCGGGGGAAGGAGAAAGCCGCAGGGAGAGCAAACATTGAACGTGTGTATAGCCCTTCGCGAAAGAAACGTGCGCCATTTAATTCCATCCAGTGCCGTATAGGAAGCATCGGCAAGCGTTGTCATGAATCGAAACCATGTTAACCCGCGACGCCGCAAGGGACATCTCCGAGGCAGACATGAATCGCATCGACGCGCGGATGGAAAGAACTGCGACAATTAACGTCGCCCTGCACCCAAGCGAATCTAAAACCTTCTAGCTCGCCCATGAGTGGCCCAACCAAGCCCGGGTCAATCTCAGCGCGGCACGCACCCACGTGCGCTGTCGAAGAAGACGCGGCCCATCAATCATCAGTCTTCAATAATTACCGCAGCCACATCTCTCATAAGTGATCCCGATGATCCTGCGCTCGAGCGTGGCAACTGCCATACCTGAGACTTTGAATGGCCCCCAATACACAATATGACATACGGGGATCGCATTAACGAGTTACTGATGCTGTACAATCAGCGCCAGCAACTATGCCTCGGGGATAGTGAAACTTGGCGGTATTGTGACCGGGTTCCTTCCCCATCGTCTCGACTTCTCCGGTTTTTAAACGTCCAATGGATAAAATGACGAGCCACGATAGCAGATCAAGGTTCAAGACCCTTCCGCTGAAGGAAAGCGATTTCTGGCGAGCGGTAGCATCAATCCTGCGACACCAGAAAAGAGAAAGAAGGAAACCGCAGACAGTCAACTAGGTATTAGACCTGCCGCATGAGCAACGAGTTCTGCGTCGGGCCAGGAGGTACGTATGGTAAGTGGTAGCACATCGCCCATGGTTACACTTCCAAGCCACCTAAGAAGAAGTAGAAGTGTCAGACGAGGCAGTCACCTTGGAAACTCATTAGTGCACGCTAAACGGGTAAATTAGCTATACCATCGCTGAGACTAGAAAATGTTATCTTTGTCCCTTACCAGTGCAGTGGGATTGTGAACCATCGGCAAGCACCGACAAGTGATCTGCAAGCTCAATGGGATATAGTAACCAGGACAGCAGATGGATCTCGAAACTTCATGAAGGGTGCACAAGTGTAACGTGGGCCAGAAATTGAAACGTGCAACTACGGCAAATTGTCTATCTTTCGGAAAAGAGAATGGCTAAATTATATAGAATTGAAATTGAAACTGAGACTGACAAGAATTTGGGTCTAAGGACCACATGGGCAAATGTAAGGTGGATTCGCTCAGTCTCACTAACTTTGCATGGGTGGCTCATGGAAGAAAGGGACGCGCAGGCTATGATCCAACCTGATTTGCGAAATATAACGTAACGATAGTGCCCAAGCTTTTCAGATAACAGATAAGAGCAATTACTTTACTTCTGGTACCTTTTATTACGTCAATAATTACACATTACAAGCGCTCCATGAGAGCCAAATGCCCAAGACGATACGGACCATACCATAGATATGTACAGATGTGTGCCACGTATTGATCCTTTCGGGTAACACTTATTCAAATAGTCGAACCTTGTCACTGCTAAATGCGTTGTTGGTGCATTGGGGTGATTCGGGCATCATCCGTTATCGGGCACCAGTAACGGACAACACAGCGTTACTGTACATTCCGGGATTGGAAATCATGTCCAAGAAGCAGAAAGAGATTTGTAATCCGAAAAATTTGGAGAAGAATAGCGACGTAAATTCCTTCGGCAAATCCGATACCCGTGTCGTTGAAACTTGACGCTCGTTCCGGCACACGTTCCAGCACAGTACTGTATGACCGCAGTTTCGGAGATGTACAGGTGGACAACGGACTTCTCGAAAGGGGACACGTTTCGCGCAATCACCCGCGAAAAGCATTGCGGGACTAGCCGAGGACGGAAAGAGCGGGAGAGTATAAGCTTCCGGATACCAAGATCATGAATGCCAGGCTCCAGAACAAATGAGTGCATGAGTCTCGAACGGGTATAAACGTGTGCATGGCGTCACGGCGTAGTCCTCTGTAGTGATCGCAGCCAACGACATGCAGCCTGGGTGAGGAAGTGAGGAAGTAAGACCGTGAAAGGAATGCCTCGTGCGCCAGAGTAATGGACTTTCCCAGCCAAAAGTGGGGGCGCTCCGAGAAGCCGTAATGAGGGGGGTAAGCAGGCTTGAGATGGCCAATCATGGGCGGGTAAGACGCACGTTTGTCAGATGCGCGCAGATCGAGAACGCAATTGACGACGAAAGATGACGAAATAAGGAGTCGGAAAAGACGTGCTTGAACCGATGAGAAGTTCATTTCCCAGAATAATGAGGCGCGTGCAAGGGATGAATGTGAGGGCGTAGACATTGACCAGTACGCGGGTCGAGGTGAACATGGACAAGAGGAGGCCGCGGAGACGACAGCGGGTACTCCGGGAGGAACCGAGAGGTAAGTTGTTAGAAATATTATAGATACCTGTTAGCGCAGAGGAATTTATGTGGAGCGATAACGGCTGACAGGAATAGTCCCTCTCACTCATTGGGTGGAGGACGTGCATGCTGCGATTCGCTGTTGACCCGTGGGTGGATGAGGGAAATGCAAGCAGTGTTTTGCGGCGTCAATGCGATGTGTGTAATGACGAAATGGCACACGTGCGCCTGTGAACGGGCTCGCATCGAATTTGGCGGGACATTTTGCGAAGAAAGGTGAAATATGTTGGCGTGGGGCGCAGCACCAGCCGATTGCTGGCGGTTGAGAATGAGGGTGATGAAGGAATTGAAAGGATGGGAGAGAAACAGGCTTTAGAGGGTGGATCTGAGATAGTGGGTGGGGTGTGTGTGTCATCTGCGATGAGGCCGAGCCTAGACGCCCGGCCTCGCCTTTCGCCTCGCCTCACTTCCCCTTTTCTTTTTTTTTTCCCGCTGTATATTTTATTCTTTTCCTTTCTTTCTCTCCACTA
>WNFQ01001872.1_pt1 | contig 23176 bp, 14 predicted proteins | sample 5400171 | NCBI WGS metagenome assembly WNFQ01 (sample SAMN13153356, study PRJNA577476) | soil metagenome | isolation source: 20 cm soil under Madrone tree | place: USA:California | collected 2016-06-14 | reverse complement strand
TCTGACCCAGGTCTTAAAGCGAAGTCCACTTAACATTCGTCCTCTGTTGCGTATTCCGAAGACCCAAAATCCCAAAGCGATCGCCCTCTTTTTCTCGGCATTACTCAAGCTCTCGAGAATCGGTGTGGTCAAGGCCGGAGATCTTATCGAGCCGATGATCGAACGTCTGGTCGCGCTTCGGTCACAAGGAGTTCCTCACTGGTGCTGGGGATACAGTTTTCCGTGGCAGACACGCACAATAGTGGTGCCGACAGGGGCGCCCAACCTGGTGTGCACGGTATTCGTGGGTAACGCGCTTCTGGATGTCTATGAGCAATGCCAGGACCGACGATGTCTGGGCATGGCAGTGAGCATAGCTGAGTACATCTTGGACAAGCTCTATTGGACCGACGGTAAGTCGATCGCCGGTTTTAGCTATCCTCTTCCCGATCTTCGGAATCAGGTAGCCAACGCGAATTTCCTTGGTGCGGCTTTGTTATGCCGTGTGTACCGGCACACGAGCGAACGGAAATTCCTTGGTCCCGCCCTTGGGGTTGCCCGCTACTCGGCCGCCAAGCAGCACGCAGATGGCTCGTGGGACTATGGAGAGGGGCCGTCACAACGATGGATTGACAACTTTCATACCGGCTACAACCTGTGCGCTCTGCAGTCCATTGGCCGCTATGCCGGAACAATGGAGTTCGAATCAGGCATCAGGCGCGGGCTCGAGTTCTATCGAGCCCACTTTTTCCGCGAGGACTGCGCGCCCAAATATTTTCATAACCGCACGTATCCCGTGGACATTCATTGTGTGGCGCAAAGCATCATCACGCTCCTTGCCCTTAGAGACCTCGACCCGAGCAATGTCGAATTGGCGCGTTCGGTATTCCAATGGGCCATGAATCACATGTGGGATGAACGGGGCTTCTTTTACTATCGCGTTCTTCGCTTCTGTACCATCCGAACTCCATACATTAGATGGGCCCAGGCTTGGATGCTTTTGGCAATGTCCACGCTCCTGTGCGAATCGGACGTGCTGGTGAGATTTCCAGAAACCCCCGATTCAGGAGCTTTGGTTGAAGCATGCTGACGCTTCCCAAGTGGATTCCTGTACGCTCGCACGGAACGAGCCAGACAGCAGGACTTTCGTCAGCGGAATGATGAAGCTGACTGGCCCGGCATGGATCCAAGTTTCACCAGCATCAGCCGCATAGGTTCTCGCTCAACTCATAGCGTAAATGTGAGGTTGCCTTGGCCGTTTACACATTGAATCCGTTGCTCGATTCGCGCTGGGCGGACTTTGCCGAAAGGCATCCACGGGGCTCCATTTTTCACACGCCTGGCTGGCTGGAGGTGCTACGCCGTACCTATGGATATGAGCCGATCGTTTACACAACTTCCGCTCCGGGAACGCCCTTGGTGAATGGAATCGTGTTCTGCCGCATCAGCAGCTGGCTGACCGGAGACAGAATGGTCTCGTTGCCTTTCACCGACCACTGCGAGCCTCTCGTAGAAGGCCCCGAGGAAGTCAAAGAAATTCTTGGTTCTCTGCAAAGTGCACTCGGCAGAGAAAAGTTCAAGTACATCGAGCTTCGCCCGTTGAGCGCGAACGCGCTAACAGAGACCGGCATGCAAAAGAACAATTCGTTCTGCTTCCACGCACTGGATCTCCACGCCGAACTCGGGGAACTTTTTGGGAAGCTTCAAAAGGATTCGATTCAGAGGAAGATTCGCCGCGCCGAGCGCGAGGCTTTGTTCTACGAAGAGGGAAGATCGGACACGCTTCTGAAGAAGTTTTATCACCTCTTTGTCCAGACGCGCCGGCGGCACAGAGTGCCGCCGCAGCCCATTAATTGGTTCCGGAACGTTGTTACGTGCCTTGGCGAGCGACTCAAAATTCGTGTTGCTTCGAAAGGGGGCCGTCCCATCGCCAGCATCATGACGTTGCGGCACGGCCACACCATGGTCTACAAGTATGGCGGCTCTGACGCGAGCGCTCACAATCTGGGCGCCATGCCGTTCTTGTTCTGGAGGGCAATTCAGGATGCGAAGAAGGACGGAGTCCAGAAATTTGACTTCGGCCGCTCGGATTGCGATAACGCGGGACTGATTACCTTCAAAGACCGTTGGGCCTCGCAACGCATGGAGCTGACGTATTGGCGGCTGCCGGGCCGGAGTGCACACGGTCGCGACCAGTGGAAGCTCAAAGTTGCCGGTCCGATTTTCGCATGCATGCCGGATCTATTTCTGGCGGCAAGTGGGCGAATCCTCTACCGCCATCTTGGCTAGCAGGGACGGCGAGATCCGCGTAAGGGTATGGCAATAGATCTAGACGTGAAGCCGACTTCGACGCCGCTGCGCCCGGCGTCTCCCACCAGGGGCTGTATCGGAGCCCTGGTTATGGATGCAGATTATCGCGGGCTCGCGGTCGTGCGCAGCCTGGGACGCCACGGAATCCCTGTGTGGGTTCTGCAGCACGGGGATCAGTTGCTCGCTACTTTATCCCGCTATAACCGCCGAACGCTAAGTTGGCCCAGTCAAGATGAAGAAGAAAAGGTAGATTTTCTTGTTAACTTGGCTGATCGCGAGAGTATTCGTGATTGGGTACTGTTTCCCACGGGTGATGAAGGCGCCGCTTTGGTTGCCCGTCACCATAGGATGCTTGGCGAACACTTTCAACTTACGACCCCGCCATGGGATGTGCTGCAATGGTGGTATGACAAGCGACTTGCCTATCGGCTTGCCGACAGAGTAGGTGTAGACCGCCCATGGACCCTGTACCCCGCGAACGGCGAACAGGTGGCGGCGAGCGAGTGTCCGTACCCGGTCATTCTTAAACCGGCCTATTGCAGCAGCTACAATCGATTCACGGCATCAAAAGCCTGGCGAATAGATAATCGGGAGCAACTCCTCGCCCGGTACGACGAGGCAAAGACGCTCGTTGACCCAGGTGCTTTGATGATTCAGGAAATCATTCCGGGCGGAGGGGAGTCGCAGTTTTCCTACACCGCACTGTGCCAGGACGGGCGGGCGATCGCATCACTTACTGCGAGGCGGGCCCGACAGATTCCCATGGATTTTGGCCGTGCCAGCACTTTCGTTGAGACGGTCGACGACCCAGCAACATCAGCGGCCGCAGTTCGCCTCATCGAGACGCTGCGATACACAGGGATCGTGGAAGTTGAATTCAAACGAGATCCCCGTGACGGTAAGCTTAAGCTGCTGGACATCAATCCACGTGTTTGGGGTTGGCACAGCCTCTGTGGACCCGCAGGGGTAGACTATCCGTATCTATTGTGGCTCCTGACGATGGGAGAACCAATACCGGCGACGAAAGCAGCGGTTGGTGTCCGTTGGGTGCGGATGAGCACTGATGCGCCCACGGCGATCCGCGAAGTCCTTCACGGCCGCCTGTCATTGCGCGAATATCTACGCTCCATCCGGCCACCGGTTGCCCCGGCAATTTACGCATCTGATGATCCCTTGCCTGGGGTTCTTGAAATTCCACTTCTTGCGTACTTACTCGGCAAGAGGGTCCTCTGCGGTGGCAGGATGGCTTGAGCAAATGCCCCAGCAATTTGAGGCGCTCGGTTAGTGCCGAGAGGCAGCAATCACGGTTCCACTTCGGAGCAGCTCAAGGTCATCAGAAATCGAAACTTAGAAAACGGTTAAGTGACGTCGATCTGTCACTGCTGAGATGAGAATTCGAGTCTAACGTACGGCACTAGCGTGTGGAGCACCAACCCGATGTCAGGAAAATTCGATGTTATGGAGGTTTACAGTTGAAGGCGAAAACTGACGTGGTGGTTATTGGCGCTGGTCCCTATGGGTTGTCGGCAGCTGCGCATTTGAATGCGAACGGAGTAAGTGTCCGGGTTTTTGGGGAGACCATGTCATTTTGGGATCGCAACATGCCCTCGGGCATGTGCTTGCGGTCACCCTGGGAGGCATCCCAATTGTCTGATCCCTCTAGGTCACTGACGATCGATGCGTTCCAGACCGCGACTGGCGTACCTGTAAGCCGACCCGTCCCCATTGCGCGTTTTGTTGCCTACGGTCGCTGGTTTCAGTCCCATGCTGTTCCCAACCTGGAACAGCGAAAGGTCGTCGAAATCGAAAAGGACAGAGCGGGTTTCCGAGTGGTTTTGGTGGACGGGGAAGCTGTGCGATGCGGGCGCGTCGTCATCGCTGGAGGGATCGGACCGTTTGCGGTGCGACCACCGCAGTTCGCGGGCATCCCCCGGGACTTGGCTTCGCACTCCTCGGAGCAGCGGGACTTGACCAGCTTTCGCGGAAAAAGAGTCGTGGTGATCGGTGGCGGGCAGAGTGCTCTCGAGTCGGCAGCCCTGCTGCACGAATCCCAGGCAGATGTGGAACTACTGGTTCGTCAGAGCACGGTTCAATGGACCTGGCAACGCCCCTGGCTGCACACGTTCCGGCCCGTCGGTGCGGTCCTCTACGCTTGGCCAGACGTCGGGCCGGCGTTCATCAGTCATGCCGTTGCACGGCCGAATCTCTACCGACTGCTTCCGCGATGGCTTCAGGACTCCTGGCGCACTAAGTCGGTCCGCCCGAACGGTGTGGGGTGGCTGAAACCTCGCCTGCACGATGTGACCATCTCCACCGGCCTGGCCGTACTTTCGGCGAGCGACCGTGGAAACCAAGTGGAACTCAAGCTGAGCGATGGCTCGCATGAGCTTGTAGATCACGTGCTGATGGCCACTGGCTATCGCATCGATGTGAGAAAGTATAATTTTCTTTCCGCATCGTTAGTGTCTGCGCTCCGCCTTGTCGGCGGGTGTCCGGTGCTCGGGCGAGGCTTTGAATCCTCAGTTCGCGGGCTGCATTTCTTAGGCGCCCCGGCGGTATGGAGCTTCGGCCCGCTTATGCGTTTCGTTGCGGGAGCCGATTTCGCCGCGCGTTCGGTGTCTTGGTCCGTGGTACGCGCTCGCCGAGGCACCGTGCGTCGGTCGATTGTGGATGCGCCCCGGGGGCCACAGAGTTGCAGTGTCCCGTGGCCAGGAGGGGCCACAGAGACTCACACTGAGACTGATAGCAAGCAAAGTTCAGTTCCTCAAGGAATATCAGAAGGCGCCTAGATGGCCACTTCTTCTTGGGCGGGGCGGCATAGGAGGATTTGTCCAGACGCAACATTGTGCCTTCCGATTCGCAAGCACCACCCAATGAATAGAACATTTGTCGATTACTATCGCTGTCCGGAAGAATTCGCCGTTTGTTTTCTAGATAGCGAACAGTCCGGGCCTTTGGGTCATTTCCGGTTTGGACCCGATGCGATCTGTTATGGTTCCATTAGCAAGGGGCAAGTACACCCCAGCCCGGATGGAGAGCTCCATGACGCTTTGAAAGATGCCGTGGTGAAACGCGGGACGGTAGGCCTGTCTTTCGATCCCAACCAGGTAGTCAACAATCTCCGTTTTGAGCGCTATTGCGGCAGCTCGGGAAGACACTCGCTCCTCTCAGGAAGGCTGGCTAACAAGCTGTACTACCTCGCACGGCCGATTCTAGGTGTAGCCGTGCGCCGGTACCTCCAGAAGCTTAGGCTTGCCGATTGGCAATCGATTCCGTTTCCGCGCTGGCCTGTGGATCTAACCGTCGAGCAAGTGCACGAGACGATGCTCCGTCTTTGCGTGCAGGCCCACAATGGCAGAAGAGTGCCGTTCATCTGGTTTTGGCCCAAGGGTTTTCCAAGTTGCGCGGTTGTTACTCACGACGTAGAAGCCGTCAAAGGGCGTGATTTCTGTCCGGGACTGATGGACGTCGATGAGAACTTTGGTATAAAAAGTTCATTTCAATTGATTCCCGAGGAACGGTACGCACTCAGTCCGTCGTTTGTTGAAAGCATCCGTTCGAGGGGTTTCGAAGTGAATGTTCACGATCTGAATCACGACGGACGGCTGTTCGCCAGCGAGGCAAAGTTCTTCGATCGGGTACACCGCATTAACCACTATGGTGGTGCGCTTCGCGCCCAGGGATTTCGCTCCGGTGCGCTTTATCGCAATCTCTCCTGGTACGGCGCGCTTGAATTTTCCTACGACATGTCCGTGCCCAACACAGCACATCTGGATCCACAACGCGGTGGCTGCTGTACCGTGATGCCCTATTTCGTCGGCAAGATCTTGGAGTTGCCCGTCACCACAACCCAGGATTATTCCCTATTTCATATCCTTAAGCAGTATTCGATCGATCACTGGAAGCACCAAATTTCACAGATCATGGAGAAGCATGGACTGGCCAGCTTTATCGTTCACCCCGACTATGTTTTGGAGCCGCGGACACGGGAGACATATAAATCGTTGCTGGCCTATCTGGCTGCTTTGCGTTCGAAGGGCAAGATTTGGGTGGCTCTTCCGCGAGAAGTCAATCAGTGGTGGCGGGCGCGGAGCCAGATGAAGTTGGCGCGTCAGGGGAACAACTGGGTGATCGAAGGGCCGGAAAAAGACAAAGCCCGGGTGGCGTATGCCTTTCTTGACGGTGGCCGGTTGGTGTACGAACTACTGTGAAGTCCAATGAGCCACCCTCGTTATCCGGAACAGGTTTTTACCCGATACATTTTTCATGATTTGTACTGCATTGAATACCCCCTTTTTACCCGATTCCTTTTCCCAGAACAGGGTTGAAAATAGCTTCCGCTGAACCGGGTACATGTGACCCGAATGGCGGAGCTGCGAATAGTCTTGCGCTGTATCGAGGTCAGCGGGTGCGAATCTGTGGAGGCGTTCTCGATGGCGCTCAGAGGTTATTGTTGTCGAGAAAGATAGACAACACATCGATGGCTTCTATGCCGAGATCTTTGGCAATTCGTATCGAGGGCAACGATATTGAGGTTCTCTACGCACCTCGTCCAAGGGCTAACCCCAGCGCAAGTCCAATGCCTGCCAGCCGGCGCCAAGGCGGAGAGCAATGAGCAAGAATTTTGAATTGATGGACCAACGCGCGCACGATTCCGTAGCGGTCGAGTCTCCAACCCTCGGTGCGCGAAGTTTCAGGCCAAGTCTGCCTAAGCGCTATCCCCAGTGGGGGGAAGATGTACCGGAGGAAATGTTCGTAGCAGTTCTGTGGCGCATCATCCAACACCGCTGGCGGACAATCGCCGCGTTTACGCTCGTTGTTGTTGTGATTGTCGTAACAGCATCGCTCCTCATGAAAGCACAATACGAGGCTGTCGGAAAGGTGGTGTTTCACCGTGAGAACGACAGTGGCGTGCTGGGATTCAAGGGCATAGATGCGTCACTGGTCGAAGATCCAGAAGACCGTGCGGCCATTGACACGCAGATTGGCATCCTGGAGACCGATGCGTTAGCCATGCAGGTCATCAACGATCTCCACCTCGACAAAAACCCGAAGTTCACCGGTCGCGTGGAACAATCCGGCAACGAAGACCGGCTGGTGAAATCGATCCATAAGGGCCTTAAGATCTCGAAGGTGAAGGGGACACGACTTATCGAGATTCGGTTCCGAAGCACAGATCCACGGCTTGCCGCCGATGTCGTCAACCAGCTATCTAATTCTTATGTCGACCAATATTATAAGAGTCAATTCCAGGCTAGTACCCAGATTTCTGAGTTCCTTGCGGGCCAGTTGAAGGAACTGCAGGCCAAGGTTGAAGAATCCCGGCGGAAGCTGATCGACTACCAGAAAGAAAATGGAATCTTTGGCCTGGACGATAAGCAGAACATTGTGACGGCAAAACTGAACGACCTGAACAGGGATCTTACTGCAGCGGAAGCTGAGAGGGTCCAGAAAGAAGTCAACTACCGGTTGGCGCGCTCGGGGCAGCCGGAGCTGATTGCAAAACTGGAGGCCGACAACCTCGCCACCAAGCTACGCGCACAATGGGCCGACCTGGAAAGCCAGATGGCGCAAGCGTCCGTTCAGCTAGGCCCTGCACACCCGAAAATAATCGAACTGTCAAAGCAAATTGCTCAGGTGCGACAGTCGGTGGATGCCGAAGTCAGGAGAATCGGTGAGCAGATAGCCTATGAGTATAAAAGCGCAATGGAACGCGAACGCATGCTGCGGGCCGCCCTGGAAGCGCAGAAACAGGCGGCGGACAGGCTGAGCGCAAAATCGAGCAACATCTGGATTGTCGATCCAGCAAGACCGCCGAGATTGCCTACCGAGCCGAATATTCCGCGGAACTTCGCGCTTTCTCTTCTGTTCGGGATGTTCGGTGGCGTGTTACTGGCTTTCGGCTTGACCAAGGTGAAGGAAAAGATTATCACTCTGGAGCAGGCCGTTGTTGCATCGTCGCTGCCTTCCCTCGGCGTTGTGCCGTTGCTCGGAGCAAAGGTCAAGAATGGTGCGTCCGCCCAACTCAATGACGTCGACGGCAGCGTGAAGCCCGAGTTGGTGAGCTCAATTCGGCCCATGTCGTTGGCCGCGGAGTCCTACAAATCCATTGTCACTTCGATCTTGCTTTCGCACCGGGCTCACCCGGCAGTGATCCTGGTGACGAGCTCGCTTCCGGGGGAAGGTAAAACCACAGTCAGCACGAACTTGGCAATTGCGCTCGCGCGGCTGCGGAGGCGTGTGCTACTCGTCGATACCGACCTCCGGCGTCCCAGCGTTCACCGTGCCATGCGATTGACCACTAACGCCGGTTTGGGAGCGCTACTCCGGAAGCCCGCCGCATTGGACGAAGTTCTCGTCAGCTGCCCCGACGTACCCAATCTGTTCGTACTGCCTGCGGGGCCCATCAACTTGTCGGAGGACACCGCATTGCTGGTGTCTAGCTTCAAGGACTTAGTAAACCGCTGGCGGATACAATTTGACCACGTCATTATAGATACTCCACCGATACTGGCGATGACCGACGCGGTTCGCATGTCGGTCGAGGCGGATTCGGTGATCCTGGTCATTCGCGCTGGTCAGACCGCAAAAAAGGAGTTCTTGCGTGCTCAGGATTTACTCCTCAAGGTAAATGCACGCCTTACGGGTTTCGTCTTGAATGGCGAACAGCTGGATTCGTCAGATTTTCGGTACTTTTACGGCTACTACGGTCAAAGTCAGTCGAAGCACCTCGGCGATGGCACGTAAGGACTTCAAATCTGTTTTTGTTTCTTGTTTACGATTCCGAACGGCTTGCGTGAAAGGAAAGCAGACTTTGAGAGTCGGATTGGTTGGATGGGGCAACCCTGTGCAGTCCCTGGTAGGGATGAATCCTTGCGACCAGATCTGCCGTTGTAACCTGTCAAGAACCACGTCAGCGAAAGTGGTGCGTCGGTTTCCAGCATGTGGCTGGGGCCAACCAGCTAGCTGACGTCGATGCGCAATCCCAGCCTGCTGCAGACCAGGGCGATGAACAAATCCAGCAGTCTACGATTGCAGCCGCCCAGAAGCATGCGAGCCCGCGATTTCTTGTGCGCCAGATCATCGGGTGCATCACGTCAACCGACACACCGGGCCCCGTTGAAGCGCTCCGCATGAGGGGCGCCGTCGACTACCGAGATTCCTCCCGGCACGCTAACTCACCATCAAAGAGATAGTCACGATCTCAACAAACGCTGTTTTGATCATCTACGGAGGTAAAACTTATGACTCTAAGTACTCAGACGACCATTTCCTTGCGCGCGGACGAATCGGAATCGCTCGAATTGAAGTTTGTGAACCGCACCGCAAACGTCGGGATCATTGGGCTCGGTTATGTCGGCTTGCCGCTCGCTCTACTCTTCGCGGACGCGGGTTTTCCTGTCACCGGCTTCGATGTTGACGCCCAAAAGGTAGAGAAGCTTTCCAGGGGTGAGTCCTACATCTACCGCGTGCCGTCCAGCGAAATTCAACTCGCGCGCACGAAGCGGTTCTCAGCTACGGTGAACTATTCTGACATCAGCAGCATGGATGCGGTAATCATCTGCGTCCCGACTCCGCTGAACGAGCAACGCGAGCCTGACCTCAGTTACATTATGAATACGGCAGAAGCGATCACTCCCCATTTGCGGACAGGCCAACTCATCGTGTTGGAAAGCACCACGTATCCGGGAACCACAGAGGAAGTCCTGGTGCCGATTCTGGAGAAAAATGCGCACGGGTTTCGCGCGCAGCGCCAAAGTAAAGGAGTCGAGCGCGATGGTTTTTATGTTGCGTTCTCGCCTGAACGCGAAGATCCGGGGAATAACACCGTCGCGCGGTTCGATGTTCCCAAAGTTGTCGGCGGGCTGAGCAGCAGATCGACCGAGCTTGCAACCATGCTGTATCAAGCCATTTTCCGCCGCATCGTACCAGTCTCTACGCCTGCCGTAGCGGAAATGACGAAGCTGCTTGAGAATATATACCGCTGCGTAAACATAGCGTTGGTTAATGAGCTGAAACTGTTGTGCCTGCGGATGGGAATTGACGTATGGGAGGTTATCGAAGCTGCTTCGACGAAGCCCTTTGGCTTTCAACCGTTCTATCCGGGCCCCGGCCTGGGGGGGCACTGCATACCAGTGGATCCATTCTACCTCTCATGGAAGGCGAAGCAGTGGGACTTCCAAACTCGCTTCATCGAGCTCGCCGGTGAGATTAACGCTTCGATGCCGTACCATGTTGTGAATTCGATTTCGACGGCGCTGAACAGTGTGCGCAAGCCGCTGAACGGCTCGCGCGTACTAATCCTTGGAGTGTCTTACAAGAAAGATGTCGATGACCTGCGCGAATCTCCCGCACTCACAATTATCGAGCTGCTGAAGCAGCAGGGCGCCATTGTTGGCTACCACGACCCGTATTTCCCCGTACTCCTCAAAGGACGTCATTACGATCTGCAGATGGAGCGGGTTCCATTGAACAACATTGGTGAGTACGATTGCGTAGCAATCATCACGGATCACTCTGATTACGAGTACCCAACTATTGTGCACGAATCGCAGCTTATCGTGGACACTCGGAATGCCACACGCGGTATCGATTCGCCGAAAATCGTGCGGTGCTGATCAGCCCTTTTCCCTTATGTGGAAGTGTGCGCCGTGAATACCTACGAGGGACCCAGTCGTTGCCACCGGCCGCTTATGGGTGTGAGGCAATGGGCGGACTGAAACCCTCCGGCGCTGCGACTTCCGCTAGTGGTCCTGATCCATGGAGGTTGTCATGAAGTCCAAATCTGCCTGTCTCGCCGCCCTTGTGTTTTTAGGGCTGTCACCGGCCTATGGCCTCGCCCAGAATCCTGTCGGTTCACCAGAAGGGCGCCCAGAGGCGCCGTCGTCCGCACCTCTGACCACGCCTGTCGCGGCGCGCAGTACCGGCTCCTCGAAGGACCTGCTGATAGGTGCCGGCGATCTGCTTGAGGTCAGCCTGTACGGCATGCCTGATTTCAAAACCGACGTGCGCGTTAGTTCTGGTGGCGAGATTTCCTTGCCGATGCTCGGCGCAGTAACTGTGGCCGGATTCTCCGTGGAACAGGCTGAAACGCTGATTGAACGCAGGCTTAGTCAAAAGGGTCTTTTCAATGATCCACACGTTACGGTTTTCGAGAAGGAGTATGCGACGCAAGGGATCTCGTTGCTGGGTGAGGTGCAGAGGCCCGGCATTTATCCATTGCTGGGCTCGAGGAAGTTGTACGACGCCATATCTGCTGCCGGTGGCACTACCCCTAAAGCGGGCCGGTACGTGCTGATTACGCGCCGTAATGATCCGCAACATCCCCTTCAGGTACCGCTATTGACCGGTGCAGATTCGATGAAGAATAACGTGACTGTCGAGCCCGGCGACACGATTGTGGTTAGCAAGGCCGGTGTCGTTTATGTCGTCGGCGATGTCCACCAACCCGGCGGTTTTGTCATGGAAAATGGCAACGATATTACTGTGTTGAAGGCCATTGCCCTCGCTCAGGGCACCAACCCCAACGCCGCACTGGATTCGGCAAGGGTCATCCGCAAGACTGCTGAAGGTCCGCAGGATCTCCCACTTTCTCTCAAGAAAATTATGGCCGCAAAGGCTCCGGATATACAACTTCAGCCAGACGACGTCGTTTTTGTTCCGGGCAGCGCAGGGAAAAGCGCGGCCAAACGGGGAGCTGAGGCGATCCTGCAAATGGCTACCGGCGTGGCGATCTGGCGCTTGTGAGGTCAGCGTTTACACCCGCTTACATGACCGTACCTGTCGGCTTGTCACGAGATACCAAGCTCATTGCCAAGACCAATTCCTGAACCAGAGGCTGTAACTTTGCATATGTTATACGTGAACCAAGGAAACTCATGCGAGCACTCTTGACCGACAGGAATTCAGGTGAAGTTTCAACTTATGAGGTTCCCGCACCAGAGTTGCGGCCCGGTGGAGTGCTGGTTCGGACCCATTTTTCTGCAATTAGCGCTGGCACCGAGCGGGCCACACTCGAGTTGAGTTCGAAGTCGCTTCTGTCCAAAATAAAAGCACGTCCCGATTTAGCCAAACAGGTCTTGGATTATGCGCTCCAGAATGGGCTGAAAGCTGCGTACGAGAAGGTGCGAGCCAAACTGGATACGCTGACGACTCTGGGATATAGCTGCGCCGGCGAAGTAATTTCGGTTGGAGAGGGTGTGCACGAATTCCGTGCGGGTGATCGCGTCGCTTGCGGGGGCGGCACATACGCCAGCCACGCGGAGATAAACTTTATTCCGCGCAACCTCGCGGTGCACGTTCCTTCACGAGTGTCATCGGCTGCGGCTTCTCTAACCACGATTGGCGCAATTGCTCTGCAAGGCTTTCGACAAGCAAACTTGGCTATTGGCGAAACGGTAGCGGTGATCGGCGCCGGGCTCGTAGGAGTGCTGACTATACAGATCGCCCGTGCGGCCGGATGTCGCGTGGTGGCGATCGACCTTTCGCCCCATCGCGTCCAGCGAGCCGTGGAGCTTGGTGCCCATCTCGCGATCACTGCCTCTGACCCGTCGCTTGCGTCAAGCATCAAGGAGTTCTCCAGGTACGGTGTCGACGTCGCTATATTGACCGCGGCGACCGACTCCGCGGAGCCCGCTGAGATGGCCGCCAAGATTCTGCGTGACCGTGGGCGCATTATTGTCGTCGGTGCCGTCGGCATGGGGGTGTCGCGCAACAACATGTATATGAAAGAGTTGTCGCTAGCTCTCTCACGCTCATACGGACCGGGAAGGTACGATCCGCAGTATGAGGAAGGTGGAATCGATTATCCCATCGGGTATGTCCGCTGGACCGAGCGGCGAAACATGGAGGCTTTCCTTGACCTGTTGGCAACAGGACAAATAGACGTTGCCCCATTGCTTGAGCACCGCTACACCATCGACGACGGCGCGAAAGCTTATGCTGACCTGAAGAATGGTTTGTACACAGCGATCTTGGATTACAGGAGTGAGCTCGCAGCGCCGCCAAGAGCCGTTCCTGCCATGCTAGCAGCGCGCCCTCGCTCCGGGGACGAAGTAAGAGTCGGCTGCATCGGCGCAGGCAGTTTCGCGTCGAGCGTGATCTTTCCAGCCTTGCAGTCTACCAAGGGCGCGCGCTTGCAGTCCGTGGCCACCATCTCGGGCGCGGGAGCGGCCTCCGCGCAACGCGCCTTCAAGTTTCGGGCTGCGGAACAACCCTCGGAACTGCTGGATAATCCGAATGTCGATTCGGTGTTTATTTTGACACGGCATGACACACACGCGGCGCAAACGGTCCAGGCCTTGCACTCGGGCAAGGCCGTGTTCGTCGAAAAGCCATTGGCAATCGATCGCGAACAACTGGATCAACTTCGACAGGTGCATGAGGAGCAAGTGCAAGCCGGCCGCGCGCCTTTTGTGATGGTGGGCTTCAATCGCCGGTTTGCGCCGTTCACCGAAAAAATCCGCCAATTCTTCGCTGGCCGTCGTGAGCCCATGCTGATTCACGCGCGCGTCAATGCCGGCTACATCCCGCACGACCACTGGATTCACGCCCAGGGTGGCCGCATCATTGGCGAGTTCTGCCATTTCGTTGATTGGGCGCGCTCGGTGATCGGCTCTCCCATTCAGAGCGTGGCTGCAACCGGCCTGCCAAACGGAACGCAATACGCTTCGGATAACATCGCGGTCACGCTGAAATTCGCTGACGGGTCTGTCGCTAACTTTCTTTACCTGACTAACGGCGACCGCAGCATTCCAAAGGAATTTTTCGAGGTGTTCTGCCAAGGTGCGATCGCGCGGCTGCACGATTTTCGCACGCTCGAGTTGGCACGCAACGGGAAGATTCAGAAGTTCAAGAGCGTGCAAGACAAAGGTCACCGCCGGGAACTCCAGTTAACAATCGAAGCGATCCGCTCAGGTAAACCGTCACCCATTTCATTCGAAGAACTGGTAGAGGTCAGCGAGACGACTCTTCTGGTTCAGCAGGCGCTCGCGACGGGAGAAGTCATCCGTTTGGCGCAGGCCGGGCCGGACCCTGCGCCCGAGGCGTCTCTTCCCGAAACGCGCGATGCGGTTCAGCGGCCCCCTGACGTCACCGGGGACCACGTGTGTGCATGACTACGGCCTTGCAAATATCCATTTCCCCATATTCGATCTGTTTGGGGTTCGTCTAGGCTAGCGGCGAAATGTTCATTCCCATATTGAGCAGCATATCTGTAACAATCGAGCGGCCCCGTTTGATGGATGCCGCCCTCGTTCTTGTGGGTGCAACTGGGGTTGCCGCCTGCGTCCTGGTACCTACTGCAAGCTTGGTGGCTGTTGTCGGGTGCATGGCCGTGTGGTTCGTCAGACTGGTCGGTGACGTGTTTCGCGGCAGAATCGAGGGAATACTGCTGTGGTGGGCCACGGCTCTCCCGCTCGGCCCATACTTCTTATCATTTCCTCGGGAGCACTCACTCGTGACGCTGGACCGGGTGGCCATCCTCTTCGCGTTCATCGGACTGTATTTCGCCAAGCGCAGTTCGCTCATCGAAGTGCCGAGGACGCTGCGCCGGGCTGGGCTCGCTTGGTTGGCCTTTATTGCAGTTGCAGGCGTCACCCTCGGAAAATCGTCGAATGTTCTGAACGCTACACACGAACTGTTGGATGGTCTCCTGCTACCGCTCTTGCTTGGCTGGTGCGTCATTGCGCGGTTCGATGTTCGTCGTCGGCTCCCCACACTCCACACAGCCATCTGCATCTCCTCAATCATCTGCGCCGCTGTAGCAGCCGCCGAAGTCGTCACAGGACAGGACTTGCTGCCCTTTGGAGGTTCTGTAATGTTCTATGCGGGAGGTATTCCCCGACCAAACGGGCCATTTGAGAGCAATGATGCCCTCGCGCTGATGGGTGCTGTCAGTTTTTTCTTCCTCCTCTTCCTCCGTGTGACCCTTGGTCCCAAGTTGAGCACTGGTCGTAGGATGCTCCACTCCATTGGGCTGGCAGCGGCGCTGGGCATGGCGTTGATGCCGATGTTTCGCTCCGTCGTGATCACGCTGTTTCTCGCGCTGATCATCGATACCTTCTGGGAACAAGGGACGACCCGTCGGGCTTGGCGCTTTGCGCTCATACTTGCTTCTGTTGGGCTGATTTTTCTCGCTCCCTTACTAGCACCTGCATCGATGGTCGAAGAGCGCAGCAGTTCAGACAACGTGTACGGCCGTGTTGCTCAATTCGAGCAAAGCCTTCGGGTGTTTGTGGACCACCCGGTGTCGGGCGTGGGATTTTGGAACTTCCACGAGTTCGTAGTGGGGGAGTCGCGTTACTTGGCGTCTTACAAGGGCGTGCCTTCGTTGGACTGGCCACACAACAACCTTATTGAGGTACTCACGGAGACTGGCATCCTCGGCTTTGTGCCGTACGTGATGGCACACGTTCTCCTGTTAATGGCAATGTGGCAATTGCGCCAGTTGTCCAGTTTCGGGTGGCTATTGTGGAAATATTACGTTTTTCTGTTTCTGTCCTATTGGATCACCGGGCTCACTGAGTCTTCGGGCTATAGCCCCCTGAACTTGTGGTACGTGTTGGCGATCACTGTCTCTTATAAATACGCGTTAACGGAGCCCGACCTAATACAGCCCGCGGAAGTGCAAGTGCCTGACGCAGCCTTCAGTGCGCCCGCCCGAATCTCCTGGCCTGTGTTTCTCCGATGAGCCGAGAACAAGAGTCAAAGGTGACTAAACTTAAGACCATTTATCTTTTGGTGCTTTCCGGAAAGTCGGACGATGCGCACAGGTTTGTCACTGAGCATTACCCAGGACAGCCGATAACCGTACTCTCGAAGCGCAATCTCCGTGAGGGGAGCTGGAAAACACAAATTCGGCAGTTGCGAACGATGCAGGGCGAGGCACTGGTCATCTTCTCGAGCTCTCTGTTCGACCTGCGGGAGCCTTTGCTATTCCTCTGCTCGGGGTTCGTGCATCGGTGTCGTGAAACGGTCCTTGTTGACGCGAAGGGTAGATTAAGAGTCTGCACGCGTTGGCGATTGGGGGTTCTGGTCCCCTCAGTTTTTCTAGGTGCGTTCCTCGATATCTTGGTTCTCGCTGGCACATGGATAGGCGCTCACATTTTGTTGCATTTTGTGAGAAAGCAAAGAAATCTCGGACCGCGCATTGACGGTGAATTAGACATCGCGTTGCTTGATCCATCGTTTGAGCCGACAACCGCAGGCGGTGCGATGAGCTATCTTAATGGAACTTTGTCCGGACTGGCCAACGAGCCCGTGAGTTGCGAAATCTTTTCCGGGCGCCAACTTTCGCTTGACTACTACCCGGTCCAAGTTGTCCCCAGCCGCCGGCGTTTGTATCTTTTCCGTGAATGCCAATCACTTTCCTATAATCTGCGCTTTGCTCTAAGCGTTTGGAAAAAACTCCGGTGCCGTGTGCCACGCTTGCTGTACCAGCGCCATGGGCGGTTTGTTCTCGCTGGCGCCTTGATCTCGTGGTTGACGCGTATCCCACTAGTTCTCGAATACCAAGGCTCGGAGGTGTGGCTGGCAAAGAATTGGGATCCGGCAAGGTTCCGGCCCTGGCTCGGCCTTTGTGAAAGGGTCTCCATCGCGGCTGCCTCTCAGATAGTCGTACTCTGCGAGGCATTACGCGACGAGTTGTTGGCGCGCGGCTATCCCGCACAAAGGATCATAGTTAACCCTGCCGCTGTTGATCCGGAACGGTTCTGTCCTGCCTGTGGCGGAGAGGAAGTGCGACAGCAACTTGGACTGGCCCCGCACCATACACTGGTCACCTTTGCAGGCTCGTTCAGCTACTATCACGGCGTATCCGTGCTCGCGCGCGCCATAACCTCTCTCTTGAAGAGGCGCAATGAGGAGCCCGTGTTTGAGAATCTACGCTTCATGCTGGTAGGTGATGGTCTGCTGCGCGCTGAAACCGAGGAAGCGCTGAGCAGGGTGGAAGGTTCGGAATCGGTGATCTTCACCGGCTTGCTACCGCACACGAGTGTTCCCAGTTATCTCGATGCGTCAGACATCTTGGTGTCTCCTCAAATTCCCAACGCGGATGGCCAGCCATTCTTCGGCTCTCCCACAAAGCTTTTTGAATACATGGCGATGAAAAAGGCCATTGTGGCGAGCGATATGGATCAACTTTCGAGCGTACTTAGTCACGGGAACACTGCTTGGATGGTTAAACCCGGCAGCGACACAGAATTAGCCAACGCCATCGAACATCTGGCGCGTAGGCCGGAACTCCGCAGCTTTCTGGGACGGAATGCGCGCGCTGCGGCCCTGCAGAGCCATACATGGCGCCAAAACGCGCTCCGACTCCTTTCTCAAACAGACCTAGCCCTCGGAACCGATCGACGGGAGGAAGCGGGCAGCAATTCCTCTGTGGCGCGGCGACCTGCCCTTCGAAACGACGCGCGAGCAAAGCTGATTTAGTAGCCGCATAACTCAAAATAAAGCAACAGTTAATAACTGAGAATGCCATTCCAAGGAGAAAGTCCATGAGAATTCTCGTAACTGGGGGTCTCGGCACGGTGGGTAGTGGTTTGATTCGCCAACTGCGGGCGAGGCAACATCACGTAATTTCCTGCGATCGGTCACATCAGCCGGATGAGGTTGGTTTTTCTCTTCGCACTGATGTCCGCGACCCCCTGTACGCTCGCTGCGACGTGGGCGAATTCCGGCAATTGGAACGCGTTTTTGAACGGTTGGGGCCCTTCGACTATGTTTACCACTGCGCTGCTGAATTCGGCCGTTGGAACGGCGAAGACTTCTACGAAACTCTCTGGAAGACAAATGCCGTGGGCACGAAGAACGTAATTCGTATGCAAGAGCAGCTGAACTTCAAGCTAATTCATTTCTCTTCATCCGAAGTTTACGGCGACTGGCCTGAAATTATGGTGGAAAGCGTCATGGATGAGTACGAGATCAAGCAGCTCAACGACTATGCCATGACAAAGTGGGTGAACGAAATGCAGATCCGCAATTCGGCTCAGCAGTACGGCACTCAATCCGTGGTCGTTCGTTTGTTCAATACCTACGGGCCGGGCGAATACTACAGCCCGTATCGCAGCGTGAACTGCCGTTTTCTATACTGTGCGCTAAACGGACTCCCTTGGACCGTGTACCGCGGTCATTCACGTACGTCCACTTATTTGGAGGATACGGTCACTACGCTGGCGAACATTGTCGGCAACTTCAAGGCCGGCGAGACTTATAACATTGGTGGCAGCTGCTCTCACAGCATCGAAGAGCTTTCCGACGTTGTGCTGAAAGTGACCGGCGCCCATCCGCGCCTGGCGGAATATCAGGATTCGGAGATCCTGACTACCAAGCACAAGAGGGTCGATGTCTCAAAGGCGATTCGTGATTTGGGACACAAGGATACTTACGGCTTGGAAGAAGGAATGCAACTGACGGCCGAGTGGATGCGTCAAGTATGCAATTTCCGAGCTAACACGATGACTTGTCCGGAGCCAGCGAGCTCTGCTGTCTAATCGGGCTTACTGGCAACCAGTACGAGCGCGATGCAGAGAACAAGTTGATCCTGAAACGCCGCGCCCAATTCGGCTCCAAAGCCAGCAAATCCCGCTTGGCACGTTACCCAAGGCGGCAAAAAGGCCTCGCGCATCCTTGTTATCGCGCGGTCACTCGACGCCTGACGATCGAATCCGCTCCGCGCACTGCCGTTGGTGCCGGCCTGTCACGATCCAGCAGTACAAACCTCGCAAAGCAGAATCTGTGATGAAGGCTGTTGTACAGACTGTCTCAGCTCGACTGTGGCGCTTAGCTGCAGGCACGGAGCTTCGCCGCAACGTCTTTGAGACCTACGGCGCGCGCCTGCTGGTGGTAGCCGTAGCGTTTGCAACTGCTGTAATGATCGCGCGTGAACTAGGTCCTGCCGGCCGCGGGTTCTATGCAGTTGCGGCAGCCGTGGGTGCCATCGGCGTGCAGTTCAGCAATCTTGGCCTGCATCTCTCCAACACCTACTACGTTGCAAAAAACCGGGCCCTGCTACCGGCTCTCATCGGTAATACGTTAGCCGTGGTCTTTGTGGCTTGTGTCATCGTGGCCTTGAGTGGAATTGGCTTTGTCTTCTGGCCGATGCTGTCACCGGTACACGGCTTGCTTTTGCTGCTGGCGCTGGCTTCAGTCCCGGTCGGCCTCGCTTACCTGCTCACTCAGGGATTGCTGCTCGGCGTTAACGAGGTGCGTGCCTACAACCAGATTGAATGCGGCAGCAAGCTTTTAGTCCTGGTGCTCATCTGCGTCCCCGCTTTGGTTCACCATGGCACCGTGGAACTGTTCTTCGGCATGACTTTGTCGTCTGTAATGCTCGGTTTCCTTTGGGCTCTTTCGCGCCTCAGACGAGTTTCGATGGAACCTCCTGTGCTATCGCTGGCCGTTTTCCGTCAGAGCATCAGCACCGGCATTAACGCGTATATGATCCTATTCTTCGGTTTTCTTGTGCTGAGAATTGACCTGCTCATGGTCAAGTACATGCTGGGCGCGACGGAAGCGGGCTACTACTCGATAAGCCAGGTTCTCGCCGAGAACACCATGATGTTTCCGGTCGTCGTAGGATCGCTCTTGTTTCCCAAGCTCTCGGCCACAAAAAGGAAGGAAGAAAGAGTGCGGTTGGCAAACAAAGCCGTACTTGTTACAGCAGCGCTGATGTTGCCGGTGGTCGTGATTGCTGCATTGGCGGCGGGACCTATCATTTCCTTCGCATTCGGACGAAACTTCCTCCCGGCGGTCGCCCCTTTTGCCTGGCTGATGCCAGGAACTTATTTCCTGGGAATTGAAACGGTGATGGTGCAATTCTTAAACAGCGAGGGCTTTCCGTCCATTATCGTGGTAGCTTGGATCGCGGATACAATTATCAACGTCGCCTTGAATTTCTGGGCCATCCCCCGCTATGGGATAACCGGGGCGTCAGCCGTTTCCTCCGTTTGCTATTTCCTGATTTTTCTATTCGTTTCCGCCGTCGTGTGGAAACGTAACTATGCACGAGATCCAGCGGCGGTGTGCGTACCCCAAGTAGATGATTCTCTATCAGCCTGAACGAAAATGCGATTTATAAGGATCCTCAAACGGGAATCGCCGCTCCTGGTCGCTCGCGAGGTCTTGTGGCGGGCGCGCAGGGAGTGGAACAAGAGGCGGATACTTGGCCGGCTCGAGCGTCCCGGCCATCTCAAATTCCGAAGTGTTCCTTACTACAATCCGGACCTGCGCATGATCGGCGAGGATAGCCGAGCGCTCATCGTCGCCTTCGCGGATGAGATTCGGGCCGGACGGTATCCGTTCCTCGGGTATGGCACAGTGGAACTCGGAACTCGCACGAAGTGGAATCTCGACTTCATCTCCGGTACGGAGTGGCCCTATGTGCGGCGCGAGTGTCGCGAGTGTGTTCGCCACGACGGTTCAGACGTCAAGGCACCGTACGAGCTTTCGCGACTGCAATTCCTACCAATTCTTGGCAAGGCACACGTCCTTACGGGTGACGAGTCATATCGTGGGGTAGCGAAGGACCTACTGTCCCACTGGATACGGTCGAATCCCGTTCCGATGGGAGTGAATTGGACGCTGGCCATGGAGGCGGCTCTGCGTGCCATGAGCATCTGCTTCCTATTGAATTTGCTTTCTCCCATCCGTCGTGAGGAAGAACCCTGGCTCGCGAGCGTGACTCGCTCCCTCTCGCAGCATTTGCTCTACATCGAAGCGAACATCGAGTTCTCGCACTTATTGACCAGCAATCACTATCTAAGTGACATTGTCGGGCTTTACTGCCTTTCCGCATTCCTCGACGGCGAGGGCATGGCCGCGAGGCGGTGCAAATACCGGCAGCGAATCGAAGCTGAAATGACGCAACAGGTGTACGAAGACGGTGGGGATTACGAAGCTTCCACCGGATACCAGGTGTTGGTAACGCAACTTTTTGCAACCGCACTACTGCTAATGCGCAGCGAGCGCTCCGCTTCGCCTGCGGCAACATTTGTAGGGCGTCTTAAGATGATGTTCCAATTCCTCAACTCAGTCGCCAGTGCGTCCGGCCAATTGCCGCAGGTGGGCGACTGCGATGATGGCCGCACTGAACTGCTGGTTGACGACCTCCAGCAGATGATCCACTGCCCGGTTGTAGAAAGGAATTCGCTGAGGGTTTCCCACCTGCTCGGTCTAGGACAACGGCTCTTCGGCGTGGGCGCCGGCGCCGGTGACGATGCTGCGTGGTACGGCTTTTCCGACGCTACCCGAGTCCCCTATCCCGAACCTCAGATCAATCCTGGCTCGGTCGGCCCGATCAAAGTCCTTCCGAATTCGGGAATTGGGGTCCTGCGGCACAGGTCTGCTGAGATGCTGTTTTTCGCCATTCCGAACGGAATCTCTGGTAAGGGCAGCCATACCCACAATGACAAGCTCAGCCTCGTTTTGCGAGTGGGTGGTCAGGAAGTCATCTGTGACTCCGGCACGGGCTGCTACACACGCGACATAGCAACACGAAACCGGTTCCGCAGAACCGCCGCGCACAACACTTTACTGATCGACGGAACGGAACAGAATCGCATCGGGCCCGGCCCGCCCGGACTTTTCATCCTCGGAAACGAAGCGACTGTTAGTCAGATTCAAGAAGGTAGAGAAGCGCGGGCCCGCTTCCTACGCGCCTCACATACTGGATACTGCTCGCTTGGGGTGACGCACACCCGAACCATTCGTGCCGTTGACGACGAACGGACCTTTGTCATTGAAGACGAACTCGAGGGCGATGGCGTTCACGATTTCGAACTCAATCTTCAACTAGCCCCCAATCGAACCGCACAACTAGCTTCGGCTGAAAACGGGATTCTATGCCGCATACTCGGCGATCCGCAGGTTCAGCTCGCGATCACCGGACCTGCTGGGCTTCAGGGGGCAATCCAGCCATCGCTCGTTAGTTCTACATACGGCGTAACGGTTCCAGCAGTGAAGGTGCGCATCTGGGGAAAAGCCGCAGTTCCCGCACGCATCACCACTCGTATCTCGTGGGCCGACGTAACAGATACGTCAAGCAGCCAACCCGACTACGCAAAGGAAACAAAGATTCGCGGCGCGGTCGCTCAGGGGGTCTGTCAGGCATGAACTTCACGCGTTCCGCAAGCAGAACGGCCCCGGTTGGCGGGGATCCCGCAGCAGGTCTACCGCCTGCTGAATACCCACTTTCTGGTCATTCAATCGTATGTTTTGCGGGCGAGGACTGGTGGTACCACCACCCTCATTCGAAAAACCACATCCTGAAGCGGCTGGCCAAACACAATCGCGTCCTGTTCGTGAACTCCATCACCATGGGCCTGCCTTCCATCGGCAATCCGGATTTCTTCCATAAAATTCGGCGCAAGCTTCGTAGCTATCTGCGCTGGTTGCGCAAGGCCCCCGAAGGACTATGGGTGATGACGCCGATTAACGTGCCCCTGTACGGGTCACCCGCAGTTCGCGCATTGAATCGCCTGCTGCTTGCATTTCAGCTCCGATTCGTGATGTTCATTCTCAATCTGCGGCATCCAATCGTGTGGGTCGCGATCCCTACGGCCGCCGACGTCGTGAGCTCGCTTGGCGCCAAGTTGTTGGTTTATCAGGTTTCCGACAAATACGATGTCAACGAAGACAGCGCGCTGTCTCGTGCTGTAATTCGCGAAATGGATTCTAGCCTGAAGCAGCGCGCCGCTGTCGTGATGTACTCCGGCCGCAAGCTTTATGAGGAAGCCGAGCCCCGTCACTGCTACTTCCTCGAGCAAGCCGTGGACTTCGAGCGGTTTGCCAGCTTGCCTCCGGGTACACCCGAAGACATTGCAGCAATCCCTCGTCCCGTCCTCGGCTACGTCGGCGCTGCGGATTTCTACACCATGGACGTGCCCTT
>WNFQ01008435.1_pt1 | contig 23224 bp, 20 predicted proteins | sample 5400171 | NCBI WGS metagenome assembly WNFQ01 (sample SAMN13153356, study PRJNA577476) | soil metagenome | isolation source: 20 cm soil under Madrone tree | place: USA:California | collected 2016-06-14 | reverse complement strand
TCGCGCCGTCGCGGTCATGCATCCTCCTCGGGCGGCGGCTCGTAGCGGCAGGTGTGGCGGTATTCGCACAAGCGGCTGCAGGCGCTCGGGTCGACGTCGAAGCGCCCGTCGACGGCGCGCTCCACCAGCGTGATGACGCGGCTCGCGATCGGAGCGGCCGCGCCTTCCGCTGCCATCGTCCGGCGCGTCTCGGGATCGCGCACCAAGAATGCAGGGTCGATGGCTCGATCGCGCAACTTGCGCTCGGCGCGGACCAGCACGTAGCCGCCCCGGACCTTCGCGTCCGGCGCCCACGCGAGCACCGGCGACGCGGTGAGCGCCAGCGCGTACACGGGAATTTGAAAGCTCGTCGATCCCATCGCGCGCTCGGCATCGAGCTTGGCGCGGTACTCGCTGTCGCGCTTCGTGTTCTTGTAATCGAGCACGCGCGCGGCGACGACCATTCCCGTGTCGTCGAGCCAAAGATCGGCGCGATCGATGGCGCCGCTGATCGTGAGGTCGAGCGGCAAGCCGTCACCGCTCCGGTGGTCGGCGATCTCCAGCCGAAACGGCCATTCGAGCAGGCGGCGCGCCGGTCGCGACATCTCACACCATTCGTCGCCGACGACCTCGACCACCGCCTCGACCGCGCGCGACCACGCCGGCGCGACCAGCGCCGGGTCGGCGGGGCGCATGTCGGCGAGCATCGCCGCGCGCGCCTCCTCGGCGATGGTCCTTGCCGCGGCAGCGGCATCCTCGGGATCGGACGGCAGCGGATCGCAACGGCGAAAGACGAGCTCGAGCAGCCGGTGCGCCAGGACGCCCTCCTCGCGGACGTCGAGCATCTCCGCGCCGGCGTCGTCGGCACGGAGGTTCAGTATGCGGTGCGCGGAGAATTTGAACCCACAGGCGCCGAGCTCCTCGAATTTCGTCGCGCTCGGCGCGGATCGGCGCCGAGCCGGCCGACGAAGGCGTCCGCGAGCGCCTCTTTCGCCGCGGCGTCGCGGTCGCGATCCAAGAGGAAGTAGCGCGCGCGCCGGCGCTCGACGCCGATCCGGTGGACGAGGCGCGCGGCGCTGCCGGCCGGAAGCCGCGGCGCGACGGCCGCGAGCAGCCCGGGATCGCGCTCCGCGCGGACGATCGCGGCGTGGAGGAGCTCCGCCGGGTTCGCGGTGCCGTCCGTGTCCGCGGCGCCGTCCATGCCGGCGCCGTCCGTGTCTGCGATGTCCTCGGCGTCCGATGCTACGGCGGCGCCGGCCTGCTGAGGAAAATCGGCACCCAGCTTCCACGGCGCCGCGGCGACGCCCTGCTGGCCGGTGATCGCGACCACCTCGTCGACGAACGGCGAGCGCACGAGCGCGTTGCCGTCGCCGTCGTGCGTCGCATGGGTCAAGACGATGCGCTCCTCCGCCGTCGAGAGGGCGAGGTAAAAGAGAAACGGGTCCTCTGCGGCGCGATCCTCGCTCGTGCGCAGCAGGCGGCCGAGCGACGCGTGCCGAGCGCCGTCACCGAGCGCGGCGCGGACGAGCGGCGGTGCGGCGCGGTTGAGCGCGCGTCGCACCGCATCGTTCACGAGGCCGTCTTCGGCGACGGCCGCCGGAAAGCCGCCCTCCTCGAGCCCGAGCACGAAGACGTCGTCGAAGTCGAGACCGCGCGCGTCCGCGATCGGGAGCACTGCGACGCCGCTCGCGATCGGTCCAGGGGCGCGCACCTCGCCGGCGGCGATCGCCTCGCCGAGCCGCGCGAGGAACCTCGCCAGCGGCACACGCTCCGTGCCGAGCTCCGCTCCGGCGTCGGCGACCTCGCTCAGCATCCGCTGTAGCGTCGTCAGAGCCGCGCCTTCGCTCCACGCCTCGCCGTCCGCCATCTCGTCGGGGACGTCGATGCCGAGGTCGTCGAGGACGCGCAGCAACGCGGCGGCGTGCTCGGCGATGGTGCGCGCCGCATCGAGAGTTCCGAGCCGACGCACGGCGGCCGCGATCCGCGGGCCGTCGCGGCGGAGACGCGCGAGCGCGCGGGCCTCACGCTCGTCGGCGCCGGATTGCCCTGCGTCGCCGGACGTGTGCGGGTCGAGGCGGCCGTCTCGGCCGGAAGATGGCCCTACCTCGCTGCGCGGCGTATCGCCGTGCGCGTCGCCGTCACCGGCGGTCGCGCGGCGAAGGCGGGCACGCTCGAGGCGTGCCTCGGCGTGCGCGAGGCAACGCCCGAGCGGGAGCGTCGCGGCGTCGACGTAACCGGAAGCCTCGAGCACGCGGCGGGCGCCGCGCGGCGCCGCCGTGAGGTACGGGCTCCCGAGCGCGGCGACGAGCGCGGCGCGCGGCAGGCCGTCGACGACGGCGTGGACCACGCGCAGCACCGTCTGGACGGTCGCGTGCGCGACGAGCGGCCGTGGCGCTGCGAGCGCGAACGGCAGTCGATACCGACGCGCGACGTCCTCCAGGATCGCCCGGTACGGAGCGAGGTCGCGCGCGAGAATCGCGACGCGCTCCGGATCAGCGCCGGCGGCGAGCGTGGTGCGCAGCCGCCGGCCGACCTCCTCGACCTCGGCGACGCGACTCGAGGCGGCGACGATGCGCAGGCTGTCGTCGCCCCGCACCGCTTCAGTGCCGCGGGCCGCGCCGTGTCTCGCATCGCTGCCGTCTTTGGCATCGACGCCGTCTCTCCCATCGGCGCCGTCTCGGGAATCCGCGCCAGCTGGCGGCTTCGGCTCGACGAAGAGGGCGCCGAGGACGCGCGCCAGCGTGCCGCGCCGGCCGCCGCGGACGACGAAATCGGGCAGGACTTTGTCGGCGATCGCGGGATCCTCGACGAAGCGGTTCCAGGTGCGCTCCAGGAAGCGGGTCGCGTCGACGTTCTCGGCGTGCGCCAACGTCACCAGTTCGGCGTCGCCGACGAGACGAATGAGGGCGCGCACGATCAGCGATTGCAGCGCCGAGTAGTCGTAGATCTCGGCGATGACGATGCGGCCGATTCCGGCGATGATGCGCGGCCGCGTGCCCGCGGCCTCGTGCGCGTGCAGCGACGTCAGGACGCGCCGGTCGCGCTCGTGGCGGTCGACGCCGCCGAGCCGCGCGAGGCGCTGCGCATACGCGGCCGCGACCGCCGCGAGCCAGCCGACCGTGCGCCGTGCGGGCGCATCCGCCATGCGCGGCGCGAGCGCGGCGAGCTCGGCCGTGCCAATTCAGGCCGCGGCGAGCTCACCGATCGCGCGCCGCGCCGCGCTCGCGAGCCCGGGTCGCTCGTCGACGCTCGCGTCGCCGACGACCTCCGCGAGCGCATCGTGCATCGCGAGCGTCGCGAGCGCCTCGCCGACGACCGGCGTCGCGCCGGCGATCTCGCGGTCGAGTGCGTCGACCAGCTCGGGAAACGTCGTCAGGCGATGGCCGAGCGAGACGTTGCCGCCGCGCGCGCGCGCGCGCAACACCGCCGCGACTTTCAGCGCCGTCGGATAGATCGTGAGGACGGCCGTCGCGCTCACCGATGCCCGAAACGCAAAGGCCCCGGCGGCGAGCCGGGGCCTTCGATGACGGAGAGCGGGTGAAGGGCTTCGAACCCTCGACCCCGACCTTGGCAAGGTCGTGCTCTAGCCAACTGAGCTACACCCGCACAGGCGCGCTACCTTAAGGTGGCACTGGTGGGCTGTCAACGGGCAACGACGCGCGCGCATCGCGCACGGCGCGGTAGACGCGCACGTGATAGTCGGCCGCAGACCAGAGCGCGAGCACGACGGCGATCCAGAGGAAGTACGTGCCCGCCGCATGCCAGTCGATCCACAGATACCGGTAGTGCAGCATGAGTCCGACGAGCGCGAACATCTGAAAGATCATCTTGTACTTCCCGAGCTCTTCGGCGCCGAGCATCACGCCCTCGCCCGACGCGATCCCGCGGAGGCCGGTGACCGCGAGCTCGCGTCCGACGATCACGACCACCACCCACGACGGCACCCGCGGCACGCACGGCTCGTCCGGCACGCACGGCATCGCGGCGAGCATGATCAGGACGGCGGTGACGATCAGCTTGTCGGCGAGCGGATCGAGGAACTTCCCGAGCGTCGTCACGATACCGTACTTCCGCGCCAGGTAGCCGTCGAAGTAGTCCGTCAGCGACGCCAGGAAGAAGAGGAGCGCGGCGAGAAAGCCGGCGAGCCGGCCGGGGTCGTGGAGAAGATAGACGAGCACCGGCACGACCGCGATGCGGAACAGCGTCAGGACGTTCGGCGCCGTCCACAGGAGCGCGGCGCGACGGATCGGCAGCTCGCGCGCGTCGACGGCCATCACCACCGCCCTACCCCGATCGCGGCGACGCGTCCAACGGCCGGGCGGAGGGACCGCCGGCCGCGGCCGTCACTGCCGGCGCGCGATCGCTTGCTGGATGTACTGCTGCAGGTACTGCTGGCGGAACTGGAGGACCCGCCACACGTAATCGCGCGTCTCCGGGAACGGCGGGATGCCGCCGTGCTGATCGACCGCCTGCTCGCCGGCGTTGTAGGCGGCGAGCGCCAGCGGGACGTTGCCGCCGTAGCGATCGAGCAGCATCCGCAGATGCTGCACGCCGCCCTCGATGTTCTGGCTCGGCTCGTGGATGTTGCGGACGCCGTGCAGGAGCGCCGTCTCGGGCATCAGCTGCATCAATCCACGGGCGCCCTTCCGTGACACCGCGCGCGGTTGGAAGCCGGACTCGGCCCTGATGACGGCCTTCACCAAGGCACGATCCATCTGATAGCGCCCGGCGACCTCGGCGATGATCGGATCGAAGGCTTGCGAATCGACCATGAGGGAGCTGCTGGTCGCGCCGCTCGCGCCGATCCCCCCGGGTCGTGGCACGGCGACCCGCTCGCGCATCATCACCTGGTAGCCCTTGTCGGTGGGAACGTTGGTGAAGTGCAGGACCCCGAAGCGGTCGCGCTTGAGGAAGATGTCCGCCGCGGCGGGCGCCGCGGTCAACACGCACAGGACTTGCAGCAGAAGGGCACTGACGATCCCCACAGCCGCCCGTCGTCCGACCCGCGTCAGCGTCATCGGGCGCAACCATAGTCAAGCGCACAGGGCGACGTCAACGCATAAATGTACGGGCCACTCCCCTGCCGCGGGCGCGAGTCAGGAGTCTGACATCGAGATGATGGTGTCGCGCCGCCACGCGTCGTCGCGTTCCGGGTAGTCGATCGTGTAGTGCAGGCCGCGGCTTTCGCGGCGCATGAGCGCCGAGCGCACGATCAGGGCCGCCACCGTCGCGATGTTGCGCAGCTCGAGCAGGTCGCCGGTCACGAGGAAGTCCCAGTAGTACGCGCGAATCTCCTCTTGCAGCATGGCAATGCGTTTGCGTGCGCGCTCGAGGCGGCGATCGGACCGCACGATGCCGACGAAATTCCACATCGTGCGCCGCACCTCGTCCCAGTTCTGCGTGACGACCACCGACTCGTCGCTGTTCACGGCCGTTCCCGGGTTCCACTGCGGCATCGGCGGCGGCGCCGTCGCGTCGCGCTCGAGCAGCGCACGCGCGTGAGTCCCGGCGCGATGGCCGAAGACCAGCCCCTCGAGCAGCGAGTTCGAGGCGAGACGGTTGGCGCCGTGGAGCCCCGTCATCGCGACCTCGCCGGCCGCGTAGAGCCGCCCGACAGCGCTGCAGGATGTGCGGGAAGCGCTCGGCGAGGAACGTCGCCGGCTGGTGGGTGATGTCGAGGTACACGCACTCGTACCCGTGCACTTTCATCTCGTGATCGATCGCGCGCGCGACGACGTCGCGCGGCGCCAGCTCGGCCTCGGGATGATACCCCGGCATGAAGAGACGCCCGTCGGGCGCGCGCAGCCGGGCGCCCTCGCCGCGCAGCGCCTCCGAGATGAGGAACGACTTCGCCTGCGGGTGGAAGAGGCACGTCGGGTGGAATTGGAAGAACTCCATGTTGCCGACGGCGGCCCCGGCACGGTACGCGATCGCGACGCCGTCGCCGGTCGCGACGTCGGGGTTGGTCGTGTAGAGGTAGACCTTGCCGGCGCCGCCGGAGCAGAGTGCGGTCGCGCGCGCACGCAGCGTGCGCACGTCGCCGGTCGCGCGGTCGTAGACGTACGCGCCCCAGCACGTCGACTGCGCCGCGCGGCGATCCATGAGGAGATCGACCGCGAGCACCCCTTCGAGCAGATGCACGCTCGGATGGCGGCGCACGGCGACGGAGAGCGCGCGCACGATCTCCTGGCCCGTCAAGTCGCCGGCGTGCAGCACGCGGCGACGCGAGTGGCCGCCCTCGCGCCCGAGGTCGTACTCGACCGCGTCACCCGTCAAATGCGAATCGAAGCGCGTGCCGAGCGCGATCAGCTCACGGATGCGGTCCGGCCCCTCGTGCACCACCATCTCGACGACGTCCTCGTGGCAGAGGCCGGCGCCGGCGCGGATCGTGTCGGCGGCGTGCGACTCGAAGGAGTCCTCGGGGCTCCAGACGGTCGCCACGCCGCCTTGCGCGTACGACGAGTTGCTCTCGTCGGTGCGGTCCTTGGTGACGATCGCCACCCGCCCCGAGTCGGCGACCTGAAGCGCGAACGTCAGGCCCGCGATGCCGCTCCCGATGACCAGATAGTCCCAGGGGGCATCGGAGGGGAGCATGGCCGCTGAGCGTACGTCCCGGTTGCGACTGCGTCAATTTGCTTCGCGATACTTCGTTGCTCGGTCGCTGCGCTGCTCGGCGTAACCTAAGCTGTGCCTGCTTGCCCTCGCTTGGCGAGGGCGCTGCTCGCTTCCCTCGCGCCTCGTCTCGCTCGCAACTTGACGCAGTCGGGTCGCCGCACAACCGAAGAACAGCGATCGTCGCTATCAGCGACGAAGCAGCGCGAACAGCGCGGCGATCGGCGCGAGCGTCACCGCGACGGCGAGGACGAACGTCGCGATGCCGACCATGCTCCAGGCGACGAACGCGGGAAGGCACGGAAGGTGGCGCGGGGGACGCGCACGAGACCGATCGGCAGCGCCAGGAGATTGAGCACCCAGGCGGCGCCGTGATCGGCGCATCCCGACGCGATCTCCCAGGCGCCGATCTCCGCCTCGCCGCCGAAGGTCGTCGCATAGCCGGTCACGACGTGATGGACGTCGTGCACGCGGACGGCGCGCACGCGCGAGCGCGTGTTGGGGATGAAGAGCGGGATCGGGCCCGCCTGCAACCGTACCCAGTGATCGGCGTAGCCGCGCTCGTCGAAGCCGTTGGCGACGAAATAGCGTGCCCGCGCGTCGCGGACGGTCAACGCGGCGCCGCTCGACGCCGGGGTCACGCGTCCGGCCCGCCCGACGTCGTCACGCGTCGAGCGTCTCCTCGTACAGCCGATGGATCGCCGCGATCTCCTCGTCGAGCCGCGCCGCCGTCCAGTCCGTCGTCGGGATCGGCGGATGCACGACCACGTCGACGGTGGTCGGCCGGACGACGACGCCGTGCTTCGGCAGCGCGTCGAGGGCGTTGCGGAAGACGATCGGCACGATCGGCACGCCGGCCGCCATCGCCAGGTGAAAGGCCCCCTTCTTGAAGCGTCCCGGACGCGGTGTCGCGCTGCGCGTCCCTTCGGGCGCGAGGACGATCGAGATGCCCTGGCGCAAGGTCTCGACGGCCGGCGCCAGCGCCGCGACCGCGCGATCGTGATGGAAGCGGTCGATGAAGACGGTGCCGGTCAGCGCGAAGACGGGTCCGAAGATCGGGTTGCGGCGGATCTCTTGCTTGGCGACGCCGACGATATCGCGGCGGAGCAAGCGGCAGAGGAGCAGCATGTCGATGCCGCTCTGGTGGTTGAAGACGAAGACCGCCGGCCGGTGCGACCAAAGATGCTCCTCGCCGGTGACGCGCAGATCGACGCCGGCGAGCGCGGTCCCGAGCTCGCCCCACGTCGAGATGACGACGTTCACCGCCCGCCGCCAGCTGCCGCCGAGAATCGCCGCCGGCAGCCCGAGCGCGAAGGCCGGCGCGAGGCTGCCGACGGCGAGCGCGGTGCGCAGCATCGCGAGCGCGCCCGGCGTGCCGCGGCTGTGGAAGCGCCGCACCGGCCAGCCACGCTTCGCCGCGATCTCGCCGAGCCGCGCGCTCGGGTTCGTCGGTCGCGGCCGGCCGACGATCTCGAGGAGCGGCAGGTCCTCGTCGCTGTCCGTGTAGAAGAAGCTCTCGGCGAGGTCGACGTCGTGGGCGGCCGCGAAGGTCCGTGCCGCCTCCGCCTTGCCTTCGCCGTAGCACGGCGGATGCACGACGCCGCCGGTGAACCGGCCGTCGCTCACCTCGAGGCCGGTGCAGAGTACGTGCGGGATGCCGAAGTCGCGCGCCAGCGGCTCGATTTGGTAGCGCGTCGCCGACGACACGACGGCGACCGTGTGCTGCTTGCGCAAGTGAGCGCGGACGAGCGCGCGCGACTCCGGGTAGATGTCACCGGCGAGGCGCTCGCGAAACACGCGCTCGGCATCGGCCTCGAACTCCGTCTCGGAGCGTCCCGCCATGCGCGCCACCGTGCTGGCGATGAACCCGGAGAAGCCGAGCGCGCCGAGCTGGAAGCGCGTCGCCGCGACGAGCGTCTCCGCGAGCTCGCGGACGCTCATGCGCCCGGTCATCATGTCGTCGCGGATGAACGCGGTCGCGGAGAAGCCGGCGAGGAGCGTCCGATCGAGATCGAAGAAGGCCGCGACGTGCCGGCCCGACGGGCCGCGCTCGATCTCGGCGATCAGCTCGGCGGGGGCGCGCGTCAACTCGAGTCGCGCCGCTCAGCGCTGCTCGGCGGCGTCGAAGAGCACCAGCTGGCGGTGCTTGGCGTGGTCCTCGAACGGGACGGGATAGCGACCGGTGAAGCAGGCGTCGCAGAAGCCGCTCTGCTTCCCGCCGAGAAACGCGTACATGCCCTCCTCGCTGAGATACGCCAGCGTGTCGGCGGTGATGTAACGGCGGATCTCCTCGACGTCGTGCGACGAGGCGATGAGCTCGCTGCGATTCGGGGTGTCGATGCCGTAGTAGCAGGGGCTCGTCGTCGGCGGCGAGCTGATCCGCATGTGCACCTCGCGCGCGCCGGCGTCGCGGATCATCTTCACGATCTTGCGGCTGGTCGTGCCGCGCACGATCGAGTCGTCGACGACGATGACGCGCTTCCCGGCGAGCACCTCGCGCTGGGCGTTGAGCTTCACCTTCACGCCGAAGTGGCGGATCGCGTCCTGCGGCTCGATGAACGTCCGCCCGACGTAGTGATTGCGGATGAGCCCCATCTCGAACGGGATGCCCGACTCTTCCGCGTAGCCGATCGCCGCCGGGACGCCGGAGTCCGGCACCGGCACGACGATGTCGGCCTCGACCGGCGACTCGCGCGCCAGCTGATGGCCGAGCTCCTTGCGCGTGCGGTACACGTTGCGCCCGAAGACGGTCGAGTCCGGGCGCGCGAAGTAGATGTACTCGAAGATGCACTTCGCCGGCGCCTCCGGCGCGAACGGCTTGTACGAGGACAGCCCCTCTTCCGACAGGACGACGACCTCACCCGGCTCGACCTCGCGCTCGTAGGTCGCGTCCATGAGGTCGAGGGCGCAGGTCTCGGACGCGAGCACGTACGCGCCCTTCACACGTCCGAGGACGAGCGGCCGGAAGCCGTGCGCATCGCGGACGCCGATCAGCTTGTCGGTCGAGAGAAAGACGAGCGAGTACGCGCCGCGCACCTCGCGCAGCGCCTCGACGACGCGATCCTCGAGCGTCTCACCCTGGGACGCGGCGATCAGGTGGATGATGACCTCGCTGTCGACGGTCGATTGGAAGATCGAGCCGCGCGCCTCGAGCCGCTCGCGCAGCTCCTCGGCGTTCACCAGGTTGCCGTTGTGCGCGACGGCGAGACCGCCGCGCCCGTACTCGACGACGAGCGGCTGGGCGTTCTTCAGATGCGACGCGCCGGCGGTCGAGTAGCGGTTGTGGCCGATCGCGGCGTCGCCGCGCAGACGCCGCACGATGTCCTCGCGAAAGACGTCGGCGACGAGGCCCATGCCCCGATGCGAGACGAGCACGTGCCCGTCCGCCGAGACGATACCCGCCGCCTCCTGACCGCGGTGCTGCAGCGCGCAAAGCCCGAGATAGGCGAGGTTCGCCGCCTCGGGGTGGCCGTACACCCCGACGACGCCGCACTTCTCGGTGAACCCGTCGAGTGCGGCCGAAGTCCGGACGACGTCGCTCACGTTCACAGACCTATCACTCTCGGGCGCGCCCAGCGAGCGTGCGCTCGAGCGCCGTCCGCCAACGCTCGCGCATCTCGACGACGGGCAAGCCGAGCAGGTTGTNNNCGACCCGGTCTCGTTGGAGATGCAGCACTCCGCCAGCGCCACCGCGAGACCGCCCTCGGCGACATCGTGCGCCGAGCGCAGGAGCCCCTCGCGCGCCGCGTTCAGCACCGTCCGGATCAGGCGGCGCTCGATGTCGAGATCGATCCAGGGCAGCGTGCCGCGCACTTGGTGATGCACGACCGCCAGATACTCCGAGCCGCCGAGCTCCTCGCGGTTGCGGCCGAGAAGCACGATCGCGTCGCCCTCGCCCTTGAACCATTGCGTCACCCGCTGCCCGACGTCGTCGAGCAGGCCGACCATGCCGATCACCGGCGTCGGCGGGATGCTGCAGCCCTCGGTCTCGTTGTAGAAGCTCACGTTGCCGCTCACGACCGGTGTGCCGAACGCGAGACACGCATCGCGCAGGCCGGCGATCGCCTGCTGGAACTGCCACATCACCTCTGGCTTCTCGGGACTGCCGAAGTTGAGGCAGTTGGTGACGCCGATCGGCTCCGCGCCCGACGCCGCGAGGTTGCGCGCCGCCTCCGCGACCGCGCTCACCGTGCCGACGTACGGGTCGAGAAGACAGAGCCGGCTGTTGCAGTCGAGCGTGATCGCGACGCCCTTCTGCGTGCCGTCGAGGCGCACGATCGCGGCGTCGGATCCCGGCCGCACGACCGTGTTGCCGCCGACGTACGTGTCGTACTGGCGATAGACCCACTCGCGCGAGCACAGGTTCGGCGACTCGAGGAGCTGCATCAGCACGTGGCCGTAGTCGCGCGGCTCGGCGAGGTCGCGCAGGACGAGGCGCGCGCCGTCGTCGGCAGAGGGCTCCGCTGCCGGGCGCTGATAGACGGGCGCACCCTCCGTCAGCGGCGCGATCGGGACGTCGACGACCTGACGACCTTCCCACGTGCAGCGCAGCCGGCCCGTGTCGGTCACGGTGCCGATGACGGCGGCGTCGAGGTCCCATTTCGCGAAGAGCGCACGCACGACGTCCTCCGAGCCGGCGCGGACGACGAGCAGCATGCGCTCTTGCGACTCCGAGAGCAGGATCTGGTACGGGGTCATGCCCTGCTCGCGCAGCGGCACGCGCGACAGGTCGAGGTCGATACCGCTGCCGGCGCGGCCCGCCATCTCGACCGACGAGCTCGTGAGCCCGGCGGCGCCCATGTCCTGGATGCCGACCAGGTGCTCGCTGTACTCCGGCGACATCAGCTCGAGGCACGCCTCGAGGAGCAGTTTCTCCGTGAACGGGTCGCCGACCTGCACCGTGGGCCGCTTCTGCTCGGAGTCGGCGTCGAACTCCGCCGAGGCGAGGAGACTCGCGCCGTGGATGCCGTCGCGACCCGTCTTCGAGCCGACGTACACGACCGGGTTGCCGACGCCCTCGGCGCGCGCGCGGAAGATCCGATCCGAGCGCACGACGCCGAGGGTGAAGGCGTTCACCAGGATGTTGTGATCGTACCCCGGGTCGAACGCCACCTCGCCGCCGACGGTGGCGACCCCGATGCAGTTGCCGTAGCTACCGATGCCGCCGACGACACCGTTCACGAGATACGGCGTGCGCGGATGGTCGACGCTGCCGAAGCGCAGCGAGTTCAGGTTCGCGATCGGCCGCGCGCCCATCGTGAAGATGTCGCGCAAGATCCCGCCGACGCCCGTCGCCGCCCCTTGGAACGGCTCGACGAACGAGGGGTGGTTGTGGCTCTCGATCTTGAAGACGACCGCGAGCCCGTCGCCGACGTCGAGCGCGCCGGCGTTCTCCCCGGGGCCTTGCAACACCCGCGGCCCCGTCGTCGGCAGAGTGCGCAGGTGGACGCGCGAGCTCTTGTAGCTGCAGTGCTCGGACCACATCACCGAGAAGACGCCGAGCTCCTCGAGCGTCGGCGCCCGTCCGAGCGCGGTCTCGATACGCCGGTACTCGTCGGCCGTGAGCCCGTGCTGCAGCGCGGTCTCGACCGTGACCGGCGCGCTCACGGACCCGAAACTACCTTCGCGATCGACGGCTCCGCGCCCGCCGCCGCGATCACCGAGAGAAAGATCTTGCGCCCGTCCTCGCCGCCGACGAGCCGCTCGCAGGCGTGCTCCGGGTGCGGCATCATCCCGAAGACATTGCCGCGCGCATTGCGGACGCCGGCGATCGACGCCAGCGAGCCGTTCGGGTTCGCCTCCGGGGTCACGCGGCCGTCGGCGTCGCTGTAGCGCAGCACGATCTGCCGCTGCGCCTCGAGCGTCCGCAACGTCGCCTCGTCGGCGACGTAGCAGCCGTCGCCGTGCTTGACGGGGATGTCGAGCACGTCGCCGCGCCGGCAGCGGTTGGTGAACATCGTGTCCGCGTCCTCGACCCGGAGATGGACACGCGTGCACAGGAACGAGAGACCGCGGTTGCGGATCAGCGCACCCGGCAGGAGCCCGGCTTCGCAGAGAATCTGGAAGCCGTTGCAGATGCCGATCACGACTCGACCCGCCGCTGCAAACTCCGCCACCGCGCGCATGATCGGCGAGAAGCGCGCCATGGCGCCGCACCGGAGATAATCGCCATAGGAGAACCCGCCCGGCAGCACCACGCAGTCGAGCTGGTCGAGCGCCGTGTCCTTGTGCCAGAGGCGGACGACGCTCTCGCCGAGCAGGGTCTCGAGCGCGTACGCCGCCTGTACGTCGTCGTTCGATCCCGGAAACGTGATGACGCCCCAATTCATGCGCGCAGGCCCATTCTAACCATTCGGCCGGGGGCAGCTACCGTCACGAGGCTTCGTCGATGGTGAAGGTGAAGTCTTCGATGACGCCGTTGGCAAGCAGGCGCTCGCACATCTCGCGGACGCGGGTCTGCGCGCTGTCGCGGCTGACGTCGGCGAGGTGGAGATCGACGACCTTCCCGATCCGCACGTCCGTCACCTCCGGATACCCGAGGGTGTGCAGCGAATGCTCGACCGCTTTGCCTTGCGGGTCGAGGATGGCTTCCTTCGGCGTCACGAACACGCGCGCTCGCCACGCCATGGCGTCTCCGCCCCCGGATCACGCGCCGACGCGGCGCGCGATCTCCTCGTAGGCCTCCTCGACGCGGCCGAGGTCGCGTCGGAAACGATCCTTGTCGAGCTTCTCTCCCGAGCTGCTGTCCCAGAACCGGCACGTGTCCGGGCAGATCTCGTCGCCGAGAACGATCGCGCCATGATGGCGGCCGAACTCGAGCTTCATGTCGACGAGGACGATGCCGCGCTCGGCGAGGAACGGCCGCAGGACGGCGTTCACCTTCAGCGTGAGCTCGACCATGCGATCGATCTCTGCCTGCGTCGCCATCCCGAGGACACGCACGTGCCACTCGTTGATCATCGGATCGTCGAGGGCATCGCTCTTGTAGTAGAACTCGACGATCGGCTCCGGCAGCGCCTTGCCCTCTTCCATACCGAGGCGTTTTGCGAGGCTGCCGGCGATGACGTTCCGGACCACCATCTCGACCGGGACGATCTCGAGGCGCTTCACCAGCATGTGGCGGTCGTCGAGACGGCGGACGAAGTGCGTCGGCACGCCCTCGCGCTCGAGGAGACGGAAGAAGACCTCCGAGATGGCGTTGTTGCGAATGCCTTTCTCGATGATCGTGCCGCGTTTCTTGGCGTTGAACGCGGTCGCGTCGTCCTTGAAGTACTGGAGGAGAAGATCGGGATCGCCGGTGGCGAAGAGCTTCTTCGCCTTCCCCTCGTAGAGGAGCTCGCGCGCTTCGACGTCGCTCATCGGATCCCCCCAGGCGTTGCGCGGACGGGCCGCGGCCGATCCGCCGGGCCGCGTCGTCGCGTCGAGCGATTGCTACCCAACGCTCGGCGAAAGAGCAAGTCTAAATTCGCGAGATGGCGCGCGGGATCGAGCAGCGCAGCGATGTGCTGCGTCGTCAGCCGCGCGCGCACCTCGGGATCGGCACTGAGCGCGTCGGCGAAGCTCGCGCCGCCGTCCCACGCCGCGTGCGCGGCGCGCTGCACCCAGCGATACGCGTCCTCGCGGCGTGCGCCCGCTCGCACCAGCGCGAGCAGCACGTCCTCCGACAGCACGATGCCGTGGCTGCGCTCGAGGTTCTCACGCATCCGCTCGGGGCGGACCACGAGTCCGTCGAGCACCGCAGTCATGCGCGCCAGCATGTAGTCGAGCGCGCAGGTCGCGTCGGGCGCAATCACGCGCTCGACCGACGAGTGGCTGATGTCGCGCTCGTGCCAGAGCGCGACGTCCTCCAGCGCCGCGCCGGCGTACGCACGCAGGAGGCGCGCCAGGCCGACGGCGTTCTCGGCGACGATCGGGTTGCGCTTGTGCGGCATGGCCGACGAGCCCTTTTGTTTCTCGCTGAACGGCTCCTCGGCCTCGCCGACCTCGGTGCGCTGTAAGTGACGGATCTCGATCGCGATGCGCTCGAGGCCGGAGCCGGCGAGCGCGAGCGCGGCGAAGAACTCGGCGTGACGGTCGCGCGCGACGACTTGCGTCGCCAGCGGCTCCGGCGTGAGAGCGAGCCGTTCGAGGACGTACGCCTCGACCTCGGGTGCCACGTTGCCGAAGACGCCGACGGCGCCCGAGATCTTGCCGACCGCGACCTGCCGCGCCGCGCGCTCCAGGCGCTCGCGATTGCGGACCGCTTCGGTGTACCAGCCGGCGACCTTGAGGCCGAACGTGATCGGCTCCGCGTGCATGCCGTGCGTGCGGCCGATCATCAATGTCCGCTTGTGGCGCCGTGCCAACCGACGCAGGGTCGCGATCAAGAGGTCTTGTCCTGCGAGCAGCACGCGCGCCGCCTCGCGCAGCTGCAGCGCGAAGCCGGTATCGAGAACGTCCGACGAGGTCAGACCGAGGTGGAGGAAGCGGCCTTCCGGTCCCACCGATTCCGCGACCTGCGTCACGAACGCGATGACGTCGTGTTTCACCTCCGCCTCGAGCGCGGCGATGCGCGCGACGTCGATGCGGGCGCGGCGGCGGATGGCCCGGACAGCGACTTTGGGGACGCTGCCGCGCGCGGCGAGCGCCTCGCACGCCAAGATCTCAATCTCGAGCCAGTACGCGTAGCGTGCCTCGTCGGTCCAGATCCGTCCCATCGCCGGGCGGGTGTAGCGGGGAATCATCGCCTCACCCCAACGTCTCGAACACGTCGATGCCGGGCGCGTGACGCCGGACGTCGCCGAGCAGCACGAGCGCGCAGCTGTCGGCGACGAAGAGCCGCTCGGCCGCGCCGACGACGTCGTCGTTCGTGACGGCGTCGATCCGCCGCGCGATCTCGTCAGCCGACACCGCGCGGCCGAAGTACATCTCCTCGAGCGCGAGGCGCTCCATGCGCTGCTCGGAGGTCTCGAGCGCGAGCAGCAAGGTACCCTTGAGCTTGCCCTTGGCGCGCGCCAGCTCGTCGGCGGGCAAGCCCTCGCGCCGCAGGCGGCGCAGCTCCATCAAGATCACGTCCACGACCTCGGGCACCCAGCGCGCCCGCGTACCCGCGGCGATGCCGATGTAGCCGGTGTCGCGATACGACGAGACGAACGAGTCGATCGAGTACGCGCGGCCGCGGCGCTCGCGGATCTCCTGGAAGAGCCGCGAGCTCGGGCTGTCGCCGAGCGCCGAGTTCAGGACCGCCACAGCATCCCGCGCCGGGTCCGTGACCGCGACGCCGCGCGTCCCGAGCACGAGCTGCACCTGCTCGAGCTTGCGCTGGTGCACCGCGACGCACGCGCGCGCCGTCGGCACGCGGTCGTCGACCGCGGCAGCGCGGCCGTCGAGGTCGCCGAAGCGGGCGCCGATCGCGTCGACGAGCGCGGCGTGGTGCACCTTCCCGGCGGCGGTGACGATCAGTCGATCGGGGCGATAGCGTGCGGCGAGCAGCGCCAAGCAGGCGTCGCGGTCGAAGCGTGCGACGCTCGCGCGCGTGCCACAGACCGGTGACCCGAGCGGGTGCTCGCGCCAGTACTCCTGGTGGAAGAGATCGTGGACGAGATCGTCGGGCGTGTCCTCGATCTGCGCGATCTCCTCGAGCACGACCTCACGCTCACGCGCGATGTCGTCGGCGTCGAATCGCGACGCCCGAAAGACGTCCGCAAGGAGATCGATCGCGAGCGCCGAGTGCTCGCCCAGCACCTTCGCGTAGTAGCAGGTGAACTCACGATCGGTGTCGGCGTTCAGGACACCGCCGACGGCGTCGATCTCCTCGGCGATCTGCGCTGCGCTCCGGCGTGCGGTGCCCTTGAAAAAGAGATGCTCGATGAAGTGCGAGAGCCCGCACTGCGCCGCGGTCTCGTCGCGGGAGCCGTGCTCGACCCAGAGGCCGATCGCCGCCGACGCGACGCCGGGGATCTCCTCGGAGACGATGCGGATGCCGTTCGCGAGCTCGGTCTTCTCGATTCCGACGTCGGGACGCGCGTCGGCGCCGGCGGCCGCGCGTCCGGTCCGCGGCCGCTGCCGTCGCGGGTGGCGTCGCTCAGCGGGCAGCGCCCGCCTCCGCGCCGAGGGCCTCCTTGCGGGAGAGGCGGATCTTGCCGCTCTTGTCGACCTCGAGGACTTTCACCATCACCTCGTCGCCCTCGTTCAGCACGTCGCGCACCTTGGCGACGCGCTCGGACGCGAGCTGCGAGATGTGAACGAGACCGTCGGTGCCGGGGAGGATCTCGACGAAGGCACCGAAGTCCATGATCTTCTTGACCGTCCCTTTGTAGATCTTCCCGACCTCGGCCTCGGCGGTGAGGCGGTGGATCCAGTCGACGGCCTTCTGCATCGCCGACTCGTCGGCCGACGCGATGTAGATCGTGCCATCGTCCTCGACGTCGATCTTCACGCCGGTCTCCTCGATGATGCCGCGAATCACCTTGCCGCCCGGTCCGATCACGTCGCGGATGCGGTCGACGCGGATCTTCAGCGTCACAATGCGCGGTGCGTATGACGACACGTCGGAACGTGGCTGCGCGAGCGCCGTCTGCATCGCGTGCAGAATGTGGAGGCGTCCGTCGCGCGCCTGGTAGAGCGCGTCGCGCATGATCTCGCGTGTTACGCCGCCGATCTTGATGTCCATCTGCACGGCGGTGACGCCCTCGGACGTCCCGGCGACCTTGAAGTCCATGTCGCCGAGGTGGTCCTCGTCGCCGAGGATGTCCGAAAGGACGCGGATCTCGTTGCCTTCGCGGATGAGGCCCATCGCGATGCCGGCGACCGGCGATTTGATCGGCACGCCGGCGTCCATGAGCGCGAGCGAGCTGCCGCAAACCGTCGCCATCGACGACGAGCCGTTCGACTCCAGAATCTCGGAGACGAGCCGGACCGTGTACGGAAACTGCGTTTCGTCCGGCAGCACCGCCGTGATCGCGCGCTCGGCGAGCGCGCCGTGACCGATCTCGCGCCGTCCCGGGCTGCGCAGGAACTTCACCTCGCCGACGCTGTACGGCGGGAAATTATAGTGCAGCATTCTCGCCGCGCGTGAAGAGCGCCGACCCGTGCGTCCGCGGCAAGACCTGCACCTCGCACGAGATCGGGCGGATATCGGCGAGGCCGCGGCCATCGAGGCGGCGCTTCTCGCCGACGATCATGCCGCGCACGATCTCCTCGTGGACGTGCTCGAAAAGGCCTTTAACCTCGCGTTCGCGCTCGGAGAACTCGGCTTCGAGCGCGGCGAGGACGTCGCTCCGCACCTGGCGGACCGCGTCGGCGCGCTCGTGCTTGCCCGAGGTGGTGAGCGCCTCGACGATCTTCGACGAGGCGAGCTCGCGCACGCGCGCCGCGAGCTTGTGATCGACCGCCGGCGGCTCGACGGTTCGCTTCGGCTTGCCGACTGCGCGCCGCAGCTCCGCCTGCATGTCGAGGATCGGCTGCAGCTCGCGATGGCCGAAGTAGAGCGCGTCGAGCACGACGTCCTCGGTGAGCATCCGCGCCCCGCCCTCGACCATGACGATCGCGTCACGTGAGCCGGCGATGATCATCTGCAGATCGCAGTCCGGGAGCTGCGACGCCGTCGGGTTCAAGACGAGCTTCCCATCGATCCGGCCGACGCGGACGCCGGCGATCGGGCCGTTGAACGGGATGTCGGACATCTCGAGCGCCGCCGACGCGCCAATCAGCGCCAGCACGTCGGGATCGTTCTCCTTGTCGTACGACAGCACGGTCGCGATGACCTGCGTCTCGCAGCGGAAGCCGTCGGGAAAGAGCGGCCGCAGCGGCCGGTCGCAGAGACGCGAGGTCAGGACCTCCTTCTCACTCGGTCGGCCCTCGCGCTTGAAGAAGCCGCCCGGGATCTTGCCCGCGGCGAAGGTCTTCTCCTGGTAGTCGACCGTCAGCGGAAAGAAGTCGATCGACTCGCGCGGCTCGCGCGCGGCGACAGCGGTCACGAGGACGACGGTGTCGCCGTACTGCACGAGCGCGGAGCCGTTCGCCTGCTTGGCCATGCGACCGCTCTCGATCGAGAGGCGCCGGCCGTGAAGATCCATTTCCACATGTTTCATGAAGCGTACCCCCATCCCCCGCAGGGGACTCAGATTGGAATGCGTTCGAGAATGGAGATGGGGTGGAAAGAAAGGAGGTGTTACTTGCGGATGCCGAGACGCGCGATCAACGACTTGTAGCGCTCGAAATCACTCCGCTTGAGGTAATCCAGCAGCCGCCGCCTCTGCCCCACGAGCTTGAGAAGCCCGCGCCGCGAATGATGATCTTTCGCGTGCGACTTGAAATGCTCGGTCAGGTACCCGATGCGGTCGCTGAGCAGCGCGACCTGCACTTCGGGCGACCCGGTGTCGGTCTCGTGACGGCGATACGCCTCGACGATGTGCTGCGCCTCTGCGCTGCTCGTTCCTTCTCCCATGTCCTTCTCGTCAACCGTCACGAGTAACATGCACCTACCGGGATGTAAAGCGAATGCGCCTCGTTCGACGTATTCTCGAGGAGGCGACGCTGCGTTTTGAACCGGGGATGCGCGAGCGCCCAGTCGAGCATGCGCTCGCTCCACCAGCTCAGATGGAAGACGCGCGCCGGCTCCGCCGCGCCCGCGGCCGCGATCGTGCGCGCCAGCTCCTGCACCTCGGCTTCGGATGGCGCGCTCACGACACCAGCGTAGTCCCGGGGCGGCGCGAGTCGAAGAGGCGACGCGCGCTCGTCAGCGCGCCATCACTCGCGCGAGACGCCAGCCGTCGTCGACCGCAGCCGCCACCGCGATCAACACGCCCTCCGCGCTCTCGATCCGCACCACCTCGTCCGCCGCGTGCGGTGCGCCGAGCGCCCGCAGCGCCTGCTGCCGTCCGTCGCGGATCGCGGCAATGAGCGGCGCGTCGGCGACGATCGCACGAAATCCCGTCATCGCCGCCGAGGGCGTGAGCAGCGGCAACGTGCCGCGTGTCGCGCGCTCCTCGACGTCGTGGAGCGGCACGACGCGCACGTACGTGCCTTTCGAGCATTCCACCGCGAACGCGAGGCGATCGGGCGCGATCAGCGCCACGTCGAACGTGGCGACGTGCACCGGACGCGCCGCACGATCGACGTCCTGGCCGGCGCGCGCCAACCGGTAGAGCGGCACGCCTTCGCGCTTCAGCGCCGAGTACATCGGCGGCGTCTGCATGATCGCCCCGCGCAGCCGCGCAACGGCCGCCGCCAGCGTCGCGGCGGAGATCGGCGGTACCGGGTGTCTCTCGACGACGGTCCCCGTGCCATCGAGCGTGTCGGTCGTCGCACCGAGGACGATCTCGCCGACGTACCGCTTGGAGTCGGCGGCGAGAAACTGCGCGAGCTTCGTCCCCTCGCCGACGCAGATCGGCAAGAGACCGGTCGCAAACGGGTCGAGCGTCCCGAGGTGGCCGACCTTCTCTCGAAGCGTGCGCTTCACGCGCGCGACGACCGCCGCGGAGGTGAGCCCTTCAGGCTTGTCGACGAGGAGAATCCCGTCCGACTGCCGCGACGTCGAGAGGCGACCCGTCATCGCTCCGCGGCATCATCGTCGTCGCGATCGGCGCCGCGTGGCTCGTCTTCGGCGTCACGCTCGGCGTGAGCCGGCGCCGGCGCCGCTGGCCCGGCGGCTGTGGCGGGCTGATCAGCCGAATGCAGCTCGCGCAGCAGCCGCTCCACTCGGTCGCCGGCCTCGAACGAGGGGTCCAGCTCGAAGCGCAGCTCCGGCGTGAACCGCAGACCGACCTTCCGACCCGCGTGCGACTGCAGGTACGCGCGCGCGCTCGCGAGACCGGCGAGACTGCGCGCCCGCGCCGCGTCGTCACCGAGCGCGGACACGAACACGCGCGCATGCTTCAAGTCCGGCGACAGGTCGACGCCCGTCACCGTCACCATGCGCACGCGCGGATCTTTCACCTCGCGGAGGAGGAGCTCGGCGAGCGCTGACTTGAGGAGCGCGCCGACACGGTCGGTTCGTTTCGCCGGCATCGGATCAATAGTGCAGGAACTCGAGTTGCTCCTCGCCGACCTCGGCGATCTGCATGTCGTCGATGAAGCGCACGACCTCGCGCAGCGCCGAATCGACGAACGGCTCGTCGACGCCGACCTGGCAGATGCCGAGCATGGCGCGTTGCCACATGTCGTGATCGGCGCACTCGGCAATCGAGACGTTGAACTTGTCGCGTACACGCGCCTTGATCTTGCGCAGCACGCTGCGTTTGCCCTTCAGCGAGTGGTTCTCGTGGATAAAGAGCGTCAGGCGTAGGACCCCGACGGTCACGGCACGCTCCGCGCGCCGTCAGACGCGGCGCTCGACCTGCGCTTGCCCCCCGCCGGCGCCGTGACGCGCCACCGGCGCCAAGTGCCGTGCGACCTCCTCCATCTCGAAGACCTCGACGACGTCGCCTTCCTTCACGTCAGGGAAGTTCTCGATCGTGAGGCCGCACTCGTATCCGGACACGACCTCGCGCGCGTCGTCCTTGAAGCGGCGCAGCGTCCCGATCTTGCCCTCGTGCACCACGACGTTGTCGCGCACGACGCGGGCGCTGCCGCCGCGGACGATCTTGCCGTCGGTGACGAAGCAGCCGGCGACGCGTCCCGCGCTCGGGATCGTGAAGATCTGCCGCACTTCTGCTTTGCCGACCGCGCGCTCGCGCAACGTCGGCTCGAGGAGCCCCTCGAGCGCATCACGCACGTCGTTCACGACCTCGTAGATGATGTTGTAGAGGCGGATGTCGACGCCTTCGCGCCCCGCGAGATCCTGCGCCTTCGACTCCGGACGGACGTTGAAGCCGATCACGATTGCGTTCGACGCCGCCGCGAGGAGCACGTCGGATTCGTTGATGCCGCCGACGGACGAGTGGATGACCGAGAGCTTCACCTCGTCAGTGGAGAGCCGGGTGAGCGCGTCGCGAATCGCCTCGACGGACCCCTGCACGTCGGCCTTCAAGACCACCTTCAGCGCCTTCACGCCACCCGCTTGGATTTGTTGATACAGATCCTCGAGCGAGACCTTGCTGGTCGTGGCGAGCTCGCTCTCGCGCTGCTTCGCGCGGCGATGCTCCGCCACCTGTCGTGCCTTCGCCTCGTCGGCGACGGCGATGAACGTATCGCCGGCGGCAGGCACGCCGGTCAGGCCGAGGATCTCGACGGGCATCGACGGGCCCGCACTTTCGAGCTTGCGTCCGCGGTCGTCGATCATCGCGCGGATGCGACCGTACTCGAGGCCGCAGACGAAGGCGTCCCCGACTTTGAGCGTCCCTTCCTGCACCAGGACGGTCGCCACCGGGCCGCGCCCGCGATCGAGCTTCGCCTCGACGATCGCGCCGCGCGCGCGGCGGTTGGCATTCGCGGAGACCTCGAGCACGTCGGCTTGCAGCAGCAACATCTCGAGGAGCTGGGGGATGCCCTCTTTCGTCTTCGCCGAGACCGGCACGACGATGGTATCGCCGCCCCACGCTTCCGGCGCGAGGCCGTGGTTCGCCAGGTCGCGCGTCACGCGCTCGACGTCGGCCTCGGGCTTGTCGATCTTGTTGATCGCGACGATGATCGGCACCTCGGCGGCGCGCGCGTGATCGATCGCCTCCTGCGTCTGCGGCATGATGCTGTCGTCGGCGGCGACGACGAGCACGACGAGATCCGTCACCTGCGCGCCGCGGGCGCGCATGGCCGTGAACGCCTCGTGGCCCGGCGTGTCGAGGAAAGTCACTCGTCGCGCGCCGACGTCGACGGCGTAGGCCCCGATGTGCTGCGTGATGCCGCCCGCCTCGCCGGCGGTGACGTTCGCCTGCCGAATGGCGTCGAGGAGCGACGTCTTGCCGTGGTCGACGTGGCCCATGATCGTCACGACGGGCGGCCGCGGCTCGCGCTCGGCGTCGTCGGTCGTCTCCTCCGGGCCGGTCTCGAGGAGCGACTCGACGTTCAGCGCGACGTTCTCGACGCTGTAGTCGAACTCCGACGCGACGAGCGTCGCGGTATCGTGGTCGAGCACCTGGTTGACGGTCGCCATCATGCCCATGTCCATGAGCTTGCGAATGACCTCGCTCGACTTGACGCCGATCGCTTTCGACAAGTCGCCGACGGTGATCGCCTCCGAGATCTTCACGACGCGCTTGCTCGCCTTCGGCGTCGTGATCTCGGTGCGGTGCTGCTCTTTGCCGGGCAGCGCGCGCTTTTTCCGGCGCAGCTTGCCGCCGGGGCGCCGATCGCGCTCGAGCGTCTCGAGCATGTCGGTTTTCTTGATGACCTTGCGTTTCTTCTTCTTGCCGAGATCGACGTCCTTGGCGCGGCCGGGCGTCTCCGCAGGTGCAGGCGTTCCCGGACGCGGGCGCGCGACGCCACCCGGCCGATCGCCGGCGTCGGCGCGACGCGGCTCGGGACGTGCGGGCGGCGCGGCCTTTTTGAGATCGATGCGCCCGAGGACGCGCACGGTCTGCGGTGCATCATCGAGGCGCGGCGCCGCCGCCGTCGCGGCGGCATCGCCCGCACCGGGTGCCGGCTCCGCCTCCATTTCGACCGCGGGTGCCTCGTCGTCCGGCGCCGCGTCCGGCTCCGCGATCGCCGCCTCGGCAAGCTCAGCACTGCTCGCGGCGATCTCGTCGGCGACCGCCGGCGCCGGCTCGTCGACGAAGAA
>WNFQ01004632.1_pt1 | contig 23234 bp, 17 predicted proteins | sample 5400171 | NCBI WGS metagenome assembly WNFQ01 (sample SAMN13153356, study PRJNA577476) | soil metagenome | isolation source: 20 cm soil under Madrone tree | place: USA:California | collected 2016-06-14 | reverse complement strand
CGGAAGTACGCGAAATCCTGGAGCCGGAGATTGCCGCGCTGGCCGCAACGCGAGTCGACGACGAAGACCTAGCTTCGATGCGGGAACAAATCGCGGTGATGGACAGTGCGCGCAAGGACCCAGATGCGTTCATTGAGGCGGACCTCGATTTTCACCTGGCTCTCGCGGAAGCCGCAGCAAATCCCCTAATCCTTTCTTTGATCGATTCGATTGTGGGGCTGCTGCGCGAACAGCGAATGGGAATCTTTCAAGTGGAAGGTGGCCCGGAGCGCGGGCAGTATCACCACAAGAGGATCCTGGAGGCTATTGAGCACCGTGATCCCCTGGGAGCGCGAGACGCGATGAAGGCGCACCTGCGGCAAGTGCGAGAGGATTCGCGGCGGGCGCCGGGCGGGCAGGAATCCTAATGGGAGTAGTCAGTTCTCAGTTCTAAGTTTTCAGTAGGAGAGAAAATTAGCATTTGGTGATGGGTTTTCCCGCATGGATTTGAAATGCGGAACTTGCGCGATTCGAATTGGGAACGGCGCGCGAACGCGCGGCGAAACGAAATGCACCAGAAGGGCCGGGAAGCGTAAATAGAGTTTGAGGGCACCTCTAGCGGGGAGAATAGGGATACATGGCGAATCTGGGATTTGTCGGGCTTGGCGTGATGGGCAGCGAAATGGTGAACCGGCTGCTCGGGAAGGGCCACAGCGTTACGGGGTACAACCGCACACGTTCGAAAGGCGACTGGCTGGTCAAGAAAGGGATGAAGTGGGCGGACTCACCACGCGCCGCGGTTGCAGCGGCGGATGTTACGTTTTCCATGGTTACGAATTCCGCGGCGCTGGGTGCGGTGATGAATGGGCCCGATGGAATGCTGGCAGGAGTGACGGCGGGCAAGATTTTCGTGGATATGAGCACCGTGAGCCCTGCATACAGCCGGGAGGTTGCGGCCAAAGTGCGGGAAAAGGGCGGCGACATGGTGGACTCGCCGGTTTCCGGGAGCGTGATCACGCTGCAAGAGGGGAAATTATCGGTGATGGTGGGAGGACGCAAGGAAACTTTCGAAAAAGTGAAGCCGCTTTTGCAAGACATCGGGCCAAAAGTGACATACGTCGGGGATAACGGCCTGGCGCTGGTGATGAAGATCGGGACGAACCTGAGCCTCGCGGTGCAAATGCTGGCGTTTTCCGAGGGAGTGCTGCTGGCGGAAAAGAGCGGGATTGCACGAGAAATCGCAGTAGACGTGCTGACGCACAGCGTGATTGCCTCGCCGATGGTGCAGTATCGCGGGCCGTTTATTTTGAAGAAGCAGGAAGAAGCATGGTTCAACGTCAACATGATGCAGAAGGACATGAACCTGGCACTGGAGCTGGGGCGGCAACTGGACGTGCCGATGCCGACGACGGCGGTCACGAACGAGTTCCTGACGGCGGCGCGTGGACTGGGGCTAGAGGACAAGGACTTTGCCGTGGTGTTCCATGTTTTGGCGCAGATGTCCGGAGTGAGGCCATGACAATTGCAACGGATCAATCCAAAACCAAAGCGGAAGTGAAAACCGAGCAGTGGATGCGGATGTACCGGCGGATGGTGATGATCCGGGAGTTCGAAGAACAGGTGAACGAACTTTATACCCGGGCGCTGATGCCGGGGCTGGCGCACCTTTACATTGGCGAAGAAGCGGTTGCGGTGGGGATTTGCGAGGCGCTGCGCGGGGACGACTACATTACGAGCACGCACCGGGGGCATGGCCATTGCGTGGCGAAAGGAGCTTCGCCCGACCGGATGTTCGCGGAGCTGCTGGGCAAAGAGGCGGGATACTGCCGTGGCAAAGGCGGGTCCATGCATATTGCGGACCCGGCGACGGGAAATCTGGGGGCGAACGCGATCGTAGGCGGGAGCGCGGGAATTGCGACGGGAGCGGCGCTTTCGTCGAAGCGGCTGGGCACGGGACAAGTGGCAGTGTGCTTTTTTGGCGAAGGGGCGCTGGGGCAGGGGGTTCTGTATGAAGTGATGAACCTGGCGGCGCTCTGGAAACTGCCGGTGATCTACGTTTGCGAAAACAATCTGTACACGGAATACACGCACTTTTCGGAGACAACGGCGGGGGACATTCTCGCGCGGGGAACTGCGTTTGGAGCGCAGGCAGAAAGCGTGGATGGGCAAGACGTGCGGGCGGTGTACGCGACGGCCCAGAGACTGGTGGATCGCGCGCGGAAGGGGGGAGGGCCGGCGTTCCTGGTTTGCGAAACGTATCGCTACACGGGACACCACGTGGGGGACATCAACCGCGAATATTACCGTTCGAAACAAGAAGAGTTCGAATGGAAGACAAAGCGGGACCCGATCAAGAATTTTTCGAAATGGCTGGTCGAAGAGAAAATTTCAAATGAAGGAAAGCTGAAGCAAATCCAGGAAGAAGTGCGTGCGGAAATGAAGGCGGCCGTTGAGTTTGCGATTGCCGCGCCGTACCCGACTATCGACCAGGTGGACCAGGACGTTTATGCCTGAAGTGGCGACCAGAGAACTGACGTTTGCACAAGCGGTCCGCGAAGCGCTGGCAGAAGAGATGCGCCGCGATTCGCGCGTGTGCATTTTTGGCGAGGACGTCGCGGAAGCGGGGACACCGTTTAAAGTGTTGTCGGGCCTGGTGGAGGAATTCGGCGCGGAACGCGTGATGGATACGCCGATTTCGGAGGCGGGTTTCACGGGAATGGGAGTGGGAGCCGCGATGACGGGTTTGCGGCCGGTGGTCGATATTATGTTCGGCGATTTCCTGACGCTGACGATGGACCAGATGGTGAATCAGGCGGCGAAGGTGCACTACATGTCCGGAGGGACGTGGAAAGTGCCGATGGTGCTGCGAACGACGCTGGGGGCGACGCGGCGTTCGGCGGCGCAGCACTCGCAGTCGCTGCACGCGTGGCTGAGCCATGTGCCGGGATTGAAAGTGGTGATGCCATCGACGCCGTACGATGCGAAGGGACTTTTAAAAACGGCGATCCGCGACGAGAACCCGGTGGTTTTTTTTGAAGACAAAATGATGTACAAGCTGAAAGGGCCGGTACCGGAAGAGGAGTACACGATTCCATTGGGCGTGGCGAACGTGAAGAGGGAAGGCGAAGACATCACGATCGTGGCAACGAGCAGCATGGTGCAAGTAGCGCTGGGGGCGGCGGAGCTTCTGGAAAAAATCGGGTTGCGCGCCGAAGTAATCGATCCGCGAACGACGTGGCCGCTGGATGAAAAGACGCTGATTGAGTCGGCGAAGAAAACTTCACGGGCAATGGTGGTGGATGAAGGATACGGCCGATACGGAGTGACGGGAGAGATTGCTTCGGTGATTGCGGAGGGCGCGTTTTACAACCTGGAAGCGCCTGTAAAACGGATGGGGGCGATGCACGTGCCGATTCCATTTTCGCCGCCGCTGGAAGATGTGACGGTGCCGACGGAGCAGACAGTATTTGAGGCGGCGCGGGCGCTTTGCGCGAAGGCGTAATTGCGCGGAATGAGAGGTGTGAGATGGCGCTGAAAACTTACGGGCCGATGGCGGTGGATTGGGAAAACCGTATTGATTTTGACCGCTTGCGCCGCGAAAGGCTGGCGCGGGCGAAAGCGCTGCTGGCGGAATCGGAGATGGGGGCGCTGCTGTGTTTTGACATGAACAATGTGCGCTACCTGACGGCGACTCACATTGGGACGTGGGCGCAGGACAAAATTAGCCGATTTTCGCTGCTACCACAGAATGACGAACCGATTCTTTGGGATTTCGGATCGGCGGCGCGACATCATCAGCAAAATTGTCCCTGGCTGGGAGAACGATCGCGGCCGGGAATTCCGCTGCTGCGCGGGGCCATGTCGCCGGAGATGGGGCGCGCGGAAAACGTGGCGCGCAAAATAAAAGTAGAACTCGAGAAGCGCGGACTGCACAAGGAGCCGCTGGGGATCGACGTGGTCGAGCCGCCGATTCTTTTCGCGCTGCAAAAGGAGGGAATCAAGATTGTTGACGGGCAGCAGTTGATGTCTGACGCGCGCGTGATCAAGACGCAGGATGAAATTTCGCTGCTGAATCACTCGGCGATGATGGTGGACGCGGCGTACGACGAGTTGTACCGGGCGATGAAACCGGGGATGAGCGAGAACCAAGCCGTCGGACTTGCGAGCAAAGTGTTGTACGACCTGGGCTCGGAATATGTGGAAGCGGTGAATGCGATTTCGGGCGAGCGTTGCAATCCGCATCCTCACGTGTTTTCCGATCGCGTGCTGCGGCCGGGCGATCCGGTGTATTACGACATTCTGCATTCGTACATGGGCTACCGGACTTGCTACTACCGGTGCTTCACGATTGGGTATGCGTCGCACGCAATGATCGATGCTTACAAACGTTGCCGTGAGTATCTGGACGCCGCGATTTCGCTGGTGCAGCCGGGGCGCACGACGGCGGAGATTGCTTCGGTGTGGCCGAAGGCGGAGGAGTTTGGATTTCCAGACGAGGAAGCGGCATTTGCACTGCAATTCGGGCACGGGATTGGGCTGGCGATCTGGGAAAAGCCGGTGATCAGCAGGATGGTCTCGCTAGAACATTCGCATGAGATTAAGCCTGGGATGGTGTTTGCGCTGGAAACATTCTGGCCCTCGACGGACGGGTGGAGCGCGGCGCGGATTGAAGAAGAGATTGTGGTGACCGCGACCGGGCACGAAGTGATCACCCGTTTTCCGGCAGATCAGTTGATGGTGGCGGGTGCGCACTATTTCACGGTGAATGGACCACTGTCAACGACACGCGAGAATGAAGCGCCGCCCAGCCGACGGGTGAAAGAGATGGTGGCAGCCAGCGCGAAAGTCGAAGGAGTGGCGGCTACGGACTGAAGGCGCGTCCCCGGCTCCTGACAAAAACTATGGCAATCAGCGTGGTCATGCCTGCGCTCGAAATGGCGCAGGAAAACGGGAAGCTCCTGGCCTGGAGAAAAAAAGAAGGCGAGCGCGTCACGAAGGGCGAGCCGTTGCTCGAAGTCGAGACGGATAAAGCAGTCGTCGAAGTCGAGGCACCGGGGGACGGGATCCTTGCGGGGATAACTGCGGATGTGGGAGCCGTGGTCCCCGTGGGACAAACCATAGCGTGGCTTGTTGCTCCCGGCGAAAAACCTCCTGCGATGGCCGTGACGGCCGCACCCGCCGCGCGCGCATCCAGCAGTCCCGAACGCGCGAGCGCGGCTGCGGCGGTGCGAGCGACAGAACAGCGTGTGGGATCGGCGCCACAAATTTCACCGAAGGCACGGCGGCTAGCGAAAGAACTTGGCGTGGACGTCAGCAAGATTCGGGGAACAGGGCCGGATGGGACGATCACGTCAGAAGATGTACAGGGTTTTGGCAATGGAAAGGGCGGCGCTGCTTCCGCGGGAATGGAAGCGCTGAGCCAGGTCGCGCGGCTGATGGCCGAGCGCACCGCGCAGAGTTGGACCAGCGTGCCGCACTTTTTTCTGGTGCGGGACGTCGACTGTGGCCAACTGATTGCGGCGCAAGAGCGATTCAGCAAAGAGATGGAGAAGTCGCAGAGCGAGGCGCCGACGATCACGGATTTGCTAATCGCGCTGCTGGCGAAAGTTTTGGCGAAGCATCCGCGAATGAACGCGAGTTGGACCGGGGAGGGGATTCGCTCGAATCCGGAGATCAACATCAGCGTGGCGATGGCGGTGAAGGACGGCGTGGTAGGCGCCGTGATTCACAAGGCCAACACGTTGCAAGTTGGGGGAATATCTGCGCAGCGTCGCGAATTGACGGAGCGCGCGCGAGCCGGCCGGCTACGTCCGGGAGACATTACCGGAGGGACTTTTACGCTGAGCAACCTGGGCATGTACAAGGTCGATGCTTTCAGCGCGATCATAACGCCGCCGCAGGCCGCGGTTCTCGCGGTGGGAAGCATTTCCGATCGGGTCGTGCCCGTTGAGGGAAAACCCGGCATCCGACCGATGATGACGATGACGCTGTCCAGCGATCACCGCGTTGTGGACGGAGCCCGAGCGGCTGATTTCTTAAGCGATTTGGCGAGCGTCATTCGCGAGCCCGAGAAGGTGTTATAGCGGTTGTGCTCACAAAAATCCTTGGAAGGGGAATGAATACTTCTCGCGCCGCGTAGCTCCCGGCCCCCACTATGACGCCGCCCAATCCGCGCAAGAAGACTTTCTACGCAAATTCGTCGGTGCAGGTCCTGTTCGCGATTGGCGCGGCGATCACGCTTGGGTACCTCCGGCCGGCTACGGCAATCGCCATGAAACCGCTGGGAGACGGTTTCATCCGGCTGATCACCATGATCATCACGTTGATCGTGTTTTGTACGGTGGTGACGGGGATAGCGGGCATGGAAGACTTGAAGAAAGTTGGCCGGGTCGGCGGAAAAGCACTGGTCTACTTTGAGGTGATTTCGACGCTGGCGTTGTTCATCGGATTGGTGGTCGGCAACGTTTTGCATCCGGGCAGTGGATTCAACATCAATGCGGCTACGCTGGATGCCAAAGCGGTGGCGGATTACGCGGGGCAGGCTAAAGCGCAAAGCATTTCGGATTTTCTGATGCATATCATCCCCACTACCGTGGTGGACGCTTTCGCGAAAGGCGACATCTTGCAGGTGCTGCTCGTTGCCGTGCTATTTGGATTTGCGCTGTCGATGGCGGGTCCGCGGTGCGAGCCTATTCTGGATTTTTTGAATTTGTTGACGGAGGCGGTGTTTGGAATCGTCAAGATCGTGATGCGCTTCGCGCCAATCGGGGCGTTTGGCGCGCTGGCATTTACGATCGGGAAGTATGGTCTTTCGTCACTGGGGCCGCTGGTCAAGCTGATCGGAACGTTTTATATCACATCTATTTTATTTGTATTTGTCGTGCTTGGCTTGATCGCGCGGCTTGCGGGCTTCGGAATAGTGAAGTTCCTTTCCTACATCAAGGAAGAGATTCTGCTCGTGTTGGCGATCAGCTCTTCGGAGCCGGCGATGCCGACGTTGATGGCCAAACTGGAAAATCTCGGATGTTCCAAAGCCTTGGTGGGTCTGGTAGTGCCGACGGGATATACGTTCAACACCGATGGTACGAGCATTTACATGACGCTATCGGCTCTGTTTGTGGCGCAGGCTACAAACACGCCGCTGACGCTGACGCAGCAACTGACGATCCTGGCGGTAGCCGTGCTCACTTCCAAGGGAACCATGACGGTGATTCCTACGATTCCTGTGGCCGGGATGGCGCTGATTCTGGGAATTGACCGGTTCATGAGCATGTGCCGGGCTACGGTGAACATGATTGGGAATGGCGTCGCCACCGTGGTCGTGTCGCGATGGGAAAAGGAACTGTCCATCGAGACGCTGCGGAAAAATCTGGCCTGGCGAAAGAGCAGGGCCCACGGCACTGCACCGTAATCCACGGAAGAGGGAGGGGCGGCGAATTGAGAATCGAGGCGGCAGACTGCAATGGCTGAGCGATTCGATATCGTGGTGGCCGGCGCCGGACACAACAGCCTGATCGCGGCTGCGTATCTGGCGAAAGCGGGCTATCGCTGCCTGGTGCTCGAAGGCCGGCCGATCGTGGGCGGCGGCGTCAAATCCGCGCAATTAACGCTGCGCGGATTCACGCATGACATCTGCTCTTCGGCTCACAACGGAATCCACGGGAATCCGATCCTGCGCGACGATGAGCTGAAACTCGGAGAGTACGGTCTCGAGTACATCTATCCCGATCCTGTCTATCACATGCCGTTTCCCGACGGCAGCTATCTGACGCAGTGGCGCGACCTGGATCGCACGTGTGAAGAATTCGCAAAATTTTCCAAGAAAGACGGGCTCGCTTACCGCCGAATGATTGCCGAATACGAGACGGTCAAGCCTCTCTTGAATGCAGTTGCGTTCACGCCGATTGGCTTTGGGAAACCTATCAACGACCGTTTGGCGGAACACCCGCACGGCAAACTATGGCAACGGCGGCTGGCCATGTCGGCCTGGGAAAATGTTCGCGATACGTTCGAGGACGACCATTGCAGAGCTTTCATGTTGGGCTGCCCCTATCCGCTGCAGCCGGTGCAGGACCCGATGACCGGCCGGTCCGCATACCTTCCGCTGCACCAGCAGCGAGAGAGCCGGCCATTGCCGAAAGGAGGGTCAGGAGCGTTGACTGTGGCGTTGGCGCGGTTCATCGAAGCGCATGGCGGCGTGATTCTGACCAACAAGTGGATCAAAGGGCTGATCGTGGAAAACGGGAAATGCGCGGGCGTGGAATGCGAAGATGGCAGCTCGTATCGCGCGGAAAAGGCAATCCTCTCGACGATCCACATCAAGCACCTGATCGACATGGCGCCGCGCGAATTGTGGGGGGAGGATTTTATCGACGGTGTGGACACGTGGAAAGGCGGACTGACGTTGTTCGAAACGAATTATGCGACGACGGAGCCGCCGAAATATGCGGTAGCCGGCGGGACGCTCTCGCCGGTGCATTCCGGAGTGATGGTCAGCGCGGATCGCGTCTTGCGCATGAGTTATGACTTCGCTCGGGGAGCGGTAAACCTTGAAAACCCGTCGATCCATGCCATTTGTTGCAGCATCGCTGATCCGACCCGTGCGCCCGCTGGTATGCACACGATCAAGATCGTGGCCTACCACCCGTACGAATTGAAAGGGGGCCCGCAGCATTGGGACGAAATCAAGGATCAAGTTTCGGACGCTAATTTGAAATTTCTGCGGCGGTTCGCGACCAATCTGACGGATGACAAGATTCTTGCGCGGATCGTCAAGAGCCCGCTTGATCTGGAACGCATGAACCCGCACAACTGGCACGGCAGTTGTCACGCGGGCGGATCGGGCCCGGCGCAGTCTGGCGCGATGCGCCCAGTGCTTGGTTGGGCGCAGCATCGGATGCCAATTCCAGGTTTATATCAAACAGGGGCCACGACGCATCCCGGTGGATCGGTGACTGGTGGGCCGGGTCGAAACGCAGCGACGGTCATGCTGAAAGATTTCGGGACCAGCATCGAGGAAGTGGTGAAGAAGACGTAAGAGTTTGGTCTGAGGGGGCGTTCACATGAGCACAATCAGTCGACGCGATTTTGTAAAGGCGACGGCACTCGCACCTCTGGCCGTCGCACCGTTCCCATTGGGACCGCAAGCCTCCAGGGAAGATCGCTTTGACATCGTCGTTGCCGGCGCGGGCCACAACAGCTTGGTTGCGGCCGCGTATCTCTCGAAGGCGGGCTATCGATGTCTTGTGCTGGAGGGTCGTCCGATGCTTGGCGGGGGCGTGAAGACGGCGGAGCTGACGCTCAAGGGATTCAAGGACGACGTGTGTTCGACGGCGCACACGTTTCTGCTCGACAACCCGATGATGAAGAACGACGAGCTGAAGCTCCGCGACTACGGACTTGAGTACATCGATCCCGATCCAATCTTTCACATCCCTTTCCCAGATGGCAGCTATCTGACGCAGTGGCGCGACCTGGACCGCACCTGCGCGGAGTTCGCGAAATTCTCGAAGAAGGATGCCGCCGCTTATCGAAAAATGCTCGGGGAGTTTGACGCCATCAAACCGGTTTTGCTTGCCACAAGTTTTACACCGATCGGATTTGGGAAACCGTTGAACGACCAACTGGCGCAGCAACCGCGCGGCAAGCTGTGGCAGCGGCGGCTGGCCATGTCCGCATGGGAAATCATTCGTGACACCTTCGAAGAGGAACACTGCCGCACGTTCCTGCTCTACATGTCCCACTTGGCAGCCGAGCCACCGGATGCCCCCATGACCGGGCGGCTCGCTTATGGCACGGCTCGCCAACAGCACTCTGGCCGGCCCATCCCGAAAGGCGGATCGGGAGCTTTGACCCAGGCGCTGGCGCGCTCGATCGAATCGCATGGTGGCGTGCTCCTGACAAACAAGTGGGTGAAGCGGCTGATTGTGGAAAGCGGAAAGTGTGTGGGCGTGGAATGCAGCGACGGAAGTTCTTACCGCGCCGAAAAGGCCGTCGTTTCGACGATCCACATCAAGCATCTGGTGGACATGGCGCCGCGCGAATTGTGGGGCGAGGACTTTATCGATGGAGTGGATACTTGGCAGGCGGAGCATGCGATGTTCGTCACGCACTACGCCACGTCCGAGCCGCCTAAATTCGCGGTGGAGGGTGGAACGCTTTCGCCGGTGGAGTCGGGCGTTTTGGTTTCACCGGAGCGCGCGCTGCGCTATGCATACGACGACGCGCGCGGGGTGGTCAATCTGGAAGATCCTTCGATGCAAATCATCTGTTGCAGCGTCGCCGATCCAACGCGAGCCCCAGCGGGAATGCACACGCTGAAGGTGGTCGGCTGGCAACCTTACGAGCTGAAGGAGGGTCCCGAGCATTGGGACAAGATCAAGAAAGACGTTTCCGACGCTTACCTCAAATACTTGCGGCGATTCGCGCCGAATTTAACCGATGACAAAATTCTGGCGCGATTTGTGGAGAGCCCGCTCGATCTTGAACGGATGAATCCGCATTTCTGGCACGGAAGTGCACACGCGGGCGCGCAAAGCGCATCGCAAACCGGTCCGATGCGTCCGATGCCTGGATGGGCCCAGCACCGCATGCCGATTCCGGGGTTGTACCAGACGGGCGCGACGACGTTTCCGGGCGGCTCGGTTACGGGAGCGCCCGGCCGAAACGCCGCGACGGTCATGCTCAAGGATTTCGGAACCAGCATCGAGGAAGTGGTGAGCAAGAAAGCGTAGTTGAGGCGAAGAAGAGCGGCAGATTCAAATTTGCGAGGTCAGCTGATGGTGAAAAGAATTGGGTGGATTGAACCTGTCGTGGCAGCCGTAAAGGTGGTCGCATTTCTCTTCCTTGGCGCGAGTCTCACCGCTCAGCCACCACAGGCGGCGAAGCAAATGGTCCCGGACAATCCGTCGGACCACACGCCGCCGGCACAGCCCATCCCGTATAGCCACAAGCAACACCTTGCTCTCGGTCTGGATTGCAAGGACTGCCACACGAATCCGGAGCCGGGCAAGCTGATGACATTTCCTGACGCAAGCAAATGTATGCTGTGCCACGTCACGGTGGCTAACGAAAAGCCTTCCGTTCAGAAGCTCGCTGAGTATGCGAAGTCCAAGCAAGCCATTCCCTGGGTGCGCGTCTATGCCGTGCTGCCGGGCGTTGCGTGGAATCACCGCGCGCATCTCGAGGCGGGAGTAAAATGCGAGACGTGCCACGGGCAAGTCCGGCAAATGGAAGCGATGTCGGAAGTCACGAGCGTCACCACGATGTATAGCTGCCTGAACTGCCACGAAATGAATCAGGCGAAGACCGCTTGCGACACTTGTCACAAACACTAGACCGGTGGAGAATTTTCCGCGTGAGGAGGGATCATGGCTAAACCGATCGAACTGGAAATCAACGGCAAGCGGTATCCCGTCAACTACCCTGCGGACACGCCTCTCCTCTATGTCCTGCGCGATGAACTCGGCCTGACCGGCAGCAAGTACGGTTGCGGGGAAGGGCAATGCGGCGCATGCACCGTTTTGATCGGGGGAATGCCGCGCCGCTCTTGCCAGATTCCCGTTAGCGCTGCTGCCACAAAGCCCATTACAACGATTGAAGGTCTTGAAAAGGACGGCCGGTTGAATCCGGTGCAGCAGGCGTTTCTCGATGCGGGTGCTTTCCAGTGCGCTTATTGCACTTCAGGAATGATCATGAGCAGCGTCGGCCTGTTGCAAACGAATCCGAATCCCAGTCAGGCGGAAATCGTTCAATTCTTGCAAGGCAATGTGTGTCGTTGCGGCACGCATCCGCGCGTCATCGAGGCGGTCCGCCAGGCGGCCAAGACGATGCAGGAGCACGGGCGATGAGCAACGCCGAAGGAAAATTGTTCATCGAGCCGGAACGCTACGAATTCAGCGCCGCACCGTTCCATCAATTCGAATTGGCGCGCCGCGACTTTTTTAAGATTCTTGGCGCGGGAATTGCCGTTTTCGCGATTGCGAAAGATGCGCTGGCCGCGCAGGAAACGGCTCCCGGGCCGCGGGCGTTCCACAACGAAGAACTGCCCAAGGATATTAGTGCGTGGCTGCACGTCGGCGAGGACGGCAGCGTCACCGGATTTACCGGCAAAGCCGAAATCGGGCAGAACATTCGGACTGCATTGGCGCAAACTATCGCCGATGAATTGCATGTGCCGTTCGAAAGTGTCCGGATGGTGACCGCGGATACTGCGCTGACGCCGTTCGATGCGGGCACCTTTGGCAGCCGGACGACGCCGACGATCACCCCGCAGTTGCGGCGCGTAGCTGCGGCCGCGCGCGATCTGCTGATTGAGGCAGCTGCCAAGGAATGGAATGTCGCGCCGGCAGGATTGGTCGCCGCCGACGCGAAGGTCACCGATCCCGCATCGGGCCGCTCGCTGAAGTATGCGGAACTCGCGCGTGGCAAAACGCTCGCGCAGAATCTCCCCGCCGAAGATCCCATCACTCCGGCAACGCAATGGACGATTGCGGGCAAGGCGATTCCAAAAGTAGACGCCCGCGCGTTCGTCACTGGGAAGCATCAATACACGACCGATCTGCGGCCTGCGGGCCTGCTTTACGGCAGAGTACTGCGCCCGCCGTCGTTTGGTGCGACGCTGACTTCCTGTGATGACAGCGCTGCAAAGGCCATGACCGGCGTGGTCGTCGTGCGTGATGGAGACTTTGTCGGCGTAGCCGCGCCGAGCGCGCACGTGGCTCAGAGGGCTCTTGATGCGATTCACGCCCAATGGAAGGAAGTGCCACAGATCTCGAGCAAGGAGATCTTTTCGTATCTCAAGCAGAACGCAGCTGCGAAATCCGAGGATCGATTCCGCAAGCAGAAAGGTTCCGTTGAAGAGGGGTTCGCAGGCGCGGCGCATCGGCTCGACGCGACGTACACCGTTGCGTACATCGCGCATGCTCCGCTCGAGCCGCGCGCGGCCGTAGCTCAATGGGCCGATGGGAAACTCACGGTGTGGACCGGCACGCAGCGGCCGTTTGCCAACCGCGACGAGCTTGCGGAAGTTTTCCATTTGCCCGAGAGCAGCGTACGCGTGATTGTGCCGGATACGGGCTCGGCATATGGAGGAAAACATACCAGCGACGCGGCGCTCGAAGCAGCTCGCCTGGCGCGTGCCGCGGGGCGTCCCGTGAAAGTGGTATGGACTCGCGAGGAAGAATTCACCTGGGCATATTTCCGGCCCGCGGGTGTTATCGAAGTCAAGAGCGGTATTGCCAGCGACGGCGCGCTGAGTGAAACGCATATGGATGCATTGGCGAACACGGCGAAAATGGATCCGCTCGAATTCCGCATGAAGAATCTCTCGAATGCGCGAATGCTCGCCGTGTTGGAAGCGGCAGCGCAGTCCTTCGGCTGGCCGCGGAAGAAAACGCAAGAAGGGCAAGGATTCGGCATCGCGTGCGGCGACGAGAAGGGCAGTTACGTGGCGACCTGCGCGGAAATCGCGGTGGACAAGACTTCACGCGCGGTGCGCGTCGTGCGCCTGGTGGAAGCGTTCGAATGCGGGGCCATCGTCAACCCGGATGGTCTGCGCAACCAGGTGGTCGGAGCGATGATTCAGGGCCTAGGCGGCGCGCTCTTCGAAGCCGTCGAATTCGAAAATGGCCACATCAAGAATCCGCATTTCGCAAGCTACCGCGTGCCGCGCTTCCGCGATGTTCCCGAAATCGAGACCATCTTGCTCGATCGCAAGGACATTCCCTCCGCCGGAGCGGGCGAGACGCCCATCATGGCCGTGGCGCCGGCAATCGGCAACGCCATTTTTGACGCGACCGGCGTTCGCCTCAATAATCTTCCGATGGTTCCAAACGGACTTCGGTCCGCGTAAGACCGATAAGAAACCACTCAAGTTGTTCTTTGCGTGAACTCATCAACAAGGCCGGGAACAGCGATCTTTGAAGCTCAGATCGTTTTGTCTTGCGCGTAGCAAAGCGATTCCATGTTGCACTCGATGCATTTGGGTTTTCGGGCATGGCAGACCCGGCGGCCGTGCCAGATCAGTTGGTGGGAAAACTGGATCCACTTCTCCTGCGGAATGATCTTCATCAAATCCTGCTCGACCTTTTTGGGATCTTCATTTCGCGACAAATCCAGGCGGTTCGAAAGGCGCAGCACATGCGTATCCACGACTACACCGCTGGCGATCCCATACGCTGTGCCCAGCACGACGTTCGCCGTTTTTCGTGCGACGCCCGGCAGCGTAAGTATTTCTTCCATCGTGCGCGGCACTTGCCCGCCAAACTTTTCAATGATTGCCTTGCTCGCGCCCATCACCGATTTCGTCTTGTTCCGGAAGAATCCCGTAGGCCGGATGTCCTGTTCCAACTCGCCTGGCGTGGCGTATGCGAACGCCTGCGGACTTGGATATTTCTTATAAAGGGTTTCAGCGACCTGGTTCACGCGCACGTCCGTGCACTGCGCGGAAAGAATCGTGGAAATAAGCAGTTGAAATGCATTCTCGTGCTTCAGCTCGCACGTCGCATTCCCGTACGCTTCGTCCAGTTTCGCAAGGATTGCCGCTACGCGCTTGGGGTCCGTTCCCGTCGCATGAGCCCGCTTGCCAGTCTTGGCGTTCTTCCGGGATTTCGCTGCTTTCGTTTTTGCCCGAGCGGGTTTCTTCTTCAACGATGGTTTTTTCTTCGATTTCGTCGCCATAGGAGCCAAGACTATAGCATGGAGGAAAGAGCCGAGAGCAATCTGCGGAAAGCCTTCCCCCGATGGCTACGCTGATTTTTTTCTTCGGGGGGAAGCTCCGCAAATGTTTTCTCCAGGGCAGGGAAGTAGAACACCGGATCGTAGCCAAATCCGCCCGATCCGCGAGGCGCCTCCAGGATTTCTCCGTCAACGCGATCCGTGACGATGGCCATGCCTCGTCCGCTTTCCGCCAGCGCGATCGCGCAAACGAAATATGCCTCGCGCCCGGATCCTGACTTGCCGCGCATCTCGCCCAGCAGTTTTTCAATCCTTTGCGAATTTGTCGCTTGCGGCCCGGCATACCTCGCGGAATGAACCCCGGGCGCGCCGCCGAGAGCAGGCACGACCAGCCCGGAGTCGTCGGCGAAGACCAGCCCGTCCCCGTGCCGCGAATAATGCAGCGCCTTGCCGGCCGCATTTTCAGCGAATGTTGGTGCGTTTTCCTCGAACGCGGGAAGCGCATCAAAATCCGGTAGCAATGCCAGATCAATTACAACGGAAGGTGCGGACGCTCTCGCAAGCACGCGATACTCGGCGAGCTTCCCTGCATTAGATGAGGCAAGAAAAAGCTTAGCGTGCGCGCGCACTGAATTTTACGGGAAGAAGGGCGCGTTGTTCTTCCGTCAAGCGGCGAATCCCCGCGGCGGCGAGCGCCAGAAGATCCTGCAGCTCACTTCCGGAAAACGCGCGTCCCTCCGCCGTCGCCTGGATTTCGATAAAATGCCCGTTGCCGGTCATGACCACGTTCATATCCACTTCGGCGCGCGAATCCTCTTCATAAGCGAGATCCAACAGCGCGCGGTCGTCCACGATCCCGACGCTCGTGGCCGCCACGCTATCGATCAGCGGCGAATTCTTCAAGATCCCCGCCGCGGTCAAACGCTCGAATGCCAGCGCCAGCGCCACGAACGCTCCGGTGATTGACGCCGTGCGCGTTCCTCCATCCGCCTGAATCACATCGCAATCCAGCCATACGGTGCGCTCGCCCAGTGCTTCCTGATCCGTCACCGCGCGCAGCGAGCGACCGATCAATCGCTGAATTTCCAGCGTCCGCCCCGACTGTTTCCCCCGCGCCGCCTCGCGCGGCGTGCGCTCCTCGGTGGCACGCGGCAGCATTCCATATTCACTGGTCACCCAGCCTTTGCCGCTGCCTTTCAGAAACCCGGGCACGCCATCGTCTACCGTAGCCGTGCAGATTACGCGAGTATTTCCCAGCTCGATGAGCACGCTACCCTCGGCCGTGGAGATAAAATCCGGTGTGATCTTCAAGGTACGCATCTGGTCCGCGGTTCGGCCGTCGACTCTCACTCTTCCTCCTGCCGTCATCACCGCCCGGTTCAAGAATTCTACGGTTTGCGTTCGGGCTGCGCCAGTTTGCCGGGGGGCTTGTCTGCTGTCAACGGTCCGGGAGCCGGAGCAGGCGACTTTTCCGATGCTGGCGTCGCCGGTTTGTCCGTGCTGGATTGCGCTGGCCCGGGCTTCACCTGCGGTTGGGCCGGCTTCGTGTTGACGACAAATGCCTCCGCCAGATCCAGATGCCCAGCCAGCGTTTCCACTTCCTGCCCATGAATCAGGATTTTCAACCGCTGCACCTGCGGCACATTGGCTTCCAGCGTCCGGGTGATGGAATTCACGGCCAATTGCTCGCTCACGATGCCGGACGGAATGGAAGTTGCCAGCGCCTCGGAAAAATCCGCGATCGCCGTTCCATCGGGCAATAGATAAAACGCGAGCAGCAAAGCGTCCGGCGGCAGCGTGCGCAGCTCCGCATCCACGGGCCCCGCGAGCAGCGTATTCAAAACTTGTTTGGATCGCAGCACCGGGTCATTCGAAAGCGGCAGCTCGACCGTGACCGCTACCAGCGTGGATTCGATGGTATCCGAAGCCCAGAAGAGCTTGGTCTTCACGCGGGGATCGCCCGGATTGATCGCGATCGGTTGTGTCAATTCGCGCCGTGCCTGTTCTTCGCTCTGTTGCTGGAGTTTTGCGGCGCGTTTCACCCGTCTGCGGAGAATTGGAAAATAGATCGCGGCAGCGAGCACCGCGACGACCAATCCGCCGATCAGCCAAGATCTCCAGCGTGGCGTCATGGCAGCGCTCCGCGCGTGTTTGGGACCACGTAAGATGGCTTGAACGCAGCGGCTCCGCGCGCAATGGCGTCCGCCACGCCCGGCGCCATGCGGTCCAAATCGGCGCGGTCCTCCACCGTCACACTGGAGATCTCCACGGCGATTGCCGGTGCCGCCGTAGTTCGCAGCTGGCGCACGGATGCAGTTTGAGCGGCATCCGGCGAACCTTTGAATCGCTGGGTGAGGTATCCCTGCACCAGATCGCCGAACGTTCGGCTCAGTCCAAGAAACGGTGCCTGCGCGCGGTCCCACGGGATCAAACCATTCGAATCCGCCACCGGCAGCAAATCTGAGTTCACGTAGACGCGCGCCGTGCCTTGCAATCCTGTCGATGAAATGTGCAAGGTTACGAACACCGCTCCGCGCTGCGCATTGGCGGTTGCGGAGCGGTCATCAAACGAGGGATTCTCATTCCCCTGCCGCGTCTGCACCACTTGAAAGCCTTGCAGCTCGAGCGCGCGGCGAACCTGAATCACGAAATCCAGGACGATTTCACTTTCGCGAATACCGCCTGTGCCTCGCGCGCCGGGGTCCGTTCCACCATGGGCCGGATCCAGCACGACCATGTTAAGCCCGGCTTGCTGGGCTTGCGCACCAGACGTGGAACCCCCCGACCCCGCCACTCTTCCCTGCGAAGAGGTCGCAGTGGGACTTGCCGCTGGCGGCGTGCCGGGCGCGGGTTGCTGGGTCTGCGAGGGAACCTGGGATGGAGAAACCATCACCGCAGCCAGAGGAGCCACGAAGAGCAGTCCAATCAGAGAAAGAGACCTAGTTCGGAGGATGTTTCGCACCTAGAGCAGCATACCAAATCTGTCTCTCAATACGCGCCGCTCGAAACTTGCAAACGCAGCGAAAAAGGGACGTCCCCAACGCTGCTCCTTAATCCCGAATCGTCTCCGTTCAAAAGCTAACGCGCCGCAGGCGCATCCCCGTGGATCACAGGAGAAATGACCAGCATCTTCAGTTTGGCTTTTTCGAGCAAAGCATTGACAGCCGCCAGGTCGACCTTTTGGAGTGCGGTCCAGCGCGCCAGGGTTTCTTGTGCAGCTTCTTCCCACCTCTCACTCGCCATCGCCGCATCAGCCGCGGGCCCCATATCGGAGCTGTCCACTATGATCAAGAGACCAGTGAGCGCTGCCGCAACTTTGGGAAGAGGCTCATGCTCCTTGCCCGGCGCGGCGAGTCCAAACAGCCCAAAATCGGCATCACTATCGGGCTCGACCGCCGCTTCAACCTTTTCCTCCACTCCTCGCAAAGCCTTCTGCAGCTCGGCGCTGTCGGTCGCATCCTTCTTGCGCGCCTCGACCTGCTTTCGGAGGTCGCCGACCTGCTGCAACGCCAGCGAAACTTCGCCCAATCTCGCTGCGAGCCTGGAGGCCAGGCCAAACTGCCGCGTGAGCACATCCTGCGGCGTTTTCACGCGCGGATCCAGCTTGATCGTCAGCGGTTGCGTGCTGCTCTTGCCGTTCGCCGTGAGCTTCACGATGTAGTTGCCCGGCACTGCCAATTGTCCGGCCGGTCCCCAGAAGGAGCTGCGAACGCTCTTCGGCAGCGCGTAACGAAGATCCCAGACGAAACGGTGCATTCCCGCCTCAGCCAATAGTGGTTTCGGGTCGCGCACCCACTCCATTTGAATCGGCACGTCGTTTGGATTTGTCTTGTGCAAGACGTCATCGCTCGCAAATCGCCGCACCAGCTTTCCTTCCGAGTCGAAGATTTCCAGTTGGATGGCGGATGACGCTCTATCCTTCAAGCAATAATCCAGCACTGCGCCCTCCGGGGGATTAGGAGCCAACGGCTCATCCATCGGTACCGGCGTGCCTTGGTCTGAGCCCGGCCGCATGCGAATGGCGGTTTGCGGATGAAAGAGCCATGTATCGGCGGCGGCGACATGCGAATCGATCTGCCGCAGTGGCGTCACATCGTCTAGTATCCAAAACGAGCGGCCGAACGTGGCAATCACCAAATCGTTTTCGTGCACCACCAGGTCACGCACCGATGTCACCGGCAGATTGAGTTGCAAGGGCTGCCAAACCGCGCCGTCATTAAAAGACGCATAGACTCCCTTTTCCGTGCATGCGTAGAGCAACTCTTTTCGAACAGGATCTTCCCGCACGCAGTTAAGGAAGCTTCCCTCGGGAATTCCATTAGAGACGCGTTGCCAAGTCTTGCCGAAATCCCGTGTGCGATAGAGATACGCCTGATAATCCTCAACGCGATGCCTGTCCACCGCCGCATACGCTGTCCCCGCATCAAAATGCGACGCTTCGATGTGCGTCACTTTGCTCCAAGGCGTCAACTCCGGCGGCGTAACGTTCTCCCACGTTTTCCCTTCGTCCAGCGTCAGTTGAATCAATCCATCGTCCGTGCCCGCCCAGATTTCTCCCGCACGCACAAACGACAGCCCAATCGTGTAAATCACGCCGCGTCGGTTGCCCTTCGGAGCATCCGCGGCAGTCGCTGCGTCCAGATTTGGCGGCACGCCGGGATCTTCGCGCGTGAGGTCGGGACTGATCGCTTGCCAGGAGCTGCCGCCATCGCCCGTTCGAAACAATACTTGCGACCCGAAGTACAGCACGTGCGGATCGATCGGCGAAAAAACGAGCGGCAGCGTCCACGTGCGCCGGTAATCACCGGGATGCGCAAGCGTCGGCGGCAGGTGCTGGAGCTGTTCGTCGCCGAAATCTTGCCGCGCGACGAAGCCGCCAAACACCACTCCCGGATTCAGCGGGTCCGGCGCGATGTAGCCATTTTCGTCGCCCGCGTCCATCGGCCGCCAATCATGGAAATTCAACGAACGGTACTTGCTGCGGCTTGGAGTGGCCGCCGAACCGCTGTCCTGCTGCGCGCCGTATACCCAGTAAGGAAACTGGTTATCCGTCGCCACGTGATAGAACTGCCCAGTCGGCTGATTGAACCAGGAGCTCCACGTCTCCCCGCCGTTGCGCGTCACAATCGTGCCTTGGTCGCTGCTGAGAATCATCCGCCGCGGCTCATCGGGATCAATCCAAAGTTCGTGATAGTCGTCGCCGCCCGGCGCGCCCTTTAACGCTGTGAATGTCTTTCCTCCGTCGCGCGACTGATAGGTCGTGGTGTTCGGGACGTACACAGTGTCAGGATCTTTGGGATCCACGGTGACTTCCCCGAAGTACCACCCGCGCTGCCAAATCCGCCGGTCATTCGAAACGCGCTGCCAACTCTGCCCACCGTTGTCAGAACGAAAGAGCCCGCCCTCCTTGGCGTCCACGATCAAATAAATCCGCCGCGGATTGCTCGGCGCAAAAGCGATGCCGATTCGGCCGAGGCCTTCTGATGGCAATCCCTGCCCGGTCACTTTATCCCAGTGATCGCCTCCGTCACTTGAGCGATAAAGGCCACTGCCCGGTCCGTTCGAAGGAGGGTAAATGCTCCACGGTGGCCTGCGCGTCTGCCACATCGTCGCGTAAATCGTTTTCGGATTTCCTGGCTCGAACGCCAGATCGATCGCTCCGGTGTTTTCATCGTGAAAGAGAATTTTTTGCCAGTTCTTTCCTCCATCTTTCGAACGGAAGACGCCTCGCTCCTGGTTCGGCCCGTAAGCATGACCCAGCGCGGCGACGAAAACTCTGTTTGAGTTCCGCGGGTCCACGAGGATCCGCCCGATCTGCCGCGAATCATCCAGCCCTATGCGCGTCCACGTCTTGCCGCCGTCCGTGGACTTGTACATTCCATTCCCGTAGGAAATCGAGGAGCGCATGTCGGCTTCTCCGGACCCAGCGTAGATCACGTTCGAATCTGACGGCGCAACCGCGAGCGCCCCAATCGATGCAATCGGCTGTGAATCGAAGATGGGATTCCACGTTCGTCCCGCGTCAGCAGTCTTCCAAATGCCTCCTCCCACGCTTCCGAAATAGAAAACTTCCGGCTGCCCGCGCACACCCGCCACCGCCAGTGCGCGTCCCCCGCGAGGTGGCCCGATCGGCCGCCACCGCAGCTCTTGAAAGAGTTTAGCGTCGATGTGCTGCGCCGTTTGCGGCGAGGCCGCCACCTGCAAGGCGCCATCTAGGGCGAAGAGCAGAAATAATGACAGGGCAGCGAGATGTCGCGGGCTCACGTTAGGATTCTCCTGATGAATAGACAGGTGGTCTGTCCCCGAGGATGGTAGCAATTTTGATGTCAGGCCCAGGGCTATTGAGACGATTCTCGGATGAGGACAACGTCAGAGTCGATATGACTGCGGAGTATGCAGAGGCTTCTGCCGTCCGGTGACCAACGGAAGTTGAGAATCTGCTCCGAATCAAAGTAGGTGATCTGTCGGCCACGCGAGCCGTCAAGCGGTTGCACCCAGAGATTGTCCACCCCGTTTTCGCGGATCGGGTAGGCCACCGCCTTCCCATCCGGCGTGAAGTTCAAGCCTCCGTTCGAAATCCGCTCGTCCGCATCAATCAGACGTGGTGGCGCAGGTTTCGAAGAGGGCTCCAGGAGCGCGACCTTATATTGAGGATACGGATCATCCGGTGTTGGCATGGTAGCCAGAACATAAGCGAGAACCTTGCCATCGGGAGAAGGACTCAACCCCGTTCCTGTGGGAAAGGTTCGGGGAACAGCGCTCCCGGGGAAAAGTTCGGGTTTTCCTGAGCCATCCATCGGTACTCGCCAAAGTTGTTGCAACGCATTGTCCCAGTAATATGTCCATTTCCCGTCTGCCGAACAGACCGGAGCTCGATCGTCCTTTCCGTCGGTCAATTTCACGGGATTTGTGCCGTCGGCGTTAGTACGCCATACGTTCGTTGAGTTTGTCCCGCCATGAAATGCCCAGGAAAATACCAGGTAACGAGTCCCGCAACCCGCCAATTCCACAATCGCCGCGCTTGAATCGCCAACCAACGGCGTCGGAACGCTCTGGTCTATACCGATCCTCATCACGCGAATAAGGTCGCTGAAAAGCAGATTCCCGTCCGCGGACCAATCGAACCCGTAAACATTCTGTCCCTGCGGAAGCACTGCGTTCACCGTCGGCGACGGGCTACCCGTGGCCGCAAGGACGTATAGATTTTGCGTCGTCTTAGTCTGGATAGTCGCCAGCGTTTTTCCGTCGGCCGAGAGCGTCAAAGTTGCATAACTATTGGTATCCCGCGTGATCGGCCGAAGCTCTTCGGTCCCCTCAGCAACGAATCCGATTTGTGCCCGCTGAAAGTATTCCGCTCCCTTTCGCGAATATAACGCCAGGAGTCCACGCCCATCGGGCAGCCACTTGAAGGCCGAAGTGAGCTTGTCATCGAAGGTTGCGAATCTGTTTATTTTCTTGCTCTCGATATCGAACAGGGCGATTCCTCCGAGAGCCTTGTCCGGCTTGAACAATCTGTACGCCAGCCGCTCGTCTCGCGGGGACCAAGCGATGAACGCAGGGCTATCAGCCGCCGGCTCGGCCGAATTCAGAACCTGTTCATCGCCGCCATTCAGATTGGACGTCATCAACCTGTACTTGCCCGCCTCCGGATCATTCACACGAGCGAAGGCGATGCGCCTCCCATCGGGAGAGAAGGCGATGTCACTGTCAATGCCCCGGATTATTGTTTGAGGCGTGCCCCCCAGCACCGGCGTCCGAAAGAGATCAAAGGTGGTATTTATCGCATCTGTCGCTTTGATGAAATAAACATAATTTCCGTCCGGAGAAAACATGAGGCTCTTGTACGAAACTGGCGCAGGCGGGATCACTTGCGTGTCGCTGCTCGTCGGAAGGTTGTGCAACCACAGGCCCTGCAGTCCTTTGTTGTTGATCACCGTCAGCACATATCTGCCATCCGGCGAAATGGCCGTGAGTCCGGCCTTGCCCGAATTGGTGACCTGGGTAATCGCGAAATTCTGGAAATGAGCCCCGCTTGTACGATGCAGCAGCGAGTACACTCCGAACACCGCTGCAGCCAAAACGGTCAGTACGGCCACCGCAATTCCGGTAGCTCCCCATTTGTGTTGCTTCACCGCCGCAACCATCGCGGAACTCCCGTGCTGTTGAGTTGTGGCGGGCTCCAGCGCAGCGGCAGCAAGCGCCGAAGACGTCGAAACCACGTGCGGAGTCTGGTTTGAATCGGTTTCGCGCTTCAACCGCTTCAGATCTGCCCGCATTTCCGCGGCTACCTGGTAACGTAGATCACGGTCCTTCTCCAGCGCCTTGCTGATGATCTCTTCTAACTTAGGAGGTAACTCGGGGTTGAGTCGCAATGGGCGCAAAGGTGGCCGGTTGAGAATCGCATCAAAAATAATCGCAGAGGTATCCCCACGAAACGGCATTGCCCCCGTGGCCATCTCGTACAACACCGCGCCGAACGAGAAGAGGTCGGTGCGCACATCAAGTTGCTTTCCTTTGGCTTGCTCCGGCGACATGTACGCCACCGTCCCCAGCGCCGCGCCCGGGCCAGTCAGTTGCTC